>Ga0222713_10005557_pt1 | contig 12206 bp, 10 predicted proteins | sample C33_649DmetaG_FD_165061 | JGI IMG/M metagenome (GOLD analysis project Ga0222713, IMG submission 165061) | Estuarine water microbial communities from San Francisco Bay, California, United States - C33_649D | ecosystem: Environmental > Aquatic > Marine > Unclassified | place: USA: California...
ACCCCCATTTTTTGTTTTATAAACTAACTAACATATCTAACAGTTCTTGTTGGGGGAACATGTCCACCTTATCCAATCGAACATTTGTGTGGGTTAATAACCCTTTTACTTTACCGTTTCTTGCGTCTGATGAATAATCAAATGCTTTAGGACCTTTTTCTTTAATCCATTTTGGTAAACCTTCTCTAACATCTATGTTATCACGCTCTGCGATATATAAGATGTTTTCTTTTAACGAATACAATGATTTATCAGAATATCTATGCCAATAAGAATGATTTCTAAACGGTTCTGATAACTTAACTATTTGTGATTCATCAGCTTCTATACCTGCATAAGTGTAAAACTTACCAGGTGTTTTTGGTATCCAAACATTTTTCTTTTTAGATGTGTCATATTTGGTATATCCACCTTCTTCAAGGTAACCAAAATTACATACTTCAATACCGATAGAATTAACCGCCATTTTGGTTTTACCGATACCTAAATGCCAACCCCAACAAAGGTGTGGAAATGCTTGAACAATATCACCATCATATTTGTCGTTATTACCTTTAACAGATTGTCCTCCGATAACAAACTCAGTAGCAACTCTACCTCTATTATCATTAGCCCAATTTCTAATAACTTTGTAAGGGTCTTCCCAACCGGCAGTATGGTGTATGAACAAATACTCAGGGTCTATGGGACCATTAAAGTATTCATCCTTAGGTAGATAATCTTTATGGATAATTAACCCATCTGGCGTTGTCTTAAACGTTTCTGTATTATCAGTACTAGCAATACCCATAGCGTTCCAAGTGGCAGGACCCACAATACCATCATCAACCAACCCGTTTTCTTTTTGCCATTTTTTGACAGCCTTTTCAGTACCGTTTCCAAAAATACCGTCATCTTCAATTCCGAGAAATTGTTGTAGAAGTATAACTTCTTTTCCTTTTGAACCATTTTTTAAAATCATATTAATATTATTTATCTATAAGTATTTGACTGATGTCAATATTATCATTAAATTTGTTAAACTAATTTTTTTTTATGGATACAGTATTGGTTTTAAATTCAGATTACTCCCCCTTAAACGTAACTACCCTTCGCCGCGGATTTGTATTAGTGGACAAAGGAAAGGCAGAAATATTAAAAAAGGGAGATAATGATATTATAACAACAATCGGTAATTTTGTTAGACCATTGGTTATTCGTCTTTTGGATTATGTCAGATATCAATCTAAAGGAATAACTGTCAATAGAAAACGAGTGTTTAGACGTGATGGACACACATGCGGATATTGTGGTTCAAAACGAAACCTAACACTTGACCATATTATTCCAAAATCTCGTGGAGGTAAAAACACATGGGAAAATATGATTACATGTTGCAGTCGTTGTAATAGTAAAAAAGATAATAAGACACCTGAAGAAGCTGGTATGAAATTAAAAATCAAACCATACAAACCAAATGTGTTTTCTATTGTTGTTAATGAAACAGTTGAAAATATTTGGGAAGATTTCCAAAAAGAGTTGTCTAAATCGTTTTTGTGATTTATATTTGTACAACAATTAAGGGTAATCATAATTGTACGTTCTTTGAAAATATGCCGCGGTGGTGAAATGGTAGACACGAGGGACTTTAGGGGTAGACACAAAGTTTTCTAACTCCATCTTTAAAGATGGATTAAGAAAAGGGAAGCGTTTACAAATTTGAGTGCGTGAGGAGAAATCCTCAATGTAGAACTTCTCAAATTCGGGGAAACCTGTAAAATGGTAATCCCGAGCGAAGCCCAATAAATTGGGAACGTGTAGAGACTTAACGGGAAGAACCCTAACGTAAAGACGAGGGTTAAGAGAAAGTCCAGACCCCAAACATAATAAATGGCGACGAAAGTCGTGGTGGGTAAGAAAATCCCTTGAACAGTAATGTTCGTGCCGGTTCGAGTCCGGCTCGCGGTACTAATAAAAAAAAGGTGTACTCTCGTACACCTTCCTTAGATAAGAACCCCTCCTTTCTTTTAGAAAGTTTATGAGAACATCGTTTTCTTAATGTCCTCAAATTTGTCTACCATGTTTTGATTGATTTGTCCCATGGCTGGACAAACGACAGTAGTGAAAGAATCCTCTAAATTTCTTCTAAAGTCATCACCTCCAATGACTTTATCCAAAGATTGTCTGAATATACCAGGTACTGTATTATTACCTCCTTCTACAGATATATTCTCTCCGAATCCTTCCATGGCTGCATCGGTCATCTTTTGTACCAAAAATCTACAATCTGTAAATAGATTTGGTATTTCTTCGATTTCAACATTACCGATACCTTGAATCATTTTATCTTTCATCCATCCGTCAACTCCGAATTTAGATGTTAAATAATCTGATAACTTAGATTTTATTGTATCCCAAAATTGTGGACCTTCGTTACCGAATAGGTCGCCCATAACTTCTAAGAATCCTTCATTGATTAATGAGTTGTTATAATTTTGAGTTTTTAAGTAATTGCATTCAGATAAAATTTGGTCTAATGCTTTTTTTGTTTGAATTTTTGATTTTGTGTTAACACCTTCAGCAATCATTTTAAAACGACTGTTGATAATCTTAGATTCTTGTAAAAGGCTTTTTCTTCTACCTTCTACTTCTAATAAATTCTGTCTGATTGTTTTTCTGATACTCATAACCCTTTTACTTTTTTGGTTCCCATACATTAAATGACTCTGTGAATTCTTTTGATGTTACTTTCTTTTTTGTGTAACCTTCTGTATTCTCAGGTCTGTTTAATAAATATCCTTCACCTTTCAATTTTTCCAAAACTTTCTTTTGTCTTTTTGTAAAATTATTAGATGTTTCTTCAACGTTTCCGTCTAATAGTGATGCCAAACCTTTCTTTTCCTTTTCTTTCATTTCTTCTTCAAAAGGTTGTTCAGGTTCTTGTTGAATTGGTTTTTGAATTTCAACTTCTTTTTCAACTGATTCTTCTTCATCATTATCTTTTAATTTGTCAGAATCAACTCTAACCAATGAAAAGTCTCTATCGTTATCACCTTTAGATTCAACTTTAAAATAGTCATATTCATTACTTCCATCATAAACCAAAACTTCATCACTATCAAAATCAACATCAAAAATTGATGATGGGAATGAACCACCAACAATAAGATATTCTTCATTTTTTCCTCCCTTTGATGAAATAACGGCTTTCAATAAAGAAGTATCGGGGTTTTTACCAATAGATGTGAATATCTTCATATTTTTCGTAATTTCGTCTATATCATCTACAGTTATTTCTACTTCTCCACCTTTTTTATTATTAAATTTAATTAAACCAAGTTTGTCTTTTATAGACATTTTAGGTTTAATCTCTTGTTCATTTAATCCGAATAAAGAAATTATTCTTTTTCTTTCTTCAATTATTGTCTTTCTCATAATTTTAAAATTCTACTATATTTCCTTCTGATAGTTTATATCTTTTACCATTAGCTTTATACACCGCTAAATCTCCGATAGATGCTGTTAAGGTTAATTTAACATTATTATCTTTTTCAAACTGTTCTTTTGGTGATAAATTTTCATTTGTTGATTGGGTTGTTGATGTGTCATTTTTTTCAAACCATTCTTTAAAATTTAGCCATGACTTATCATCTTCTTTTTTACCTATATACCAAACACCATACTCATACCCACTTGTACCCTTACCCTCTTGTAATCTATATGCCGGACTATAACCTAATGCATCTTTTGGTCCTTTACCATCAATATAATAGACAAAACTACCAAGAGCTTTTGGTTCTTCTCCATCATTTTGTTCTTTAGTCTTTAATATAAAAGTACCCTCTTTTTCAGGATTTGCAATTAAATTATCCATATCGTACATAGTATAAATAACAAGGTCACTTGGTTTAACTCCTGGTATTTTTCTTAATATGTCCGCCTTTTCTTCTAAACTCGCTACTGATGAATTTGTATTTGCTACACCAACAGAGTTTAGTAATCTTTGATTGTTAAAACCTGTTGGGTTTATAATGTTTATTGGAGCGTTTGGACTATATATTACCAATTTGGTTTGCTCGTCTGTTGGTGTTAAATGTTCAAAATACCTATCTTGCCCACTTTCAATAAAAAGTGTATTGTCATTTGGTTCAAATAAGGTTTTAATTTTTATTTGTTCTATTTCACCATCTTCATTTTTACCCTCAATATATGGCTCATCAGTATCTAACCCTTTAACGGTAAATCTACCATTTTTATTGACTAAATATACATCACTACCATTAAAATAGAATTGGTTGAATGGTAAACCATACATTCCATCAAGGAAATCTAAATCGGATTGAAACATGGATATCCAATTATTACCAAACTGTTGCACTGCTTGAGCATAACTTTTTTGATTGCCATTCTCATCCTCAAAAACGGTTTCTCCTCTAAAAGTATCTATAGCATTTTTTTGGTCTTTAGTCAAAACTTTATTAAAAAAATCATACATAGTTTTAGCAGTATTATCGTCCACATTTTGATATTCAGGTATTACTCCTTTACTTATCATATCCTGTTTGCTACCCGACAAGGATTGACGGGCATTTTCTGAACCTCCTAGTGTTCCCGCATAAATCATATTAGTTACTGTTGCAATCATATCATACCCTAAAATGTACTTACTAAAGATGGCCTTACCTACCCATCCCACCAATTCATTTACAGTACCATCAATAAATGGTATACCAGTAAAAAGCATTGGTAATGGTAAAGTTTTATCATAATTACGTCTGGTGCTCCATTCTAAACCGGTATTTATTACTTCAATCACTATCATAGTAAGAATTCTGGTTTTCCAGTTTTTAAAAGCCAAATCCCAAAGTTTAACAGACTTTTCACCTACAACAGGTATTTCTAAAACAACTTTTCTAATAGCTTGCCCAATTTTTGATTTTGCATTTACAAGTTTGTTTTCTTTAAGAAATTTAATAAGACTGTCAAATCGCGTTAAATATTGTTTTTTAGTTCTTTCTGTAGCCTCTGTAAGTATTTTTGCTCTTTCAGTATCTGCCATACCATCGACTATTGCTTGAACTTTATTTACTTTTTCTACACTATCCGGACTGTATCTTTCACCTAATGTATCTAATTGACGATTAATATATGACTCATACTCTTTTTTTATTTCCGTTAAAAGAGCTTGAGTATCCTTAGTTACGGTAAAATTACCGTCTTTATCTGTACTACCTTTGACCCATTCTGGTATCTTAAATCGTTCTTCAGCTGGAAGGTTTTTGGTTGATTCTACCATTCCTTCCATAAACTTAATTAGTTCCTGAAATTTTGATTCTTCTGACCCAAAATTAATAATTCGTTCTAACTCGCCTTTGTATGTTGTACCATCAGGCAATGGAGTAAATGTGGCTTTTGGTTCTGTTGGTCTAACCCAGTCAGTTTCTAAATTTAAATTTTTTCTTAATCTATTGGTATATATTGGTGCAAATCCGTCATCAGTAAATTTTACTTTTTTATCAGGTCCATAAAAAAAATCGTCAATCATTGTTTGTATTTTCTCATCAACTACAGACGCTTCTGTTCCGGCAGCTATTTCATTAGTTCTGAGAGTCTCGAAAGCAGATTCTAAACCCGCTAAATCCGTATTTTCACTATGAACATTAGTTATAAAGGTTTCAATCAAATCATCTGCAAGAGCTCTTTTAGGTGTACCTTCAGTTGCTTTAGAAAATTCTTCTAATTTAGCAACATAATTTGTGGCACTATTTAATTCTGTTGCTGCAGCCTTTAGTTCTGCAGATATCAAGGGTTGGTTATTTAGATTTACCATAGTATTTTTAGCTATACCTGTAGTCAAATCTATAAGTCTAGTGGCTTTAAACGTAGGACTAACTGAATGACCTGCCATTGCCAATCTAGCTAATGGTTGTTCACTCAATAATTTTCGTGAATCTACAATATCTAAAACTTCATTAATAAATAAATCACTAAATAAATCATTAACACCCATTAGCTCATGAATTCGTTTTATTTCTTCATTAATTAATTTTTTATTTTTCATTACATAACAATATTAATTCCATCCGTCACCTGATATATCCCCTTCAGGGTCTTCGGTTGTGTTTATATTTTCTTGATAAATATCGCCAATTATTTTATTTTCTTCTAAAGGAATATTATAAGCCCTTTTTATATAAAAATTATTAAAACTACCGGTACTATCTAATTGTAAAATTTTTGACATTTCGGGATAATTTTCATTAAACCATACTCTAAACTTGTCACCTTCTTCTTTAGTTTTAAAAGGTATTGATTTGTTTGTCCCTGAATATATTTTAAAAGCACCTGGTAAAAGTTTTTGTTCATCTGAGTTAATTTCAGGTAAAGGAATACTATCATAGTATTTTTTCAAAGATTCTAATGATAATGAACCTTCATCTACTGTAACACCCACAGAATCAAATTTTAATCCGGCAGCATCTGCTAAAATTTTTGTTGAGTTTTCTTCAGGTATTTCTTGAATTTCTTTTGCAATTATATCATTATTTGCTTGAATTTGTGATTGTGTTTCTTGTTTTGTAAATGCATATTTAATTAAAAGTAAAGTCAATGATTGTAATTCTTTATCATCATCCGATAATGCATTATATAAAGCATTGTATGATATTTGTATTCCATCTATAACTAAAAACAACTTACCTAATAAACCGTAAGTTTTTAATTTTAATAATGATGATGCAAAATATTTTGGACTTAGTTTCATATAATATCCAAATTCTACCATTGCTTGTTGGCGTGCTGCCTTACCTAATATATTGACCTCACCTCTAATAATCGCAGGGTCAATAGATTTAAGTATCAGTATTTCTCTTTCTGTAAATACATCCGTTAATTTTGTATTTCCATTAGTTAAACGATTTGAATTCTGAATTGCCTTATTTCTTATAACATCAATTTCAGATTCTAATACTTTTAATCCTTTAACCGCCCTTAATATTTGTGCAACATCAAATAAACCTAATAAACCAACAAATACTGCCATCCTTGTATCACCCTCATAAGCATATAAACCTGCATCTGCTGTGGTTAATAAAAGACTGGCAGCACCTGTAGCACCTTCTAAAGACAATCCAATTGCAGGTAATGATAAACCACCTGTTAACACCACCGAGGCAGTTATAGATATTAGAGCCAATCCCAAAGCCGCATAACCTAAAATACTATGTACAGTATCTCCATTTCTAGCAACCCAACCTTCAAATCCATCAGCATATTTTTTCTTCCATTCTTTTAAATCATAATCATATTGAGCAAAGGCGTCTTCTTTCTTAACATATTCTTTACCTTTATATACCCACTTTGGTGTTGGGTGTGGGTACTTATTTGGGTCGTACATAATAACCTCAGATTTTGGCTCAACAGGTTTTGAATTTCTTTTTTCTTCTTCCCATTTTTTAGCCATCTTAATCATCTCTGGGTTTTTTATACCCAAGTACTCTGGTGATACATATGTGGCATCTTGTGGTGTTGTATAACCATAATCATTCATTTTACTTTTCCAATCAGGTGGTAATACCTGTGGTTTTGTTGGAGCTCCGCCGCCCATTAAGTTTTGTGGTGAAACATATGTATTATCTCTTTGAACAATCCTTTGGTCATCAAACCTTGTTTGTATTGAATTGTCAGCAGATATTGTTTTAGGTTTTGGCTGACCACCAAAACCAGATAAAGCAGATATTCTTTGTTTTGGATATTGGGACCCATTCGTAATTGATGGATATGCTTTCTTTGCTGGTGTAGAACCTGATGGATAATTAGTTACTAAATTAGGTAACGTTTTTAAATTACCATTAGTGTCGTAATAATAATAATCCAAAGGTAAAGGTTGTTCATTTAATATAATTTTATTCTCAGAAAGTGTCTTACTTATATCATATGACATTCTAAGAAGAATTTCATTTAGAACTTGTTCAGCTTGTTTTCTATTGTGTATCATTATTATTAATAAATATATTTAATTCCACCCATCAGTAGATATACTTTCAGGGTCTTCTTGTGGGTTATTAATAAAATCCTTATATTCATCACCAACCGTTTTTCCACCTAAATCAATATTGTAAGCTCTCTTTATATATTGATTATTAAAACTACCTGTTTTATCTAATTGTAAAATTTTTGACATTTCTGGCATATTTTCATTAAACCATACTCTAAACTTGTCACCTTCTTCTTTATTTTTAAAAGGTACCGGCTTGTTTGTAAATATATAATCCTTAAAGGCACCTGGTAGTGCTTCTACTTCTTTCTTATTAAGATTAGGAGTGGGAATACTGTCATAATATTTTTTTATTTCACCTAATGATAATGAATTTTCCTCCGTAGTAACACCTGCAGATATTAGGTTACTCCAAAATAAAATAGCATCTAATTGTTCAAGATTTGATATCTCATTTTCTATTCTTATATTGTTAGCAGCAATTTGACTATTTACATTACCATCATTAAAATAATGTTCAATTAAAAGTAAAGTCAGTGATTGTAATTTTTTATCTTCTCCTGATATTGCATTATATATAGCATTATAAGAGATTTGCATACCATCAATAACTAAAAAGATTTTACTTAAATTTATATAAGTACTAAACTTAGTCAAAGCAGATAAAAAATACTTAGGTGATTTTTGTGCAAAAATTCTTAATTCTTTTGATGCCAGTTTTAGGCTCTCTTTACTTAATATTTTAGCCTCACCCATAAGAATTCTTAATGCGTTGGCATCATGACCACCTGCAGTTGCTAATATTTCTAATTCTCTTTTTGTTAATTCCTTTTCCAAAGTTGTTGTTCCAACACGTCTACTATTGATAAGTTTAGTCATCTTATCACCAAGAGCTTGAACTTCAGCCGTAGTTGCCCTAATACTTTTTAAAGAACCCGCCACTGCAGAGGCATCTAACGCAGACAAAAGTCCAACAAATATAGCCATTCTGGTATTACCTTCACTTGCATATAATGCAGCATCCGAAACACCAAGCAATGCACTAGCAGAAAAAGACAAACCCCTCAATGTTAATCCACCAATTAACGGTGTTGTTGTACCACCAGTCACTACTTGAACCATTATACCAAGAATAGCGAACGCTAAGGCACCATATCCTAAAATTTTATGTGTTGTTTCACTTTCTAAAGCCTCTAAATACTCTTCATGGTTCTTTAGGTCTGAACCTAAACTATCTATAATTTTTTGTAACTCTGTTACGCCAAGGTCATCATATAATTTCTGTTTTATACGTGAACAAGCCACAGATGCATTAAGTTCATCTCTTGTTTTTTGTGTTACATCAATAACTGCCGATTTAGGTAATTTAGTATGGTGACCTGATGCTAGTTGAGTAAACCACCCGGAAGAATCTATCCTATCAGAGACCGACAAATGAGATTTACTACCCGATTGTGACTGAGCTGAAGAATTGGGTAGTAAATCAGGTAATTCAAAAGGTAATTCATCTTCAAAACCTGGTTGTTTTTTTAACCATGCAATTAGAGTATCCATTTCTTGTTGACTTAATTTTTTGTTTCCACTTGAATTATTGGTTTTTCTTTGTTGTTTTACAATATATTCGTCACATTGTCTTTTAGCTTCTCTGTCGGCAATTTGTATTTTATATTTAAGTTCTTCTTTAAGTTGTTGCACTATTGCAATGTCGGGGTCATTAGACATATAATTCATATAGTCTTTAACATATGAACCCATTTGTTTTAAGTCTTTCTCCATACCATCATAATCATATGTATGATTTTTAGGATTATTTATATCGTCTAAATAATCATCATAAGTCCTATATTTTTCTATACGTGATAATAGAGCATCTTGTTTTTCTTTTTTATCATCTGCATCTTCACCTCGAAAAGCATGTTTGAAATATCCCGGATAAGGGGATGGTCCATAATTAACACTAAGCCAATCTTCCTTATCCTTTTTATATTGATTCATTGCCTTATCAACACTCATTTCTTCACCTCTATACAAATAATACTCACCCGTTATTTTAGTTGGCTCACTCTCACTGTGTTGATTGAAGCGTTGAAAACCGGGAGGATTGTAACTTGTATTATCTCTTGGATGTGTAATGTCGTTCCTTATATTTTTTATATCTGGCCATCTAACATGTCTTTGTGGTCTTTCAAAAGGAAATGGTTTATCTTTATATAATTCAATTAACTTATTTCTATCCTTTTCATATTGGGCGAAAATATTACTACCATTACTTTGGTTTAAAGATAATAAAGGTGATTGTATATTATTTTTTATTGTTGGCGATTCTTTCAGTAAACTTTTATTTTCATTTAAAGTTTTACCCAAATCATAAGACATTCTAAGGAGAATTTCTTTTAATGCTTCTTCCCCATCTTTTCTTTTGTTTACCATAACGGATTACCTTTACCCCTTTGTGGTTGATACAAATCACTCCATTTACCCACAGCAACAGGATTGGCAACACCTCTGTTTAAACCCGTTTCCCATTTGTCCATTGCCGGTGAAGAAGGTGCTGAATCACCCTCTTGTTCACCCAGCTCACCATCGACAGTATCATCAATTTGGATGTCATCCAAATCAATCCACTCTTCACTAAACATGAGTTCTTTAATCCTGTTAATGTCTTCTTTGAGTAATTTCATGAAAATAGTTTATAATAAATATACTATTAAAATGAAATAATAAGTAAAATTACTTCTTAAGTAATTCTTGAATATACTTAATATTTTTAATGAATTTTTCGGGATTGTCTTTTGCCCAATTTTTAACAGATTCAGGTAGATGGGATTTTTCCAACTCTTCTAATACAATAACATTAAGTTCTTTGTCTTTTTTGTTATCTACAGATTCTACCAAAACATTACCAAATGCACTATATAATTTTCGAGCCAATGACGGACTATTTGTTGAAAAAGTAATACCGTATCCGTTATCTTCAGCCCATTTTATTAATTCAGTATCATTTAGATATGTCAACTCATTAAACGGGAAATTATTCTTTAACTTATTAGGTTTTGTGGTGATACCAAAAATTTTCATAGATGGACTAACCAAAATAACTATCCTGTGCTCGTCTAATCCGAACATCACAGGTTTAGTTAAAAAGATTTTACCTAATAACTTTTTTATGGTATTTTTAATGTCTTCCATTTAATGATAAATATCATCAAATGTATTCTGCGTCAGGTATTTTGTCAGGAAAAACAACATAATATTCATTTAAGAATGACCTTAATTCATCTTCATCCATGTGAACTTCATTGTAGTCCTCCTCTTCGTCCCACTCATCCCACTCTTCATCAAAAACATCAAAATCTTGGGAATAATCCTCTATATCATATCCGAATTCATCTAAATAAGAATATTCGATTATATCTTCACGTACCATATTTTCAGGGTCCCCTATCATTCTAAAAGACACCGATATTACATTATTGTCTCTATTGATAAAATAATTATCAATTTCTATTACTTCCATTTTTAAAAAAATTACATTTTATTTTATTACAAATATATCGTATTATTCAAAAAGTAATTATTAACAGTAAAAATATGAAACTTATTTCCACATCTTTCGATAATGTTTATCTAATTAAAGAGGATGTTTTTGAAGACGAAAGAGGATATTTTATGGAATCATGGAATGAATTAAAATATTCCAATCGTAAATTATTGGCAGATATCCCATCTTTACAAGCCATAAAAAACGACAATTCATTATTCAATACATTATTTGTTCAAGATAACTTTTCGGTATCTGAAAAACATGTTTTTAGAGGACTTCATTATCAAACAGGTATATGGGAACAGGCAAAGCTAGTTAGAGTCCTTAAAGGGTCTGTAATTGATTTTATTGTTGATTTAAGAGAACAATCAAAAACGTATGGTAAGTTTGATTATTTTGAACTAAATGAGACTAATAAATTGTCTTTATTTATACCACCTTATTTTGCTCACGGATTTTTATCGTTAGAAGATAATACAATTTTTACTTATAAGTGTGGTAATTATTATAGTAAAGAACATGAAGGTTCTATAAATGTATTCGACCCTATCATGAGAAATGTAACTGATAACCATCAAACAATTACCGACGCTGTTAGTCTATACATGCCTTATGAAGACGAAAACGATTTAATATTATCAGAGAAAGACCGTAACGCACCAAAATTTTTGTACAGAAGACACGATT
>Ga0222713_10005558_pt1 | contig 12203 bp, 11 predicted proteins | sample C33_649DmetaG_FD_165061 | JGI IMG/M metagenome (GOLD analysis project Ga0222713, IMG submission 165061) | Estuarine water microbial communities from San Francisco Bay, California, United States - C33_649D | ecosystem: Environmental > Aquatic > Marine > Unclassified | place: USA: California...
TGCTCCGCCCCGAAAGCTGGACGCTGATGCTCTCGGCCAGCCGTCTCCCCAGTGGTCGTGACTATCCCTACGCCCTCGGTTGGTTCTTGGGCGAGGCCGGCGGACATCCCATGCAGGAGCATGGGGGCACGTGGCAGGGATTCGTGTCGCAGTACACGCGCTTCCCCGATCAGGACCTGGCCGTCATGGTGCTGTCGAATGCGCGCGCCATGGCACCGGCCACGCTCGCCATGCAGGTGGCGGCGCTCGTTGATCCGTCGCTGGTGCCCACACCACCACCCAGTGCGGCCATTCCCGATCGCGAACCACAGGCCACGGCCACCGTCCAGGCCATTCTCACGCGCGTCGCCGCCGGATCGCTGGCGCTCGAGGATTTCGAGGTGGTGCGGCAAGCGCTTTTTCCGCGTATGCGCGCCGCACTCACGGCAGCCGTGCAAGGGAAAGGTCCGCTCACCCGCCTCGAACTGCTCACACGCCGTGAGATCGGCGACGATGTCGAACGACAGTACTTTGCGTGGTTCGGCACACAACGCTTTCGCGTGCTCGTCACGCTGGGACCGCTTGGGAAGCTGACCGCACTGCGTATCACACCGGAGCAGCCATGAACATCGGACCCGCGACATCCGCGCTGGGCCATTGGCGTGGTGGCAGGATACTTGTTGCGCTGCTGATTGGGGTAAGTACAGCCTGTCGCCCGGCGGCGCCGACGTACGACGTCCTGCTCACCGGTGGCACCGTGATCGATGGGACCGGCGCCGCGCGCCGCGTGGCGGATGTGGCGATTCGTGGCGATCGCATCGTGGATATCGGGACCTCACTTCCGCGGCGTGGCGCGGCGCGCGTGGTCAACGTGAGCGGACAGATCGTATCGCCGGGCTTCTGGGATAATCATGCCCATCTCGTCACGCTCGCCGATCACGGGCTGGCCGAAAATTTCGTGCGGCAGGGGATCACCACCGTGCTGGCGCCGCTGCATTCGCAGGATCAGCCGTTTCCGATGGATCAGTATCGGGCGCAGGTGAAGATGGCGCCGAATGTCGGGCTCTTCGCCGGCCACACCTGGATCCGGAAGCGCGTCATGGGTCTCGCCGACCGCGCGCCCACCGCAGCAGAATTGGCCTGGATGCGCGCCTTGGTAGACTCCGCCATGACGCAGGGCGCGCTCGGGCTGTCCACTGGGCTGGAGTACGTGCCGGCGACGTACGCGCACCTCGATGAGGTGGCCGCCCTCGCTGCCGTGGCATCACCGTTCGGCGGGATCTACGTCACCCATCTGCGCGATGAAGGACCGGCGGTGATGGACGCCCTGCGCGAAACGCTCGAGGTGGGGCGGCGTGCGCACATCCCGGTGCAGGTCAACCATCTCAAGGTGACCGGTGCGGCGCAGTGGGGGTGGAGTACACGCATGCTGGCCCTGCTCGATTCCGCACGGGCCGCGGGAATGGAGGTGGCCGCCGATGTGTATCCGTACACGGCCTACAGCACCTATTCCGATCTGATGTTTCCACCGTGGGCGTTAGCCGATGGCGCGCCAGCCTTCGCGAAGCGTGTGGCCGACCCGGCCACCCGCGCCCGGCTGGTGCAGGAGATGCGCGTGCGCTTTCCGCAGCAGGCGGGCGCCGAGCCGTCGTCGATTCAGTTTCGTGAGGTGTCGTTCGATGCCTCGCTCGCCGGGAAGACGCTGGCCGACTATCTCGTGGCCACGGGACAGCCGGTCACACTGAACGCCGCCGTCGAGGCGTTGATCGCGTTGCAATTGCGTGGCGGCTTCATCGGGATCTTTTTTGGGATAGACGAGGCCGATGTGGCGCGCTTCCTCACGCATCCGGGCACGATGGTGGAAACCGACGGGGATCTCGTGACCTTCGGCCGCGGCTTTCCGCACCCGCGAAGTTACGGGTCGTTTCCCCGCGTGCTGGCGCACCATGTGCGCGAACGGCAGCAGCTCACCCTCGAAGCGGCCGTGCAGCGCATGACGTCGTTGCCCGCGCAGTGGCTCGGCATTCGCGATCGTGGTACACTCGCGGTTGGCCAGCGGGCTGACATCACCGTATTCAACGCCGGACAGATCGCCGATCGCGCCACATATTCCGAGCCGCATCAGTGGCCCGAGGGGATCCAATTGGTGGCGGTGAACGGGACGGTGGTGTTCGAAAACGGGCGCGTGACCGGCGCGCTCCCGGGCACGTTCCTCACCCGGGGGCGGGCCGCGCGGTAAACAAGCCGCACCGCGGCGTATCTTTTGCCATCCCCACATTCCTCTTCGTTGGAGACGCTAGCGTGACACACCGGCTCCCCTACCGCCCGACCCCCTGGCTGGCGCTGTCGGTCGTCGAGCCTGCGGCGACAGCGCCCAGGGGCTATGCGACTGAATCGGCTGACTGACGGAAGCCTCTAGCCCGCGCCAGAACGTCGGTCGCGCCGTGACTTCGCCGTCCAACCCTCCTGCGATGCTGGAATTTTCGCTGCGCCACCCGCCGCCTGCTCCCTGACCCACCTTCTCCCCGCTCCCCAGGTCGTTTCAGTCGTTGATGTGACGACCTGACGTGCGGAGAGAAGGCGGGTCGGAGAGCGAACCGATCAGCGCAAGAGATTCTTGCGGAGGATCACCGAAGCGCAGAGCACGCCCCCGAGGAGTGCGCCGGCAACGCCGCATGTGACCACGTCCTGCCCGGTGAGGTAGAGGCCGGGCACCTGTGTCTGTGGTTTGAGCCAGCGCTGCCGGAAGCGCGCCGGGGTGTGGTCGAGACCATAAATCTCGCCATGCGCCCACGCGGCGAAGTGCTTGGTGGAGAGTGGCGTCGAGAGCTCCGCGTGCACGATGTGCCCGCTGGTTTGCGGAAGCAGACGTGCGAGCTCGCCAAGAAGCCGATCCGTGAGCCGGGCCTTGTGTGCGTCATACGCTGCGCCGCGCTGCTTCCAGCGCGTACCGTCCCACTGGGAGAACCACCCCCAAGGGGCGACGGTCACGAGCTCGATGGTGGCGCGGCGAGCGTGCCGTTCGGCGAACGTTGGGTCCTTCGCCGACGGGAACGATACGTATACGAGGGGCAGTGGCGCCTCGGGGTTCGCTTCCGCCTCCGCCATGGCGCGGTCGTGGTCCTCGTGCGGGTAGATCCAGAAATTGTGGCGCGGGAGGCCGAGCGCTTCCGCCGATTGGTCGAGGCCGACGTAGAGCGAGATGTGAGAGGGCGAGGGGCGTACGCCCCTGAGGAGCGCATCGTACCCGTGGCGCGCGGCCACCTCCCTTGGCAGTAGCGTGCGGAAGGTGTTCTCCGCCCCCGCATCCGAGATGATGACCGGAGCGCGGAGTTCCTGGCCGTCCTTCATGCGCACCCCGACCGCCTTCCCGCCTTCGACCACGATGGCGGTGACCTCGGCGGCCACGAGGAGGCGGCCACCCGCCGCTTCGATGACCGGCGCGATGCTCTCGGCGATGCGGCCCGAGCCGCCGACGGGGTAGTAGCCGCCGTGGATGTAGTGGTTCACGACCATGGCGTGGATCGCGAAGCTCGACTGCTTCGGCGGCATGCCGTAGTCGCCGTACTGTGTCGTGAGCACCGCCTGGAGGAGTGGACTGGCCCCCAGGTCGTCGAGGACGGATTTCGTCGTGCGATCACTCCACCGGAGGAGCCCACGGCGCATGAGGCCGCCGGCCAACCCGGCCACAAGATGCGGCACGGCCTTCTCGGCGAAGTAGAGGCGGCTGGCCTTCTGCACCGACGCGATCGCGGCCAGGTACCCGTCGATCGCGGCCGCTTCGCCAGGGAATCGCTCGACGAGCGCGGCCCTCAACGCCCGGCGCCCCTTGGGGAAGCGGAAGGCCTCCGGCCCCACACGGACTTCGTCGTACACGTCCCCCATGTCGGCCCATTCGAGTGAGCCGTCGCTGATGGCGGCGAACTGCCGCTGCAGGAACGATCCCGGCTTCAGGCCGCCGATGTAATGCACCCCGACGTCCCACTCGAAGCCGGGGCGGTGGAAGACGTGGGTGAAGCCGCCCGCGACGTAATGCTGTTCGAGGACGAGGACGCGCTGGCCGGCCTTTGCGAGATGCGCGGCCACCGCGAGCCCGCCGATCCCCGAACCGATCACGATCGCGTGGAACGGGTCGTCCAGCGTGGCGCGCTTGTACGACGCCCAGCGTGTGCGGCCGAGGGTCTCACTGCCGGACGGTGTCGTCATCGGGGTCCTATTGGATGATTCGGGCGATGCCACGGTACGGGATAAACGTACGGGCACCCGCGTCGATGGCGCGCTCCGTGCGCCAACGTGGGTCGGGTGCGCCGCACGGGTGCGTGCGGCCAACTTCGCGTTTCGACGTGGAGCCTACGCCGCCTGCGCGAAGGCGAGGCTGACCGCGCGGCGGGCGCCACGCTTCAGCTGCCGATGCACCGCCCTGGCGAAGCGCATGAAGTTCTGCCCCGCGAGCGGATAGCGTGCGAAGAACTCGTGCGGGAGCTGGGAGCCCTTGAGCTGATTGCAGGGCTGACAGGCGGCGACGAGGTTCCCCGGGTGATGCGTCCCGCCCCGGGAGAGCGGGATCACATGATCGAGGGTGGCGTGCTCCAGTCCCAGTCCGGTCCCACAATAGACGCATCGACGTCCACAATCCCGAAAGGTCGCGCGCTTGACCTGACGCTTGAGCTGCTGGTGCTCCACGCGGCGAGCGTGACGGGATAGCCCGCGGGGGGAACGGGCGAGCGTGATATGGTGGAGGTGCCGACCGGACATCGAACCTCGCCTGAAATGGCGACACCCCGCGACGGGACGAATTGCCCGGGCGGGGTGTCAGCGGTGGAGGTGGGGAGGCGGCCGATCATGGTCGCATCGAGCGACCAGGGCCACTGCGGCTGGAGCGACGGTCCGTAAGTACCGGTCACAGGCCTCCCGTGGGGTGCGTCGTGACTCCAAGCCACGACGTCCTGTAGGTATGACGCTCCTATAAGTGCAGCGTCACGTGAAAGGGCGCAAGAGTCCCCCGCCCCCCCGCTCGCGGGGGCCCGTCGCGATGCTAAGTTCTATGGTCTCCAGACCGAGCCCTCCCACGAGGGCGGTCGCGTCCGTCCCGTCAGCCGGTATCCCCCGATGGCCACCTCCGCCAAGGCCCGTCGCTCGACCCTCGGCCTCTCCAAGGATCAGCTGCTCGCCGCCTATCGCACCATGCTCCTGTCGCGCCGCGTGGACGACAAGGAGATCCAGCTCAAGCGGCAGAACAAGATCTTCTTCCAGATCTCCGGCGCGGGCCACGAGGCGGTGCTCGTCGCCGCCGGGATGGTCTTCAAGCCCGGGCACGACTGGTTCTATACCTACTATCGGGACCGCGCCCTCTGCCTCCAGCTCGGGATGACCGCGGCTGAGATGCTCTACTCCGCCGTCGGCGCGGCGATTGATCCCAACTCAGGCGGGCGGCAGATGCCCTCGCACTGGGGCCACAAGCAGACCAATATCGTCTCCGCCTCCTCCCCCACCGGGACGCAGTTCCTCCAGGCCGTCGGCTCCGCCGAGGCGGTGGTGCGCGCCAAGGCGCTCGGGATCGCCGACGGGTTCAAGTCGGATGAGGTCGTCTTCGTCTCGACCGGTGACGGCACGACCTCCGAGGGCGAGTTCTGGGAGTCGCTCAACACCGCGGCGAACCTCAAGCTCCCCGTCGTCTATCTCGTCGAGGACAACGGCTACGCCATCTCCGTCCCGGTCGAGGTGAACACCGCCGGCGGTTCGATCTCCAAGCTGGTGAGCGGCTTCCCGAACTTCTTCATCCAGGAAGTCGACGGCTGCGACCTCCTTGCCTCGTACGAGGTGCTGCAGAAGGCGGTCGCCTACGCACGGGAGCGGAAGGGCCCGGCGCTGGTGCACGCCAAGGTGATCCGTCCCTACTCGCACTCCCTCTCCGACGACGAGGTGATGTACCGCCCCGACGCCGAGCGGGACGCCGACGCGGTGCGCGACCCGATCACGCAGTTCCCCAAGTGGCTCGTGGACGAGGGCCATGCGACCACCGCCGAGATCGAGGCGATCCAGGCGTCGGTGGATGCCGAGGTCCTCGCGGCCACCGATGACGCATTGGCGCAGCCGCAGCCCGCGCCGGAGACCGCGACCTTCGCCGTCTACTCGCCGGATGTCGATCCGACGAGCGAGCAGTTCGACACCGAGGACGACCCGCAGTTCAGCGGGGAGCCCACGACGATGGTCGATCTCCTCAACGCCTGCATGAAGGATGAGATGCGGCGCGATGGGCGGATCGTCGTCTTCGGCGAGGATGTCGCCGACGTCTCGCGCGAGGAGTACCTCGGCAAGGTCAAGGGGAAGGGCGGCGTCTTCAAGGTGACCTGGGGACTGCAGAAGGAGTTCGGCGGGACGCGCGTCTACAACTCGCCCCTCGCCGAGGCGAACATCATCGGCCGTGCGATCGGGATGGCGCTCCGTGGGTTCAAGCCCGTGGTCGAGATCCAGTTCTTCGACTACATCTGGCCCGCCTACATGCAGCTACGCGATGAGCTCGCGACGATGCGCTGGCGCTCCAACAATCACTTCGCCGCGCCGGTCGTGGTGCGCACCACCTATGGCGGCTACATCCGCGGCGCGATCTATCACTCGCAGACCGGGGCCTCGCTCTTCACGCACTGCCCCGGGCTCCGCGTCGTCTGCCCGAGCACCGCGCTCGATGCCAACGGATTGCTCCGCACCGCGATCCGATCCGAGGATCCCGTGATCTTCCTCGAGCACAAGCATCTCTACCGGCAGACCTACAACAAGGCCGCGTATCCCGGGCCGAACTTCATGATCCCCTTCGGCAAGGCGCGGATCGTGAAGGAGGGGTCTGATGTGACGGTGGTGACGTACGGCGCGACGGTGCAGCGTGCGCTCGTGGCCGCGAAGCAGGTCGAGGAGGAGCGGGGGCTCACGGTCGAGGTGATCGACCTCCGCACCCTCTCCCCCTGGGATCAGGAGACGGTCTACGCCTCCGCCAAGAAGACCGGGCGCGTGATCGTCGCGTACGAGGATTCGATCTCGTGGGGCTACGGCGCGGAGATCGCGGCGCGCATCGCGGACGACTGCTTCGCCTGGCTCGATGCGCCAGTCAAGCGCGTGGCGAGCATGGATACCTTCGTGGGGTATGCGCCGAGTCTGGAGGATGAGATCCTCCCGCAGGTGGCGGATTTCGTCAAGGCGTATGAGGAGGTGGCGGGGTACTGACCCCGCCACCCAGGCCGTCAGTCGTCGGCCTTGGAAAGCTCAGCGAGCAGTCGAAGCACCGAGGGCGCCGTCATATCGATGACGGCGCCCTTCGCATCGACCACCCGAGCCTGTGCACCGAACCGCTTGCGCAGCTCCGCGCTGGAGCCGATCGCTACCACCGTTGGCCCGTCGCACACCACGGCATCCGCCCACGGGCGACCCGGATCGCCGGTGGCGATCCGCGCATTCACGATCAGGACGGGCATCGTCAGGTCTGCCACGTCACGGCGAGACGACGCTCAGCCGCGCCGCTCTAACACATCCCGCACATCCAGCAGCACCTCGAGATACAACTGCTCGCGCCGATACGCGAAATCCAGCGACACCTTCTGCGCGGCATCCTCCGACTCGGCCGCGCGCTGGAACGCCTCGCGGTAGAGCTCCTCGAGGTTGGACAGGATGCGCTCACGGGAACGGGACATCGAGATCTTCTCCAAAGCGGCCAGGGTCAGGCGCGGCGGATCGAAGTCGTCCGACGCAGAAGTCGAGGGCGCCACGGCCTTGGCCGGCGCCTCGAGGAGGAACTTCTTGGCGGCGCCGAAGAGCTCGCGGCGCGCGTCGAAGGGGGACGGCAACGACTCAGCTCACGGCCAGAGGACGGGCTTGCCAGCGGCATACCACGCGTCCACCTGCGGCGCCGCCATCGCCTCGATCCGCGCCCGCTTGATCTTCATCGTCGGTGTCAGGGTCTCCGATTCGATCGACCAGGGCTCCGCCGCGACGACGAACATCTGGAGCCGCTCGTACTCCGACACATGACGATTCACGACCGCGAGCCACTCGGCCAACGTGCGGTCGAGCTCGGCGCGCACCGCCGGGTCCTTCATCTTCGGTCGGAGGTGTTCGGCGAGCACGATGATCGCGTACGCCGCAGGTTGCCCCACCCCACTCACGCACGAGAGCTCGATCGCCTCATGCTCGTTGATGAAGTTCTCGATCGGCGCCGGCGCCACGTACTTCCCCTTCGCCGTCTTGAAGAGCTCCTTCACACGCCCGGTGATCTTGAGCAGCCCATCGGGACGCCGCTCCCCTCGGTCCCCGGTGCGGAAGAACCCATCCGCGGTGAACGACTCCGCGGTGAGCTCGGGGAGCTTGTAGTAGCCGACCATGCACCCCGGCGACTTGATGAGCACCTCCCCGTCCTCGCTGATCCGCACCGCGACATCGGGATAGGGCACGCCCACGTAACCGGGAAGCTTGTACGTCTGGGTGGAGAGATGGCTGTACGCGAAGTCCTCGCTCATCGCATACCCCTCGAGGAGGTTGAGCCCGAGGCGACGGTACCAGGCGATGAGCTCCGCCGGGATCGGCGCCGAGCCTGAGCCGGCGAGCCGCACCTGATCGAGCCCGAGCCCGGTGAGGACCTTCTTCCCGATCAGCTTGTTGAGGAGCGGGATGCGGAGCAGTCGATCGAGCTTCTGCGCCGGCATCTTCGCGAAGACCCCCTGCTGGAACTTGAGCCAGAGGCGCGGCACCGAGATGAAGATCGTCGGACGCGCGCGCTGGATGTCGGCGACGAAGGTGTCGAGCGCCTCGGCGAAGAAGATGTGGCCGCCGGCCACGAACGAGGCGCACTCGATGTATGCCCGCTCGAAGACATGTGCGAGCGGGAGATAGGAGAGGGCGCGATCCTCGGGGGAGAAGTCGATGCCGCGCACGATCCCTTCCGCCGCAGCGGTGATATGCCCGAAGTCGTGCATCACCCCCTTTGGCGTCCCGGTCGATCCACTCGTGTACAGGAGCAGGGCGAGATCCTCGGCCCCCCGAGCGGGCCGCCCACCCAATGGCGCGACGGTCGCGATGACCTGATCCCACGCCGTGCCGATCGTCTGGGGCGCCAAGGGGAAGCTCAGACGGTGCATCCCATTGGGGATGCCCGGGAGCTGCGCCTCCCACCCGGCGTCGAGCTTCCCGACGAAGATCGCCTTCGCCTCGCTGTGCTCGAGGATGTAGGCGATGGTGTCGGCCTTCTCCGTCGGGAAGATCGCGACGGTCGCGAACCCCCCCATCCAGATGGCCAGCTCCGCCATGAAGAAGTGGGCGCAGTTCTTGGAGAGCATCGCCACCCGGTCCCCCGGCTGGAGCCCGAGGCGCTGCAGGTGCGCCGCCATCCGCCGCGCCTCGTCGAGGACCTGGCGCCAGGTATAGTCGATGACCTTCCCGCCCCCGACCGGCTGGGTCAGGTAGACCCGGTCGGCGAAGGCGGATTCCTTCTCGTAGACGTAGTCGAGGATGAGCTTCTTCGGGGCCATGGCGGGACCTCGTCAGGGGGATTTGGCAGAGTATAGGGCGCGGGAGGGCCCGGGGGGAGCCCTCCGCCCCCCCCTCTGGCACACCCCTTGCACCTTCTGGGTATCATGTCTCATGTCGCCCCGCCAAAGTGGCGGGTGCACCCTGCCCTTTTCGTCGGAGTCTGCAATGAACAACCTGAAGGTCTTCCTGCTCATGGCCGGTCTCACGGCGCTCTTCGCGTCGGTCGGCGGTGCGCTCGGGGGTCAGTCGGGGATGGTGATGGCGCTGGTCCTCGCGGCCGGCATGAACGTCTTCATGTACTGGAACTCGGCCTCGATGGTCCTCCGGTCGTACCGCGCGCAGATCATCGACCGCGCCCAGGCCCCGGAGCTCTATGACATGGTCGATCGCCTGCGGCAGCGGGCCGGCCTCCCCATGCCGACCGTCGCGGTGGCGCCGCACGAGCAGCCCAACGCCTTCGCGACGGGCCGGAACCCCGAGCACGCGGTGGTCTGCGTGACCGAGGGGCTCATGCGCTTGGTCGATCGCGAGGAGCTCGAGGGGGTCATCGCGCACGAGCTCGCGCATATCAAGAACCGCGACATGCTCCTGCAGACGATCACCGCGACCTTCGCCGGCGCGATCTCCACGCTCGCGAATATCGCGCAGTGGGGGCTGATGTTCGGCGGTGGCCGCTCGAGTGACAACGAACGCGGGCATCCGGCCGCGGCGCTCATCGGGATCATCGTCGCGCCGATCGCGGCGATGCTGATCCAGTTCGCGATCAGCCGCCAGCGCGAGTACAAGGCCGACGCGGTGGGAGCGGAGATCGCGGGCCGCCCGCACGGGCTCGCGAATGCGCTGCGCAAGCTCGACAGCTATTCCAAGCGGATCCCGATGCAGGTCTCGCCGGCGGTCGCGCCGCTCGCGATGGTGAATCCCCTCGCCGGCGTGCGGGGGGGACTCTCCTCCCTCTTCTCGACGCACCCGGCCACCGAAGAGCGCGTCGCGCGCCTCATGGGGCGCTGAGCGCTCCCTGATTCAGAGGCGGTGGAAGACCGCCTCGCTCACCTCGCGTCCATCCCGCAGGTGCTCCACGACGATCCGCTCGAGGAGCACCGGCGTGACGCGGGCATACCAGACTCCCTCGGGGTAGACCACGACGATCGGCCCCCCGGCGCAGACGCCGAGGCAGGGGACCTCGCTGCGCTTCACACGCGACGGGCCGAAGAGGAGCCCCTCGCGATGCAGGAGTCGCGCGAGCTGCGCGTAGAGCGCACGTCCCGCGCGATCGCTCGAGCAGTACCCCCCGGTGCAGACGACGATGTGCCGCCGGTAGGGATCCATCACCGGCGACCGCTCCTCCGGTCGCATCAGGCCGCGGGATCCTTCGGCTTCTTGTGATCCCCCGCATGGGCGGGGCGATAGCGATGCGCCTCGACCGGCGTGCCGCCAATCAGATGCGTGGCGCAGATGGTCTCCGCGGCGGCGCGATCGACCCCGGCATACCAGACGTTCTCCGGATAGACGACGACCATCGGGCCGTACCCGCACTGCCCCATGCACCCCGACTGGTTGATGCGGACCTCCTGCGCGAGGCCCGCGTCTCGGATCGCCCCCTTCAGATAATCAAAGGTGGCGGCGGAGTCCTGGGAGCCGCAGGTCTTCCCGCCGGTGCAGACGAACACATGCTTCTTGAACTGAGACATCAGGGGTCAGGGGCCAGGGATCAGGTGGGAGGGACCAAGGAACAGGCGTACATTAATCGGATGCCGACCCCGGATGACTTCTTCGCGATCGATATGCGAGTCGGAACGGTCCTCGAGGCCGCCCCGTTCCCGGAGGCACGGAAACCGGCGATCCAGCTCACGATCGACTTCGGCCCCGAGCTCGGCGTACGCCGCTCGAGCGCCCAGATCACCGTGCACTACTCCCCCGAGACCCTCGTCGGTCGGCAGGTGATCGCCGTGACGAACATCGGCACCCGGAAGATCGCGGGATTCACGAGCGAGGTCCTCGTCTTGGGCGCGATGCCCGGACCGACCGAGGTCGTCCTCCTGAATCCTGACCACCCCGTCCCCAACGGAACCCGCATCGGATGATAACCCTCGCCCGCTCGATTCAAGTCGCCCTCGCGGCGCTCATCATGCTCGCCAGCACCGCGCCGCTCGCCGCGCAGGAGCGCCAGCCGCTCTACCTGATCAACGCCAACGTCGTCGATGGCGTCTCCGGCACCGTCGTGCGGGACGCGACGATCGTGATCGAAGGGACGAAGATCACACGCATCGCGCCCAAGCTCTCGCTGCCGCGCGGCGGCGCGGTGCGGGTGATCGATCTCGCTGGCCGCTGGGTCGCCCCGGGATTGATCGACGCGCACACCCACATCGCGACCCTCGCGAATGCCAAGCGCGCCCTCTTCTCCGGCGTCACCACCGTCCGCTCGGCGAGCGTCCCCGCCTTCCAGGATGTCGCGATGCGGGAGCAGGCGCGCGCGGGACAGATCCTCGCTCCTGATGTGCTCGCCGCCGGCGTCTTCGTCACCCCGACCCTCGGGGAGACCGTCCTCGCCGATAAGCGACTGGGCGCGCTCGCCGGTGGCGTCACCACCTCGGAGCAGCTCCGTGCCCTCGTGCGCGTGAACCTCGATCGCGGGGTGGACTGGATCAAGACACGCGGTACCGAGCGGGCTGGCCTCCCCGACACCGACCCGCGGAAGCAGGTCTACGATCAGG
>Ga0222713_10005561_pt1 | contig 12201 bp, 11 predicted proteins | sample C33_649DmetaG_FD_165061 | JGI IMG/M metagenome (GOLD analysis project Ga0222713, IMG submission 165061) | Estuarine water microbial communities from San Francisco Bay, California, United States - C33_649D | ecosystem: Environmental > Aquatic > Marine > Unclassified | place: USA: California...
TCCATCGCAACAAGGCGAACCGCATCAAGGCTCGCCTCGCGAAGAAGCTCGCCGCCGCCAAGAAGTAATGCGGGGTCAGCCCCTCACCGACCCCGTCGCCTCGGCGCCGGGGTTTTTTTGTTCCTGAAGATGTCCGCCCCGCTCCCCGCCTCCATCGGTTTCGCCGCCGGCCTGCTCGGCGAAGAGGCCGTGCGCATGGACGTCCTGGCCCACGGCGCCGGCTGGGTCGCCTTGGCCAAGCCGGGCGGCGTCGCCTTCGAAGAACACCCGTGGCAGCACGGCGCCCCCACCCTGCTCGGCCAGCTGCGCACGCAGCTCGAGGCCGGCAAGCCGGAGATGGTCCGCCTCGGCCTCGCCGAACCCGCCGCGGTCTTCGGCCCCGAACCCGAGACCGCCGGCATCGCGATCCTCGCCGACCGCGCGACGGCCCTCGCCGCCTGGCGTGAAGCCCTCGGCTCCGGCGCCTTCCGCTTCGAATATGAATTCGTGGCGCGCACCGAGGACGCCCCCGAGGACGCCGGCCTCTGCGACCTGCCCGTCGGCATGGACGACTCGCAGGAACGCGCCTTCGTCTCGCACCGCAACGGCAAGCACGCGCAGACCCGCTTCGAACCCGGCCGCGCCTGCGGCCGCTGGCGCGTCTGGGCCGCGCACACGCCCTTCCCCCGCCGCGACCAGGTCCGCATCCACGCCGCGGAGTGCGGCATCCGCATCGCCGGCGAACTGAAGTACGGCCGCTCGGGACGCGTGACGCTCACCGACACGACCCCGAAGGGCCGCCTCAACAAAGGCGAGGACAAGCCGCTGCACCGCGGCCTGCTCCTGCGCGTCGCCCGCGTGACCGGCAAGGTCGCCGGCCAGGCCTTCGAGATCGTCGCGCCTCGTCCCGATGATTTCGCGACGGTCGTGAAACGCCTCTCGAAAGGGATCTGATCAGGCCTCCGACGGGAACCGGAGCGTGAAACGATCCGTCGTGCGCGCGTAGCCGTCGGGGCTGTTCAGGCGGCCGACCGGCGCATAGCGCGCGTAGTCGACCTTCCACGTCGCCGGGTCGGCGACGCCGTCGCGGACGTGCGCGAGCAGGAGCTCGATCACGACGAGTCGGTTGTCGCCATATCTGCGGATGTCGAGGACGCGCCCTTCGAGGGCCACGGGACATTCGACGAGCCGCGGCGGCCGCACGCGCTCCGAAGGCGCGAGGGTGAAGCCGGCGCGCGGGACTTCGCTCACGCCGGGCGGCAGCGGACGCGCGCACTCGACCATCTTCGCCGCGACGGCTTCGTCGCAGAGGTGGATGACGCACTCGCCGTTGGCCTGCAGGTTCGCGGCGGTGTCCTTGGGCGTGCCGTCGTCGCGGTCGGCAGGGGCGAGCACGGCGATCGCGGGCTCGGTGCCCATGACGTTGAAGAAAGAGAACGGGGCGGCGTTGACCACGCCCGCGGCGTCGACGGTGGTGACCAGCGCGATGGGACGAGGGACGACCAGTCCGGCGAGGAGGCGATACGCCTGCGCGCCGGGATGGGCCGCTAGGTCGAAGCGCACGCTCATGCGCCTGGCGGCGGGTCCTCGCCGCCGTGCGAGACGATGGCTTCGCGGCGGAGGCGGTCATGCCGGTACGACATGATCACGTAGATGGCCACGCCGACGCAGATGCAGGAGTCCGCGACGTTGAACGCCGGGAAGCGGTAATACGGCAGGTGCACGTCGATGAAATCGATGACGTGGTCGCCGAAGAGGCGGTCGCGGACGTTGCCCAAGGTGCCGCCGACGAACAGGCCGAAGGCGAGCTGGCCGCCTTGCAGCTCGCGCAGGAGCGGCTGGCGCCAGCGCCAGACGAGGGCGAGGACCGCGATGGCGAGGAAGACCAGGAACGGCCGGACGTCGTGCTCGGCGCCCAGGCCCCAGGCCGCGCCCTTGTTGCCGACGTGCACGATCCACAGTCGCTCGAAGAGCCTGATCGGCGCGCGGTCCGGATCGCCGCCGAAATAGGCGCCGAACGGGACATGGCGCACGACCAGCAGCTTCGTGGCCACGTCCGCGACGATCGCGGCCACGCAGACCGTCCAGAAGGACCGGTAGGGGCGGAGCCGGGCGAACATCGGGCTCAGGAGTCGCTCGGATCGTCCTCGCCGCCGCCGCCGCCGGTGCCGAAGCCGACTTCGTCGCCGATCTCGCCGAGCGGGTTGCCGCCGCGACGACGATGGGCGCGACGGTTGCGTTCGAGCTCCTTCTGGCCTTCGAGGGAATAACGGGTGAACGGGACGGCGATCAGGCGCGCGGCCGGGATCGGCTTGTTCGTGATCTCACACGTGCCGTAGGTGCCCTTCTTCATGCGTTCGATCGCGTCGGCGATCTCCTTGAGGGCTTCCTGCTCGTTCGAGATGAGGGACAGCGCGAAGTCGCGGTCGGCGGTGTCGGTGCCCGCGTCGGCGAGGTGCTGCGAATAGCCGGAGAGGTCGCCGGCGTCGTCCTTGCCGGATTTCTTGAGCGCCTCCTCGGAGTGGAAGGCGAGCCCCTTGTGGAGCGCGTCGCGCATGTCCACCAGGAGGCGGTAGTAGCGGCGGAACTTCTCGGGGACCTGCTTCGATTCGTCGACGAAGCCTTCGCCCTTGCGGAAGGGGTTGGCGCCGCCGAGCAGGTCGGCGATCGAAGCCGCCGCGATGTTGTGCGAACGATTGCCCTGGGAACGGGCGGCGGCGGCGGCCTTCTCGCGCGCCTTGCGCTCCTCGTCGGGGACCCAGACGTTCAGCTTGGCCTTCGACTTGCTGCGCTTGTCGAGGTAGGCCTTGAGGTCGGCGAGCGTGTAATACTGGAGCTTCGGACGCGGGGCGACCTCGAGGGCGCCGACCTGATGGTGCACGTCGCGGTGCTTGTCGAGGAGCCCCTTCTGGACCGCGTGGTCGACCTTGGGGGCCTTCGCGACCTTGCCCTTGGCGGCCGGAGCGGCCGGGGCGGCCTTGGCGTTCTTGGCCGGCACGACGGGAGCGGCGCCCTTCTTGGCGCCCTTGGCGGCCGGAACCGGCGCCGCCTTGGCCGGCTTCGCCGGAGCAGCGGCCTTGCCCTTCGGGGCCGAAGCCTTCGCCGCCGGCTTGGCGACGACCTTGGGCGCGGGCTTGGCGGCCGGCTTGGCCTTGGCCTTCGGCGCAGGGACGGGCTTCTTGGCGGACTTCTTAGGATCGGGTTTCTTGGGCATCGTGAGAGGGGTTCAGAGGGTGGTGTATTTGGCGAGGAGCGCTTCGCGGCAACGTGGAGATACCATACCAAAACGGCCGGCTTCCACAAGCGCGGGCACCCAGCGCCAGGAACGGGGGCAGCGGACGCCTTCGGCTTTGTCGACCTGGAAGGCCAAGGCGGCGCCGGCCTGCGGCTTGAGCTGGACCGAGGAGACGATCCAAAGCTCGGTCAGGAGGGCCTGCTGGGCGGACAGCAGGGCGAAGTCGGCGTCGGCCGGATCGCCGGTGACGACGACGGCCGCCTCGAGGGACTGGCCGATCTTCTTTTCCTGGCGGAGGCGCTCGAGGGGGATGTTGACCTGGGCGGCCAAGGCCTGGATGCGCGTGACGGCGGCGTGCGCGGCCTGGCCGGCGGCGTCTTCCCAGCGGGCGTCGACGGCGGGCCAGTCCTGCAGGTGCACGTTGGTCGCTTCGACATACTCGGCCTTGGCGTGCAGGTGCGACCAGGCTTCGTCGGCGGTGAACGGCACGAACGGAGCGATGAGCCTCAGGTAGGCGCGCAGGACGAGGTCGAGCGCGGTCTGCGTGGAGCGGCGCAGCGGGTCGTCGGGCGCGGTGGTGTAGAGGCGGTCCTTCACGACGTTGTGGTAGGTCGCGGAGAGCGTCGCGGTCGTGAAGCCGGCGAGCGCGGCGGCGGCGCGGTGGAACTCGTTGCGCTCGCAGGCGTCGGTGACTTCGCGGATGAGCTGGGCGGTCTCGACCAGCACCCAGCGGTCGACGGGGCTGAGCTGGTCGACGGGGACGGCGTGCTTGGCGGCGTCGAAGTCGTAGAGGTTGCCGAGCTGGTAGCGCAGCGAGTTACGCATGCTGCGGTACTGGTTCGAGATGGTCTCGAAGATCGCGTCGGAGAGCGGGATGTCGCTCTGGTAGTTCTCGGAGGCGACCCAGAGGCGCACGATGTCGGCGCCGTATTTCTTGACGTAGTCGTCGGCGGTCTGCGGCTTGCCGTCGGACTTCGAGATCTTCTGGCGCTTCTCGTTCACGACGAAGCCGTGCGTGAGCACCGCCCGATACGGCGCGGAGCCCTTGACGGCGATGGCGGTCCAGAGCGAGGACTGGAACCAGCCGCGGTGCTGGTCGGAGCCTTCGAGATAGAGGTCGGCCGGCCAGTGCAGGTCCTTATGCTTGGCGCACACGGCGAGATGGCTCGAACCGGAATCGATCCACACGTCGAGGGTGTCGGTGCCCTTGCGCAGGTCCTTGGGCCAGGCGGCCGGGACGGGCGCGCCGGCGAGGACTTCCTCGACGGAGGCGGCCCACCACCAATCGCCGCCGCGCGCGGCGACCTGCTTGGCGACGTGACGGACGACGGCGGCGTCGAGATACGACTCGCCGGTGGAGGGAGAATAGAAAGCCGGGATCGGCACGCCCCAGGCGCGCTGACGCGAGATGCACCAGTCCGGACGGCCTTCGAGCGCGGCGCGGATGCGGTTCTCACCGGAGGCGGGGATCCACTTCACGTCGCCGACGGCGGCGAGCGCCTTCTGGCGGAGGTCGGCGCGGTCGAGGCCGACGAACCACTGGTCGAGCGCGCGGAAGACGACCGGGGTCTTGGAGCGCCAGCAATGCGGATAGGAGTGTTCGAAGCTCTGCGCCTTGAGGAGCGCGCCCTTCGACTTGAGCAGTTCGAGCACGGCGAGGTTCGCCGGATTCTTGCCGTCGGTCTCGAGGACGGTGAGGCCGACCAACGAGGCGGGCACCTTGCCGTCGTCGGCGTAGGTGCCGTCGTCGCGCACCGGGCAGTAAGGCTCGAGGCCGTACTTGTTGCCGGTCTGATAGTCTTCGATGCCGTGGCCGGGAGCGGTGTGCACGCAGCCCGTGCCGGCGTCGGTGGTGACGTAGTCGGCGAGCACGACCGGCGAGGCGCGGTCGATGAAAGGATGGTGCGGCCGCAGGCCTTCGAGCGCGCGGCCCTTGACCTTGAAGCCATCGGTGGCGCCTTCGAGCGCGCACGCGGCCACGAAGGCTTCGCGCAGGGCGGAGGCCACGAGGAAGGAACGTCCGTCGTGGCGGACCTCGACGTATTCGAGGTCGGGATGGACGGCGATCGCGAGGTTGGCGGGCAGCGTCCACGGGGTGGTCGTCCAGATGACGACGGAGAGCGGGTGCGCGGGCGCGAGCTGCTTGGCGGCGGGATCGGCGACCGGGAAGGCGACCCAGACGGAGTGCGAGCGCTTGTCCTTATATTCGATCTCGGCCTCGGCGAGCGCGGTCTGGCAAGGAATGGACCAATACACCGGCTTCTTCGAACGGTAGACGAGACCCTGCTCCACGAAGCTGGCGAAACCGCCCAGGATCTCAGCTTCATAGGCCGGATCCATCGTGCGGTATTCCGAAGCCCAGTCGGCGAGGATGCCGAGGCGCTTGAACTGGCCGCGCTGCTTCTCGATGTAGGCGGCGGAGAATTCGGCGCAGGCCTTGCGCACGCCGAGGGCGTCGAGCGACTGCTTCTTCGCCTGGAGCTCCTTCATCACCTTGTGCTCGATCGGCAGACCATGGCAGTCCCAGCCCGGGACGTAAGGCGTGCGGAAACCGCGCATGGATTTGTAGCGCAGGATGGCGTCCTTCAGGAGCTTGTTGAGCGCGGTGCCGATATGGACGTCGCCGTTGGTGAAGGGCGGGCCGTCGTGCAGGACGAAGGCCGGCTTGCCGGCGGCGCGGGCCTGGATCTTGCCGTAGAGACCCTGGCGCTCCCAATGGGCGATGCGGACGGGTTCGCGTTCGGCCAGACCGGCCCGCATCGGGAAGTCGGTGACGGGCAGGTTGAGGGTATCCTTGAGCTCTTCGGCCATGTTTGACGTATGAAAGGGGGGTCGGGCGGGGGCGGAAGTCGCCCCTCGGGGTCGGCAGGGTGAACGGGTCGGCAGGCGTGGCAAGGGTGGAGATAGGGGGATGGGCGCCCATGGGCGGGGCGGGATTGACAGCCCGGACCGGAAACGCACGAATGCAGGCCCATGGAAAACATGAAGCCCAAGCTCATCACCAAGCAGGCGGTCGTCATCGACCTCGTCCTGACGGTGGTCTTCTTCGTCTGGATCACCTCGATCCTCAAGAAGCATGTGCCGTGGTCCGAAGCCGGTGAGACCGCCGTGCTCCTGGGCGCCGCCTACTGCGGCCTCTGCCTCGCCGGCGTCTTCTGGATGGCCCTCAACCTCTTCCGCGTCACCCTGGCCGACCAGATGCTGCAGAAGACCGCAGCCGGCAAGGACGCCGCCTAAGCGGTCACTTCGCGGCGGGGACGGCCGTGTCCATCGCCGCCTCGACCTCACGCCGGAGGCTGTCCGCCAGCCGGCGTTCTTCCTGATACTGGGACCAAAGCTTCGCGAGGTCCTCAGGCTTGCCCTTCTCAAAGGCCTCGAGCCAGGTGCCGAAGGTGCGCCAGGCGTTATGGTAGACGGGATTCTGGCGGAGCACTTCGCGGCGTAATCCCTTGAGGCGGGCTTCGACGCTGAGCTTCACGGCGGCCAATTCCCGGTGCTTGGGCAGGTCCGCCCCGGAGATGAGCTGATCGCCGGCGCCGAGGTCGAACACGAAGCGCGTGATGTCATCGAGCGACTCGGCCGATTCCCGCAGGCCGAGGCTGACGGGCTCGCGGGAAAGCAGGAGCTCCGCGCGATGGAGCAGCCACCATTCCTCGGGCGACTTCGTGACCGCGGCGAGACGCTTGAGCACCGGCTGGCCGTGCGCCGAGGCGATCAGGCCCTTGGCCTGGTCGGCCGGACCGCCCAGCGTGCGGCGCAGGGCGCGCCAGAACAGGAGCGCCTCCCGGTCGGGCGCGCGGCCGGCCACGATCTCCTCGAGCGAGGACGGGATTTCGCGACGGCCTTCGCGATACCAGTAATCGTTCAGCGAAGGACGCAGCTGCGTGAGGATCTCGCACGCGAGGGCCTGGCGCGCCCAAGGCTCGACGCCCGTGACGGGCCGGCCGCCGGCGAGCGCCACGCGCGCCAACCAGGCCTGCGCGGCCGCCTGCGCGGCGCGCTCGGGCGCTTCCTGCGGCGAACCCAGCCGGACGAAAAGCAGCACGGCGCCGCCGACGACGCGGGTCTCGACGGGCGGCAGGCCGGGCACGTCGCCGAGCTCGACGCGGGCGACGGGGCCGGGCACGGGCGGGAGATTGAGCGTGAACTCGAGATGCCGCTGCAGCGCCGCGCAATGCGCGGCCACGAAGCTCACCTCGGCGACCCGCTCGCCCGTCACCGTCGCCAGGACGGTGTCGTTGGAGAAGACCTGCGGGGGCGGAGGCGGCAGCGGATCGGCCGCGGCCAGCCACGCGCAGAGGCCGAGGACGCTCAGCATGTCAGACGCCGCCGAAATGGCTTTCGTCGACCTCCACCGGCTCGCCGCCCGGGAGATGCAACGCCTCGCCCATCGGCGATTGGTCGTTCTTCCAGACCTCGACGGTGGCCGGGGCCTCCGGGTCGGGCGAGACCCACTGCCAGCGGCCGATGCCGAGGAAGCTCATCGGCACGCCCTTGTCGCGGCTCAGACCGGGGCCCGTGCCGCGGACGAACGGCTTGTTGCCGATGCCGATCATGAGATTGACGATGAGCGCGGTGCCGCCGGCGGCGGAGGCGGATCCGGGAGCATCGGCGGAAGCCGGCGCGGCTTCCTCGGCCGCTTCCTCTTCTTCGATTTCCTCGATGACCTCTTCGTCATCGGCGTCTTCGGCCTCCTCATCGGCGGCGGACGGCGTCGGTGCGGAGGCCGTCGCCACCGGCGTCGGAGCCTCGGTGGCCGCGCCCGGAGGATTGGCGCGGAGCGCGCGTACCTCCTCGCGGACCTCGTCCAGGAGGGCTTCGAACTTGTCGGCGGACTTGTCGGCGGACTTCACCGCCTTCTTGAGTTCGTCGCGGACGGACTTCACTTCGGCCTCGAGGGCTTGGGCGGCTTCGGCGCGGGCCTTGCCGGCGTTCTCCGCGGCTTCCTCGGCGTCGGCGACGAGCCCGCGCACCGTGCCGGCGAGGTCTTCGATCTTGGCGTTCAGTTCGTCAAGGGCGTCGGACGAGCCCGCGGCGGCTTCGGCGGCGGCGAGCTTCGCTCCGAGTTCGGCCAAGGCGGCCTTGAGCGCGTTGATCTCGGCGGAAGCCCGCTGGGCGACGGCCGCGGCGGAGGCTTCGGCGGACTTGCGGGCGGTCGTCTCGGCTTCGGCGATGCGACGGTTCATGGCCTCGTTGCCGGCGCGGATGTTGTCGCGCTGCAGGTCGATCTCTTCGGCGAGCCTGGCGCGGAGGCGGGCCTGCTCGGCCTGACGCTCGGCCTTGCCGCCGCCTTCCTGCATCACCGGGATCACCACGATGAGCGACGCGGCGAGGATCGCGCAGATCACGAGGAAGGTGTCGAGGGCGTCGCGCTTATCGGGCATGACGAGCAGGATCGCCAGGACCGCGATGAGGTCGGCGGCGACCAGGAACCATTTTTCTTTGAGCAGCTTCTCGATTTCGCGGTTCATGAGGGTGCGGGGTAAGGTGAGGGCGGCCTAGCGGGGCCGTTCGACGAAGCCGACCTTGCGGTTGACCTTGGAGAGCGTGCGGAAAGCCGTGGCCTGGGCCTGTTCGGCGCCGGCCTTGAGGATGCGGTCGAGCTCGCCGCGGTCCTTGATGAGCTCGTCGTAGCGCAGGCGGACCGGGTCGAGCATCGCGACGACGGCGTCGGCGACGGCCTTCTTGAAATCGCCGTAGCCCTTGCCGGCGAACTCCGCCTCGAGGGCCGCGACCGGCCGGCCGGTGCAGGCCGACATGATCGCAAGCAGGTTGGTCACGCCGGGCTTGTCGGCGCCCGCGCGCACTTCGGCGGAGGAATCCGTCACCGCCGACATGATCTTCTTGCGGACCTCCTCGGGTCGGTCGGTGATGAACACGGTGGCCGCGTGGTTGGGGTCCGACTTCGACATCTTGGCCGTCGGGTCCTGCAGGGACATGATGCGCGAACCGACCTTGGAGATGAAGGGCTCGGGGACCTTGAAGGTGTCCGAGTAGCGGTGGTTGAACTTCTCCGCCAGGTCGCGGGCGAGCTCGAGATGCTGCTTCTGGTCATCGCCGACCGGGACGAGCGCGGCGTTATAAAGGAGGATGTCCGCCGCCATGAGCACGGGATAGAACAACAGGCCGGCATCGACCGACTCCTGCTTGCGGGACTTGTCCTTGAACTGGGTCATGCGCTCCAGCTGGCCGAGCGGGCAGATGCAGCCGAGGATCCAGGCCAGCTCGGTGTGGCCGATGACGTGGGACTGGACGAACAGGCGGCTGCGGGCCGGGTCGAGGCCGCAGGCCATGTACTGGGCGAGGCAGGAGTAGGTGTTCTCCCGCAGCTGGGCGGGGACGTAGGGGACCGTGATGGCGTGCTGGTCGACGATGCCGAAATAGCACTCATGATCGTCCTGCATCCGGCCCCAGTTGAGCACCGCCCCCAGATAATTACCCAGGTGGAGACGCCCGGTCGGCTGGGCGCAGGTCAGGACCACGGGCTTGGCGGGCTTTTTTTCGCTGGTTTCGCTCATTCCGGTCATCCCAGCGTGGCAAGGGCATCGCTCCGCATCAAGCGGATTGGACGCTCGGTGACGCTTGAAAACAAACCAAGGTCGGCCTACATAACACCTCCCCCGCCCGCCCTGACCATGTTCTTCGCCCAGCTCGCCCCTGCCGCCACCCCCGCCGCCGCCCCCGCCGCCGCGGCTCCGGCCCAGTACTTCATCATCGGCGACGTCCGGAACGTGATCGCGAAGGCGCCCGAAGACTGGGGCAGCATCGCCGTGCACGTCATCGGTTACGTCGCCCTGGCCTACGCGGCCGGCTGGCTCGCCGACAAGGTGCTCAGGTGGATCTCCACGAAATTCGGGGAAAGCCCCGTCGCGGGGGCTTTCGTCGCGGCCCTCGGCAAGGCGCTGCCGCTGATCCTGCCGGCCTACGTGCTCCTCTTCCTCCTCAAGGACAACAAACCTTACCTGGCGCACATCGGCTGGCTCGACTTCGCGGCCATCGGCGGCGCCTTCCTCTGCTCCATCGCCCACACCACGGCGGTGTACCACCTGCTCGCCGTGCCGGTCGCCTGGGCCCAGAAGATCGCCGACCGGACGGACAACAAGCTCGACGACATCCTCGTCCCGATGTTCGCGACGGTCATCCGCATCGCGGTGATCCTCGTCGGCGCCTTCAAGGCCATCTCGATCGTCGACCCGAAGTCCTCCGACGCGATCCTCGGCCTGCTCGCGGGCGCGGTCGTCGGCCTGGCCTTCGCCTCGCAGGACACCATCAAGAACGTCTTCGGCGCGGTGATGCTCATCGTCGACCAGCCCTTCACCCTCGGCGACGTGATCAACATCGGCTCGCACGAAGGCAAGGTCGAGTCGCTCGGGCTCCGCTCGACGACGATCATGCTGCTGGACGGCCAGCGCCTCGCCATCCCGAACGGCGACCTCGCCACGCGTCCGATCGTCAACCTGACCCGCCGTGACTTCATCCGCGCGCAGGACATCGTGCACCTCGAGCCCAACACGCCCGCCGACAAGGTCGCCGAGGCCGCCGAGATCATCCGCGGGCTGCTCGCGAACCACGAAGGCGCCCGGCCGAGCCACCCGCCCCTGGTCCACGTGCACGAGTTCGGCGAGTGGGCGGTCAACGTCCGCCTGATGTACTGGTACCATCCGGCCGTCGGCGCCAAGCAGCTCGACTTCAACCAGCAGCTCCTGCTACGCATCGCCGAGAAGCTCCAGCAGGCGGGCATCCGCATCGCCGCGCAGGGCAACCCGCAGAACCGCTGACCTTCCCTCCCATGCCCCTCATCGAAGCCCAGAACCTGTCCAAGTCCTACGGCGCCCTCCGCGCCGTGCGGGACGTCTCCTTCTCCGTCGACCGCGGCGAGGTCGTCGGCTTCCTCGGACCCAACGGCGCCGGCAAGTCCACGACGATGAAGATGCTCACCGGCCACCTCCGCGCCGACGCGGGCGCCGCGCGCATCGCCGGCTTCGACGTCGCCGACGACGCGGTCCGCGCCAAGCAGCACCTCGGCTACTCGCCAGAAGGCGCGCCGGCCTACGGCGAGATGACCGTCCGCGAGTTCCTCCGCTTCGCCGCCGACCTGCGCGGCCTCGCCGAACCGGGCGAAAGCGTCCGCCGCACCCTCGCCCTCTGCCGGCTCGAAGAAGTCGCCGCCCAGGGCATCGACACGCTTTCCAAAGGCTACCGCATGCGCGTCGGCTTCGCCCAGGCGGTCCTGCACGACCCCGAGGTGCTCATCCTCGACGAGCCGACCGACGGCCTCGACCCCAACCAGAAGCACGAGGTGCGCCGCATCCTCAAGGACATGGCGGCCCGCAAGGCGGTCATCGTCTCCACCCACATCCTCGAGGAAGTCGGCGAACTCTGCACGCGCGTCATCGTGATCGCGAAGGGCGAAGTCCGCTGCGACGAGTCGCGCGACCAGTTCCTCGCCCGCGGCGCCGACCTCAACGCCGTCTTCCGCCAGCTCACCGCCTGAACCTCCTCCCATGACCTCCCCTGCTCCCGCCGCCCCCGGCCTCAAGCCTTTCGCCGCGATGCTCCGTCGTGAGTTCGCCGGCTACTTCCGCACGCCGCTGGCCTACGTCTTCCTCGCGGTCTTCAACGCCTTCGCGGTGTCCCTCGCGTTCTTCGTCGGCGGGCTCTACGAATCCGGCGTCGCCAGCCTCGACCGTTTCTTCCTCTACCATCCGTGGCTCTGGGCCTTCCTCGCCCCCGCCGCCGGCGCCCGCCTCTGGGCCGAAGAGCGCCGCCAGGGCACGCTCGAGCTGCTGCTCACCTGGCCGATCACGGTCTGGCAGGCCGCCCTCGGCAAGTTCCTCGCCGCCTGGCTCTTCCTCGCGTGCGCGCTGCTGATGACGCTGCCCGTGGCCTTCACGGTCGGCTGGCTCGGCGACCCCGACTGGGGCGTGATCCTCTCGGGCTACGCGGGCTCGCTGCTCTGCGCCGGCGCCTGCCTCGGCGTCGCGGCC
>Ga0222713_10005562_pt1 | contig 12200 bp, 8 predicted proteins | sample C33_649DmetaG_FD_165061 | JGI IMG/M metagenome (GOLD analysis project Ga0222713, IMG submission 165061) | Estuarine water microbial communities from San Francisco Bay, California, United States - C33_649D | ecosystem: Environmental > Aquatic > Marine > Unclassified | place: USA: California...
ATTGAAATTAGGAAAAGATAATTTTGAATACTTTTAGATAATCAACTAACTATTTGGCTCATCTGGATTTACACCATAAAAATTATGAAACAGTATTTTCTCTTTATTTATTTTTTACTTGCAGGTTTAGTTTGTTTCTCACAAACCAAGTCTTATGACTTTCGGGATAGATTAAATGGTAAGCCAATTTTTGAAAACGGATACATCGATCAGCCATATGTGGTGGTTCTGGATTCGGGCGAATGGCTTTCTGTATTTACTACGGGTTTAGGAGAGGAGGGTTCTGGGGGTCAGCATATTGTTTCATCGGTCTCTACCGACAAGGGAAATTCCTGGTCAAAGCCTGTTCTTATTGAAGAACCATCCGCCGAATCAGCATCCTGGGCCATGCCCTTCAAGACGAATTATGGCCGCATTTATGTGTTCTACAATTATAATGGGGATAAAATTCATACCCTGAATTCTCTTACTAATATTCGTGAAGATATGTTGGGCTGGTATTGTTTTAAATATTCGGATGATAAAGGTAAAACCTGGTCAAAGCGCCACCGCTTGCCGATACGTACTACCTTGGTTGATCGAAACAATGACTGGGCAGGAAAGGTCCAGATCCTTTGGGGAATTGGTAAGCCAATCAATGTAGGTAAACAAGGAATGATGTTTGCATTTACCAAGCTCGGAAAATACATGCTAGATGATGGGGAAGGCTGGTTTATGCGATGTGATAATATTAATTCGGAGCGGGATCCTGAGAAGCTAAAATGGAATAATCTTCCCGAAGGTGATAAAGGATTACGCAATCCTGATTTTGGCTCGGTTCAGGAAGAACAAAATATTGTTGAGTTGAGTAACGGCACTTTGTATTGTATGTATAGAACAGTGATGGGGCATCCTGCCGAGTCGTATTCCTACGATGGCGGTAAAACCTGGACTATGCCTCAGATTCCGAAGTATTATACTGGAGAACTGATCAAACATCCACGTGCTTGTCCGCGAATTTTCAAAACAAAAAATGGAAAATATCTTTTTTGGCAACATGTGAATGGTGGCTCGGATTTTGAAAACAGAAATCCTGTTTGGATTAGTGGTGGCATCGAATTAGATGGTAAAATCAGCTGGTCTCAGCCGGAGATATTGCTTTATGCACCCGGACTGTCTAAAGAAAGATTAAGCTATCCTGATTTGGTTGAACAAGATGGTAGATACTGGATTACGGAGACTAACAAATTGAAAGGCCTGAGTCACGAAATTGATCCGGATTTCTTTGAGAAACTTTGGGGGCAGTTCAACCTAAACACGATATCCACCAAAGGTTTGGTGATAAACAAAATGGGTGGCGACCTAATTAAAAAAGAATTTAGTCTGCCCGCCATAGAGGAGCCTTCAAAAGGAGAGGGATTCACCATTGATCTGGTAGCAGACATTACCAGATTGAAGGAAGGCGAGTTGATTTGTGAAAGCAGGGATAAGGATGGCAAAGGATTTTGGCTTGAAATGAGTGCCAATTATTCTGTAAAATTTACCATGACGGATGGTGAAAAGACCACATCCTGGAACTCTGATGCAGGATTGATCAAATTCATAGGTACCACCGAGATTTCGCTTATTGTTGATTATCGGGCAAAGATTATCAGTTTTGTGATCAATGGGGTATTTAACGATGGTGGTAAGGAACGTATCATTGGTTGGGGTCGGTTAGATAATACCATGGGTGCTGTAAGCACAAATAAAATTAATATTGGAGCTATACGGACTGGTGGTGGATTAAGGGCGGACAATGTTGTCAAAGCCTTTCGATTTTATAACCGACCACTAACGGTTACCGAGTCTGTAGGAAATTACAGGAGTCAATTGAATCCATCAGGTAATTTAAGGTAAATCATCAAACAAAATTAGATTCCTATCTTGCTGATGCGGTGGAATAAAAGGATAAGATGAAAATTCTTACCACTTTGCCTTCCCTGCTGGCGCACGCGTGTCGCGTGTGCCTAGCTGCGTGTGCCTATCTATCTCTCGCAAAGACGCAAACTATACCATCGAAACTGAATGAATATAAATATTACCTAGCCTTCTGCGTCTTTGCGATAAAAAAAATAAAAGTTCTGCTGTCGTACGCGTGCCTCTCTGCAAGAATCAATGAATGGTTTTAGAAAGCTCAATTTTTTCCATTTTATCAAGCCCCTTAAACTGAACCTCAATTTTCGGGGTTTCATCTCCAGCAAAATCTGAATCGATTAGAATTTTATGTGCTCCAGCAGAAACAGTAGGGAGCTTATTTTGTAATTTGAAGGATCCTTTAGGTTTCCCGTTTTTATCATAAAAGCGGATTGTTTCTGTACCATCCGAAACCAGACTTTCACCGGCAGCTAATTCAACCGGGAATAAAAGTTCCACGTAATTGTCGATTTGCATTTTTATGTTTTTCACGCTGCCCTTTTCGCCTGTAATCTGCATTCTGAATTGCAAAGGCTGCTCCTTCCATGGGTACTGTAAATTCCATGTGGTATGCGTAGGTTCACCCGGTTGACGCTCAAATTTTTCTCTGGTAAAAACAGGCGACATCGCATACTGATATAGCGTCCATTTACCTTCATCGCGTTTTTCGAGATGGAATTCATTTTTTGGATTTTTCAATGCCTCTTGCTGCGCTTTGCTAAATGCATTTCCATTTCTTGCCATTTCCCATTCACGTATGGCATCTAATAATAGGTTTGACTGAGAATTTTTTCTCAAGGCAGCAGGTCTTGCCACCATCGCAAATCCAGCATGATATCCTGCTGCTCTAGAAAGCATCCATTCCATCTCCGAAAGGGTAGTATTTTCAGCCAAAAGATACCATCCCAGCATGTGAGGCATGTAATTTCGATCAAATAAACCCTGATTATCGATGCGGTATTGTTGCATGCTTTCTTTAAAGCCTCCGTACCAAGGTTCACCCCAATTATAGTAGGAACCTATGTGCCAATAGAATGTTTTACTCAAACTGGTACCGATAATAAAATCGTGTTTAACTTGATCATACACATCTTTGGCAAATAGCTCGAGCGCATAATCTCCCTGGCCTGATGCTAGGGCTCCTTCATGCCCGTCTAGATCAAGATGATCTACACCAGTTTCGTTCATTAGCTTGCTGATATTTTTTGCAACTTCCCTTTGCATGTCCAGGTTTGGGAAGAATACATTGTAGGAATGATCGAATAATTTCCCAACCTGATCTCCGGCCTGGTGAGCTGATCTCGTGGTTCCAAAAGCGCCACGCTGGCAATCTACTAGCAAATAAGGGGCAGTACTGCTCACAGATTTATAGCGTATTAATTCAGATCCAATTTTCACGGTGTGCAAGTTATTTCCCTTTTCATCATTAAAATATTCCGGAGATGCCACCTCAATAGTATTTTGATCAGCATCTATATTTCTGTTTAGCGTAGAATTGCCGGTCAAACTAAGCCGATTATCAGGTACAGGCGAAACATACGGATCATTGGTATTGATGAAATTGGTTAAGGTGTGCATTCCCAGATATAATCCTGCAGCATGAGCTTTATCTACACAGTTTTTTAAGCCATCTCTACCATTTGGAAATTGATCTGGATTCAATACAAAATTACCCCAACTTTTAAAGGGTCCTTCGTGATATAAGGATACTAGACCTGCACGCTTGGTATACCCAATCATTTCATCTATATCTTTTTCACCATAGGATGAAATCATATAAGATTTGCCATACAGATTTGATTTTTTAAACCAAACTCCATTTACGGTAGGATGCGGGAGGTTTTCTGCAATCTCAATTTGCTCCAGGCGGTTGAAGGTGATCGATTCTTTACAGCTAAATATGGCAATTTTGCTTCCAACTACCGTTTCTCCTTTTAAAGCTTTTACAGGCATATTTTTATAAAGGCCACCCCATGCATCTACAAAACGATCACGATCCCGGTTAATGGAATAGGCCTGCAGAGTACTTCCCCATTTTGCTGGAACTGCCGCAATTCCCCTTGCCCAGGTGCTGCCTTCTCTTGTTGGATAATCACCGCCAAGTGTTTTGATGTTTAATACCTGAATTCCAAGCGAAATTTCTCCATCGCGCACCACACCAATAATTTCGCCAATGGTCTTGCTAATTGTGTTAGGGATTGGCCCCCAAACAATGGCATCAATCTTACTCTCAGGGGCTGCCCGGATAATTTCTAGAACCAGATGGGTGTTTTTACTACTTACCCTAACATCAATAGATACTCCTGTTGTTGGATACCCCAGCGTTATCTTTTTCTGAATTTTATCATAGGCCATTGAGGCCGGTTTGTAACGTATGTCATTGCTAACCAGCGTAATAAGAGGAGATATAGTATCTAATGAAAGGTAGTTTTTGCCTGTTAATGAATTAGATAATTCTGTGATAGATCCTTCCTTGTTCAAGCTCATTTTTAATTCGCCAGATGTGAATGATTGTTGTGCAATAGAACTATTGGACAGACAGAACAATCCGGTAAAAAGGATTGTATTTTTAACTATGTTTAGTTTAGAAAAAATCATAAAAACAAATTTGGTTTATCTCACATTAAAAAAATTAAAATAAGGTATTTTTTATAAATGAACTAATTCATGAATGAATCTAATTAAATTAATTTGGGTTGGATGTAAGGTAGGGTAAAAGGTTCCGTTTTGATTGATCTCATGATGCTCTAAAGCCATATTATTTGATTTTTGAAACCAATGCCTGTGTTTTATAGCTTAGTTCAGTCCTTTCCTCCGGAGTATTTCCGGCAAGAAATCGTACTTTATTTCAGATTATTAATAGCCGGAAGATACCTCCTTCGGCAAGGTTTATTTAACCTGGAGTTGTTTTTCATGGCGACGGGTAGTCCGGTAATAGAACCATAGGTCCTATTAAACAAACCCGGGTGGCAGCTCTAGCTTTTTTGCAAAAAAAGAATTTCATGATAACCATTAAAATTCCCGCAAAAATAAGTGTAGAATTTGGGGCTAAGAAAAACAGGCCCTGCTTTCTAAAAGGTGAGAAAAACAGGCAGTCTAAACTTAGCCAAGCAAGATTTTATATCCAACTCACGTTAAATTATTTAAATTAGAAAATTGCTTTTTAATATTTAGATGCTTTATGCAAAGAAGATTCTTTTTAAAAACCTCCGGAATATTTGCTGCCGGAATGTATGCCAATAGGGCAAGGGCTATTGCAGGACCATTTTTGCCGGGAGAGCTGGTTCATAATATTCCTGTAGATAAAAAACTGGATCCCCAATGGGTAAAATCATTGTTTCAGCGGGGTTCTGTAAGTAAATACTTTAAAAGTAAAAACGAGCTAAACTTTATTGGGATGCCAGTTGGTGGTATCAATACCGGCACGGTTTATCTGGGTGGTGATGGCCGCTTATGGTTATGGGATGTTTTTAATTCTCAACAGGAGGGTATAGATCCAAAATTAGTAGACTGGGGCACTGAACTTCATGTTGGAAAGAAAGTCCGTTCTAGAGATGGTTCAGCTTATGTTCAACCCGCCAGAGATATCCGCCCAATTGAACAGGGTTTTGCATTTAAAATTCAAGTGGGTAAACAAACCTATTTAAAGAAAATGATTGCCGATGATTGGGATGAGATTGTTTTTGAAGCAACCTATCCAATGGCTAGCATTCGTTATATCTCTAAAGAGCTACCGATAGAAATTACAGCAAATGTTTATTCACCATTTATCCCACTAGATGAAAAAAGTTCTGGGCTGCCCTGTACCATATATTCTTTTTCTATTAAAAATAATTCACAAATGCCTGTCAGTGTATCTATACTCGGCTGGATTGAGAATAAGGTTTCAATAAAGTCTGCTGGATCAAAAGATATTCGCAGAAATGAAGTGCTAGCTCAAGGCAAATTGAAAACAGTACAGGCAAGTATCAATCTGAATGGATCGCTTCTTCAATTGCAAGATCCAGATTTTGGCACATTGGGCATTGCCTCTTTAGGTGGTGATTCTAAAGCAATAACAGATCTTCAGTTTCCTGTAACGCTGGCTTCTTTTGCTCAACAGAATGAAAAATTAACTGAGAAGACTACAGATCAGCAACTCATCGCTGCGGTTCGTACCGTTTATCAAATTAAGCCTGGAGCCAAAGTCGAGGCGCATTTTTTAATAGCTTGGCATTTTGCCAATCTGAAGTTAAATCAGGCTATTCAGGATAGAGGTCGTTATTATGCAAATTGGTTTAGCTCTGCTTCAGAAGTATTGACCTATGTACATCAGAATTTTTCCTCACTAAGTAATACGAGTAAATTATGGAAAAACACCTGGTTTGATTCAAGTTTGCCATGGTGGTTCTTAGAACGTACTTTTTCAAATATTTCAACCCTAGCTACCACAACCGCTCATCGTTTTCGTTCAGGCAGATTTTATGCCTGGGAAGGGGTTGGTTGTTGCGAGGGTACTTGCACCCATGTTTGGCAATATGCACAGGCAGTAGGCCGTATATTTCCGGGCATAGAAAGAGATACCCGCCAGCGGATAGATCTGGGTTTATCATTGCAGCCTGATGGGATGATTTGGTATCGAGGCGAGGTTGTTAAAACAGCAGCAATTGATGGTCAGGCAGGAACTATCTTGCGGATTTACCGCGAGCATCAGATGAGTGCAGACCATAAGTTTTTGAGTAAGAACTGGGAAAAGATTAAGCTGGCAACAGAATGGGTCATCAGGCAGGATAAAAATCAGGATGGAATGGAGGATACTCCAATTGAGAATACGCTGGATGCTGTTTGGGATGGCGAAATTGCCTGGCTTGTTGGCTTATGTATTGCTGCAGTAAAAGCGGCTGGAGCAATGGCTGCCGAAATGAAGGATTCTGAGTTTGAGAAGATATGTAATGAATATGTGATTAAGGGTAGCAGAAACATGGAGGAGAAACTTTTCAATGGCGAATACTTTATTCACAGACCGGATGAGATCAAAGGCAGAGAAAAGTTGGGGTCATATAATACCTGCCATATAGACCAGGTTTACGGGCAAAGCTGGTCGCATCAGGTAGCGCTGGGCCGTATCATTGATAAGGAAAAAACGCTAAAAGCATTACAATCTTTATGGAAGTATAATTTCACTCCCGATGTTGGCCCTTATATTAAAGAACGTACCGGAGGAAGACCTTATGCACTTGCTGGCGAAGGGGGTTTGGTGATGAATACTAATCCAAAGAATGAAACAAGACCTTATGGGGATAATATTACCTGGCAATTGGGTTATTTTCATGAGTGCATGAGTGGATTTGAGCATCAGGTAGCCTCCCATATGATGGCCGAAGGAATGACCGATGAAGCGATGGTTATTACCCGAATGATTCACGATAGGTATCATGCCGCAAAACGGAATCCATTTAATGAAATTGAATGCAGTGATCATTATGCAAGAGCCATGGCCAGTTATGGAACATTTATTACCGCTTGCGGATTTGAATATCATGGCCCCAATGGTCATATGGCTTTCGATCCTAAATTGAATCCTGAAAAGTTCAAAGCTCCTTTTACTTCTGCAGCAGCTTGGGGGTCTTATGAACAGGAAAGAGACGCTAAAAAACTCCTGGCAAGCTTATTAGTTCAGTATGGAGAGTTAAGTCTGAATAGTTTCTCATTGCATGCTTTACATCAAGTTACTGGCGTGGAGGTTATGCTTGGCGATCAGCTTATTCCGGTATCAATCTCACAGGAAGGCAATAAATGCACCCTGAAATTTGCTTCAACAATCAGGCTGGTACCCGGTCAAAAATTAGTTTTTAAAGTTTAATATCATGCAGGTAATCAACAATACAGTGGTTTCAATTCATTATACTCTGAAAGATATCAATGATGTGCTCATTCAGGATACTGCAGGGTATGCTCCTGAAGCCTATTTACATGGAGCAGGAAATATTCTCGGTAAACTCGAAGAAGCCTTGAACGGGAAGATGGTAGGCGATGAAATGGAAGTACGCATTGATCCATCAGAGGCTTTTGGTTCAAGAGAAGATCAGTTGGTTATTCAGATCAAAAATGAAGATATTCCGGATCTTGGCAATTTGCAAATCGGAGATATTGTTCAATTATTGGATGGTCGGGAGGGCGTTTTGCTAAATAAAACTAGCGATTTTGCGATCCTGGATACCAATCATCCCTTGGCCGGCGAGATATTGGTTTATCATCTCAACATTGTAGATATAAGGCCCGCAACTGCAGACGAAATACTGAATGGGGCACCTTTGCCTGAGGCAAAGTCTTGCTCTGGGGCAGAAGGTTGTTGTTAATTTTTTTTAATTTTCTTAGATCATGTTTATTCAAAATTCTCAAACCGTGAAAAGATATTTCTATTTCTTAATTGTTTTATTTCTGTTCGTTACATGTAATAAGGAGACCAATCAAAAGGGGACTTTTGGATATGATCTTGAATTTTTAAAACAACATCATCCCGATTTGATTTTGCTCAAGGATTTGAACGGAAGCGCACAGATAATCGTGTTGCCTGCATATCAGGGCCGTGTAATGACGAGTACCTCTGATGGAGAAAAGGGTTTGAGCTATGGCTGGATAAACCATGACCTGATTGCTACCGGAGCATTTTCGGAGCATTTTACCGCTTTGGGTGGTGAAGAAAGATTCTGGCTTGGACCCGAAGGAGGACAATTTTCTTTGTTCTTTAAAAAAGGATCAGACTTTACATTTAACAATTGGTATGTACCTAAGGCTATCGATTCTGAGCCTTTTAATTTAATTTTTTCAACTAATACCGAAGCACAGTTTGAAAAGACCATGCAGATTAAGAATTATTCAGGTACTCTGTTTGATCTTAAAATTAATCGGACCATTTCCTTGCTTGATCAAAAAACCATTGGGCAATTACTCGGTATTGAATTGAGTTCGGCTATTCGCTCAGTTGGCTTCCAGTCTGAAAATGTGCTAACCAATATCGGCTCTGAAGGCTGGGAAAAACAATCAGGATTACTTTCCATGTGGATACTGAGTATGCTCCAGTCTAATGATCAAACCAATGTAGTGATGCCTTATAAAAAAGGAGATTCATTAAGTCTGGGTAAGATAGTTACAGATGATTATTTCGGTAAATTAACTTCAGATCGATTGAAAATAGGAGATGGCTATCTCCTATTCAAAGCCGATGCAAAACAGCGTAGTAAAATTGGTGTTTCGCCCAAACGGGCATTGCCAATTGCAGGCAGTTATGATGCAAAAAATAAAGTGCTGACTATCGCTCAGTTTACTTTGTCGGATGGCATAACTGACTATGTGAACTCTGCCTGGAAGTTACAGGATAATCCATTTGAAGGAGATGCAGTCAATGCTTATACAGATGGCCCTATTGATGGGAAACAGATGGGAAAATTTTATGAATTAGAGAGCTCTTCGCCGGCATTAAGTCTTGAACCTGGGAAAAATGCTAAACATATACATCGTACCATTCACCTTTCTGGTTCTACTGTAAAGCTCAATGAGATAAGTAAAAAATTATTTGGACTGGAATTAGACCAGATGAAATTCTGATCTGAAATTCATCTTTTTATAAAGCCATTTGGCAAATTAGATTCTAAAGCTCAACCTTTGCCCATTTATGACTGGTATCTAGTTTAAAAGAACCCAGATATTTTTGTTTCCAGCTATCAGGTGAGATCATGGAAAGAAATAAGGAATCATCGGCCTTACTATAAAGATGATAAACCTGCCCCATAATCGGAGTGAAATTATATTTCGATGAATAAACCAATTCATTGAGCTGAACCTCATTCACCAATTTTTCGTATTCTTCTTTAAGTTCATCAAACTTGGTCTTGAAGTTTTTATTTGCTACATCTGCATTAGATTGCTTCCACCCAGAAACATTATCAAGTTTAATTGCCGGTGCACTCACATTGCTGCCATAGCTTAGCCCTTTTTGATAATAACCGCGTTCATTGTCCCAAACTACTAGGTCTGGTTTTTCTTCATTTTCTTGCATTAAGAATATCTTGGGTATGTATAATTTATAGCTTTTTTACAAACGCTAAATTAATGAATGGCATAAATCTTTATGTAAATTCAATGTAATTTCATGCGTTTTTGAAATTGAATACTTCTAAGTCTTCCATTAATGGAAAATTGCTGAGTAGCGCATCAAATTAATTTCATTCTAGGTAATTTCACTTTCAAATTTCTGGTTCAATTGGCAATTGCGTTTGTTTGCCATACTTTTTACAACTGCGTAAATTTAGGCTGAATTTTTTGTTCAAAAAACAATCGAAATGATAATTTAAATACTCAAAATAAATATTAATATCAATTTATTAATTATTATTTAATTTAATAGATAATAATTTATTTAAAAAGATAAATATTTTATTTTATTTCAAAAAAATATATTATTTTGGTCAATTATTAATTATCTAAATAGTAATTGCCAAATTGTAATGAAATACAGATTCATATTATTCCTGTCTTTGATTACCTCTCAAGCATTTTCACAAACCGGTTCTTTGATTTTTTTCGGTTCAGGAAAAGGCATGACTATCACTGCGGGAGGTATATTTCATGCCGGTGGGATGTCAATTATCCCTACTGAAGATTTCACATTGAGTAATACCAGTCTTGCCCGAGTTCCTGCCTCAACTGCCAAGTTATCCAATCAAATTTCCAGGGTATATCAATTTACTAATATAACTTCTGCGTTTACCGGTATTTTAAAGACTGAATATTCTGATTCTGAATTGAACGGATTAAGTGAGCAAGATTTGCAGCTGTTTGTTTTTAACCCGAACAGCTGGTATCGTCAGCTTACTCAAATCGATGCAACAAACAATAGCTTATCTTCTAGTATTTCCAACTTATCTTTAGGTGAAATTACCGCGGCAGTATTTATGCCTAATTTAATTTTGACTGCTAGCTCAATTGCAGAGAATAGCTCATTAGGCAGCAAAGTGATTGATCTAATTGGAACCGATGAAAATGTGATAGGAGAACAATTCACGTATTCTTTAGTGAGTGGTACAGGCTCTACAGACAATGCTTCTTTTAAGATCACGGGCTCAGAACTTCAAACCAATACTGCTTTAGATTTTGAAACTAAAAAAGCTTATTCGGTTCGTTTACGTGTAACAGATGCGTATGGTCGTTTTGATGAAAAATCGCTTTCGATCAGCATTACTGATGTCAACGAAATGCCAAGCGCCATGGCCATCACTAAATCTAACTTGTACGAATCCAATACCATCAATCAGGTGGTTGGCGCATTAAGCACCACAGATCAAGATGCTGGCGATAGCCATACTTACAGTTTGGTTTCAGGTACCGGCTCAACAGACAATGCTGCATTTAATGTGAGTGGTAACCAAATCAGAGCATCGCAGGTATTTAGTTTTGCCACTAAGAGCTCGTACAGCATTCGTGTTCGAACCACCGATAAAGGAGGCCTGAGCTTTGAGAAAGTGTATACAGTAAGCATCAGTCAACTGCCAACACTTACAGGTACGGGTAATGAATATGGCACAAAATTACAGGCAGTAGCGAGTGCCACTCCTAAAATCAGTAAGGGTTTAACCTCTAAGCTGAATGTGAGCGGAACAGAGATGGCCTCTTATAGTTGGAGTCCATCTGTTAGCTTAAGTTCAACAAACACGTATAATCCAATAGCTAAACCTAGCCAAACACAGAGTTACTCGGTTACAGTAACCAACGTTTATGGAAGTTCAACTACCCTAAGCATTACTGTAGAGGTAATGGAAGATTGGAACATTATTCCAAACAATATTTTAACACCAAACGGAGATGGGGAAAACGATAAATGGGTGGTTGATAACTTAAGCAGCTACCCTAATAATCAGGTAATGATTTTTGACCGTTCTTCTAGAGCGATATACAGAAAAACTGGCTATGCCAATGATTGGGATGGTTATATTAATGGCTCACCACTTCCTGCTGATACCTATTACTATATTTTGACCCTTGATTCATCAGGTAAAAAAGTAAGTAAAAAAGGATTTATTACGATAGTATATTAAGTTTTAGTACATAGCAGATTTCGACACATTTTATACGGCAATAGGTTATAAGATTAAATTGCCGACTGGCAAGTTGAACCTATAGTGGCTTATCGTGGTGTTCGTAATTTCCAGAACATTCTTGATGTGGGTGCAGAAATCAGAACTGCATCTGATCAGTTAGGCTTCATGGGTATGTACCATAGTAATAAG
>Ga0222713_10005568_pt1 | contig 12197 bp, 8 predicted proteins | sample C33_649DmetaG_FD_165061 | JGI IMG/M metagenome (GOLD analysis project Ga0222713, IMG submission 165061) | Estuarine water microbial communities from San Francisco Bay, California, United States - C33_649D | ecosystem: Environmental > Aquatic > Marine > Unclassified | place: USA: California...
GGTGGCGCGTCGTGGATGGATTGCGTGTGTGGTACAATCCCACGCAGTTCACGATGCCCACGATGGTGGACTTCGAGTCGATTCCAATCAACACCACCAAGCGCATGGTGCTGCCCATTCGCAACACCGACGACGAAGACATTGTGGTGTCCGGAATCGAGGAAACGGAATCCTTCCGCATCATCTCACCACCATCATTTCCGATCACGATTCCAGCTGGGACAACGCTGGGAGTTGTGGTGGAGTTTTATGGTCGTGAACATCGTGCCTATGCCGAGGCACTGCGCATTCATCTGTCGCAGCCATGCCCCGATTCTCAGGATGTGTTGCTGAAGGCACTGGTGAGTCCGATCTATGCAACCTTTGTGGTACCTCGTGTCAAGGCAGAGGTAGGCGATACGGCCTTCCACCTTCCAGTGTACGTCCGTCTGTCACCCGATACGGCTCGCCTTCCGAACACCCATCTGCGCATCACGCTGGAACTCGATGCCCGGGTGTTTCACCCCCGACGTGTCATCAATGGCCGCATCGTGCGGAACATGATCGACATGCTTACCAACCGGAGGGTACTGACGGTGGAGATCGACTCGATCGATCTGTCGGTGCAGCAACCCTTGGTCACGGAGGTGGTGGGTACCGTGCTGATGACCACCATGAACGAGGTAGAGATCCGACCTGATTTTGCCGAATGGATCTCGGTGTGGCAGCTCCCGATCACGTCATACGAGCCCGGTTTCTTGGTAGTGGACCCCGCCTGTTTCCAGGAAGGGCGTCACATTCGCATCTATGCCTTCCCATCGCTGATCATTGCTCCGAACCCTGCTCGGGACAATATCCGCATCTACACCACCCTGACTGCTCCCGGCGACTACATCGTGCAGATCGTCAACATCGAGGGAAGCGTCCTGCACGAGGATCGGGTGACGCACTCCGGCACGCTGGCCTCAAGCCACGAAACAACGCTGGATGCGTCTACATGGCCGTCGGGCCAATACATCGTGCGATTCACCACGCCACTTGTGGTTCACACGGATCGGCTCGTGATTCAGCGCTGAGGCGAAACCGGGCGCACAGACATCGTTGCCCGAGCACCCATGATCTGGTCGAGTTTTTCAACCGCTTCGCTGGATGTCCACGTATCGTAGATCAACGGATCGGCCATCAGCTCCTGCATCAGGACATCCTGTTCAGCGCCAATACGTAGCGCTTCCGAGTAAGGGATGTCGTCGCGAAATGTGACCATCGTGTACAGCGGAACAAACTTCGTGGGATACCGCTCATACAGAAAGGCCTCGATTTTCTTCTGTCGGAGAAATCGAGCATCGGCCACTTTGTCGCGCATTTCAACGAAGTTCATCAGCGCTAGGTCGGCAATAGCATGTCCGTCCGGAACGCGATGCGCTTGATACAACTCCAGAGCCCCTTTCCAATCTCCCGTTGCCACATCAAGGCAGTCCATGAGCACCCGGCAATCCTCGAAGCCACAGTTCATACCCTGACCGTAGAACGGAACGATGGCATGGGCGGCATCGCCAATCAGGGCAACGGTGTCGTTGGCTACCCAAGGGTTGGCTCGGACCGTGACGAGTGATGATGCAGGATTGGCCTGCCAGTCTTCATGCAGGGTTGGAAGATGCGGAAGGAGATCGGCAAACTGGGTTTCGAAGAAACGCTGAACGTCATCGCGCGATTGCAGTGCAGCAAATGATGCGTCGCCTGCTCCGTTGCCCTCATGTGCTAAGAAGAGTGTCACCGTGAAGCTGCCGTCGATGTTGGGCAGCGCAATGATCATGTAGCTGTGCCGAGGCCAGATATGCAGTGCGTGCGGGTCCAATCGAAAACCGCCCTCAGCTGTCGGAGGAATGTGGAGTTCCTTGTAGTCGTGCGGCAGATAGTTCTGCGAGTAGTTGTACCGATCGGTGGTTTGCATGCGTCCGCGAATGGCACTGAAGGCGCCATCGGCCCCAAATAGCACGTCGGCCTTGGATACCACACGCTCACCAGTACTGGTCTGTTCGAACATGGCTGTCTTCTGGGCAAGGTCCGCGTCGATACACTTCATGTTGAAGTGGATGCGAACGCCACTCTCCTCGGCTAGGGTCATCAGTTTCTTGTTGAGTTCGCCACGCGACACACTGTTGATCGCCTGACCTTCCTTGCCGTAGGGCTGGTAGGTGAGTGTACCATCAACATCGTGCATTATCCGTCCTGCCATCGGAATGGCAATGGCTCGGATGTCGTCGGCAAGTCCGGCCACTTCCAGGGCACGCAAACCGCGATCGCTCATCGCAAGGTTGATCGACCGCCCGGCCGACATGTTGGCCGCTCGCATATCGCCACGACGCTCAAACAGCGTTACGTCGTATCCGCGCTTGGCAAGCATGGTGGACAACAGCGAGCCTACAAGGCCGGCTCCGGCAATCGTAATGCGTTCAGTACTCATACTGCAAAGTTCGGCAATCTCAGCGCGTTTGCCATCGGTCGGCATAACCAACGGGCAGGATCACGGGGTCGATGATGCGCACTGACTGGCCAACCGCCGGAGCTACGGTGATCCACTCAGATGAGGGTGCTTGCACATCAAAAATGCCAACGTCGTGACAGGCTACCGATACTCGCAATGTGCGACCCATCGTGTACACCTGCACCCGAAACGGCGTGCCCGGTGGGGGCAGAGGAGCCACGACCGTGATGGTTGAATCGGGCAACAGAACCTGTGTGTGGGTAGTGGAAATGTGCATCTCGACCGGGCTCCTCACCTTGAGCACGGTGTCGGCATAGGGAGTCGAGCGCATCAGGAGCGATACGATCACGGAGGTATCGGTGGGAAGGTAGTCCGTCAGGATCTCTGCATCGAAGATCCCGTCAGTGACGTCGTCACAGCGCAGTGCTACACGTGACGGGTAGGCAACAGTGAAGGCATTTGCAGCATCTACCTCCACCATGTCGTGACGCTTGATGATCCTGCCAGTAAGAGGCCAGTCGGTGTCCCGTTGCACGGTGAAGGACCACGGACTGCAGGAGACGCACAGGAGCATCAACAACACCCACGCTACGCTACTCATGCGGATATCCCTTGCCGTAGCGGAGTTCATCCCGACTGAACAATCGATCAAAGATGCTGGCACCGATGCCGAGGTAGAATCCCCGAAAGGCAGTGGGGTTGTCAAGCATGATCGGCCCCCGGCGACGGATCACGTCGGTGTCCAGAGTTTCGCCGGAAATGTATCCGGCGGTGATCATGAGCGATAGCTGATCACTCACCGGTAACGAGGCCTTTGCTGCCAGCTGGAAAAACGTGCTCGGCGCATAGCCCACTTCGACAAACGGCTCAATGGTAAATCGCGACGTCGTTGGCTGCCACACGTAGCCCACTCGCAACGGCAGGATCCCGATAGCAAACTCCTGCTGCCCCAGTGCTACAAATGTTGCCAGCGACGTGCCGACGCTCAGGCGATGATCCCACAGCGGAATGGCCAGCGACGTGTTGAACAGTCGAAAGAGTAAACCTGTGAGCGCCGGCGTAGAACCGGCTGCGGCGCCACGACGTGCAAAGATGGAAGCAGACACGTCCGTGGCTCCAACGAGCATGGCCTCGATCACGCCGATGTTCCACGCACTGTGCTCGTGAAACTTCCACTCGGTGTCGAGCTCCTCCTCACGATTCAGGAAGTCGAGGAGCGAGACTCCCACACCGGCATATGGGAAGTTTACAAAGACTCCCTCGAGCGAACGCCCCATGGCATAGCCCGCATAGAGGCGCATGTTCACACCGCCGATGCTACCAACATCGGCCGAGGCACCGGCATTCACGTACTGCGAGGGAAAGGCCGCTAGATGCAGTTGCGGCGTGATGGCCACGTATGGTATTCGAGACCGAAGGTAGAATCTCTTGCGAATGCTGAGCACCCCGGCACCCATGAGCAAATGCGACGAGTTGTTGTCGGGGCGAATGGTTTCGTAGGCCGTGATACCCCATGTCCAGTCTGGATCATCGGTAAACCAGTGCAGCTTCCATTCACCGATGCCAAAGCGCGAAATGCCACCCTTGAACAGATCATCACCAGCGGCGGGATCTTCTCCAAACAACAGTGTGGAGACGGGCGTGTACACACCGAAGAGTCCGTAGCCCAGAGATGATCCATCGAGCGACGACCCCATCAACCCCACGCTCTCAAACAGTGCCAACCGCACGAAGGCTGGGTACTCCCGCGTTTCGACGCTATCGTATTGACGCAGCCAGCGTTCCTTGGTGACAGTGGAGGACGATGGATAGATGATGCCGTTGGGACGGTCTCCCGGCTGATTGCGCATCTGCTCCGTGGTGGTGCTGTCGGCAATCGTGATCGTAAACCGGTCTTGCTCGGTACGCGTAACCGTGCCACAGCTTACCAGCATCAACGCAAGGATGCTTCCTACCGCATACCGCATAGCACCACTCATTCGAACCTGACCTCCAAGGTGCACAGGTCGTCCAAGGAAGCCAGACCCCAATCGCCTGCGCGAACGGCGGCAACTCCAGCAGGTGTTCCCGTGAACATGGCGTCGCCTGGCTGCAAGCCAAAGACATCGTCGACGTACGCAACCAGCTGGTCGATCGACCGCTCCATAAGTGCCGTCGAGGCCTGTTGCCGCACCTCGCCGTTGATGTGCAACGTGAGCTGCCATGGTCCGCCCCCTGCCAGATCCCATGGCACAATCGGACTCACCGGTGCCGAGCCTCTCCACGACTTTGCGGTAGCCCACGGTAGACCTTTCGCCTTGGCTGCCGCTTGTAGATCGCGCGCAGTCAGATCTAATCCCACGCCAATACCAGCAATACCATCCACACCCATCACCACCACAAGCTCCACTTCATGGTGGATCTCCGTAGAGAACGATGGAAGGGTAACAGATGAACCAGTGGGTCGATAGGCGGTAGGGGGCTTCAGGAAGACGATCGGATCGGCCACTGTACCCGCAGCAGGGAGTGGTGCTCCCATTTCGGCGGCGTGATCGGCGTAGTTTCTTCCGATGCAGTACAGCGTGCCAACCGGCAGTGTCTGGATGGAGGCGTCGGTGAATGTCCAGTAGGTCATCGCGGTTGGAGTTGTGGCTTTGATTGTGGTTGGAGAGTATCGGTCGAGAGCGAGTCGAGAACTTCCTCAGCCGGAGGATTGGCAATCGCCTCAGGCGTGATGATGTCGAGGCTGTCGCGTGGTACGTCAAACGTGGCCGCTGCGTAAGGAATCGTAGCATCGCTGTACACCTTGCCCATCAGCTTGCCAAAGATCGGCGCAGCAGCGCGTCCGCCTTGGCCGTAGTCCCCAGTGAAGGTTACACGACGATCATCGAAACCCGTCCAGATTCCGCAGACAAGCTGCGGAGTGAATCCCACAAACCACGCATCGGCAAAATCGTTGGTCGTGCCCGTCTTCCCGGCAGCAGGACCCTTGTAGTACTGGCGCACGCGCGAGCCTGTTCCTCCGTCCACCACGCCCTGCATCATCGACATCATGTTGGTGGCAACCTGGACGTCCATGGCATCCTTCACATCGTGAGGTAGGCGTGCCTGGTAGAGAATGTTGCCCATGCGGTCTTCGATGCGGGTGATGTAGGCCGGAGGGATCGCCACGCCCTGCGTGACGAACGGAATGTAGGCGGTGGTGAGCTCGATGGGCGACACTTCTGTGGCTCCCAGCGCGATGGCCGGCACGGCCGTCAGTGGCGATGTGATGCCGGCTCGGCGACACACGTCAATCACCTTAAGGGGTGTAGTGACCCCCGTGACCAGTCGGGCGGCCACGGAGTTGGTGGAGAACTTCAGTGCTCGGCGCAATGTGATCGGTCCACCCGTTTTCGATGTGCCACGCGGTGCCCACACTTCTCCCGTTTCGGGAAGGATGATGCTAAACGGTCCACTCTCCACGACATCTTCAGGCGTGAATCCCTCCTCAAGGGCTGCGGCGTAGACAAATGGCTTGAAGGCCGATCCCGGCTGTCGGCGAATCTGAGTCACGTGATTGAGGGAGTACCTGCCGGCACGATCTAGCTCCATCGCACGTGGAGACGCTCCCACCATGGCCACAATCGCACCCGTACGAGCATCCAGCGTGACCAGACCCACCTGAATCGTAGCGGCTACCATCTTTACGGAGTCGATAAACGATTGTGTGCGCAGGAGTCTGCTGCGCACGGCTGGTCGGTCCGCCTTTGAAGCTGATACGTACTGTGGGTGCTGCTGCACGGCACGCTTGAGAATCGATTGGAGGATGTCCTTTCTGCTCTGCCACGACCAACTGCGATCGAAGAGAGCCTGGTACTGCTCTAGGTGTTCGGCAACGGCCTGCTGGGCATAGCGCTGAACCTTAGCATTGAGCGTTGTGTGGATCACCAGTCCGTCACGGTACAGATCGCGGCCGTCGAGCAAGTCGTTCCACTCACCTCGTGGAGACAGTTTCTGTCGGATCACCTCCACGAAATGGGGAGCGATACCTCGACTGATCGCTTCTGGTGTGAATCGGCTAAGGGGCTCATCCTGTGCTGCAATGCGGACGCTTTCGGAAATCATCTCCTCGTTGTACATCATGTCGAGAATCAGATTGCGCCGACCGATTCCCTCGGTGTCGTTACGGTTGTATCGCTCCGGTGCTTTGAACAAACCAACGAGGTAGGCACACTCGGCAACCGTGAGTTCGCGTGGCTGCTTGCCGAAGTAGGTGTAGGCTGCCTCGCGGATGCCATAGGCCCCCTTCCCGTAGTACACGGTGTTGGCATACATCTCAAGAATCTCGTTCTTAGTGTATGTCTGCTCGATCTGAAACGCTGTGTAGGCCTCGCGGATTTTGCGTGCGAGTGTGCGCTCGCGCTTGAAGTACAGATTCAGGGCAAGCTGCTGCGTAATGGTCGAGGCGCCCTCCTTAGCCCGAAGTGCAAAGACATTTTTAACGGCAGCCTTCGCAATCCGCAGCGCATGCACGCCCCAGTGATCGTAGAAGGCTCGATCCTCCGTAGCAATCAAGGCTTCGATGAACGGGCGCGGAATGGAATCATAGGGTAGGTAGGTACGCCGAGTAGTGGCGAAGTACTCTAACACCTCACCGTCGGCACTCATCACTTGTGTTGCCAGTTCCTGTCGCGGATTTTCCAGATCAGCAACCGATGGCAGATCGCTGGACGACATGATCACCCACGTGATGTAGATCAGCACCATGCTCACCGCAATAGCCACGGCAACAACGATGCGTAGAAAGAGTGTTTTGAGGTTCATGTTCTCTTCATGTTCTCTTCAGGTTCATGTCCGCGTTTCTCTACTGCAGCTCAACTTTCTGCAATTCTACACGTCGCGCGCGCTTGCGCCACCGATCAAGAGATTCACCGTCTCTTCGCACTGGTAACTGTGACTCTCCCGAGGATCGCGCTTCCAGAAGGGCGGGGTCGACGCCTCGTTGTACGAGCTGTTGAATCACAAATCGTACGCGTTGCTCTCCAAGCACGAAGTTACTCTCATCCGAGTCCACGTCGTCGGTATGTCCTACAAGCACCACCCGCTGAAGGTGTGAGGAGCTAGCCAGGAGGTTCTCAGCAAGTCGGTCAAGGTCGTTCACCCACCGCCGAGGGGTCTCCGCGCCGGTGCTGTCAAGGGTGAATTCGTAGGGCTGATCGAAGACCGCCGATGGAAAGTTGATACGCAGCGTGTACACTACTGGCAGTGCCAAGGGTGGCGCCTGTATGCTCGTATCCGCATGCGTTGGTGTTGCAATCGTGACGTCGTCGAAAAACAGTCCTGGCGCGTCAGCGGCAATCACGACGGTGGTGGCCACTGGTAGTTTCAGAGCATACGATCCCTCGTTGTTCGTTGTCGTGGAACCGAGAATTGCCGGAGACGCAGCATCCCGGGCCGTGACCGTGGCGCGGGCGATCGGCTCGTTCGTCACCTGGTTGACCACCGTGCCTGTGACGGTGGTTGTTGGTGCTGCCGAAGAACGCGTGGCCACGAAGAGATCCATCGTACGCTGTGTGCCATGCGGTCGATTGGAGCCGAAGTACAACGCCGTATCTCCAACCATGCGGGGAAAGATCTCATCGTGCTCGGTGTTGATCCACGCACCAAGGTTGGTCACGTTCACAGCCGTAGGCCTGCGATCGGACATGCGGAGGGTAGCAACAAACAGATCATATCCACCTACGGTCTGGTGTCCAGCCGACGAGAACAAGAGCGTGGTGTCGTCCACGAATTGGGGTGAGAGCTCATCACACGGTGTGTTGATCACACCAGCCAGTGGCTGCGTATCAAGCCAGCGCTCACCGTCCCATTGCCGCACAACCAGATCCGTACCACCAACGCTTCCGGGTCGGTTTGAACTAAACACCAGCAGGCGTCCGTTGGGCGACAGCGTTGGCTGCTCATCCCAAGCGATCCGATCGATCAACTCCGCAAGGGGCGTTGTGGTGGAGTCGAACACACAGGACTCGCACTGTTCGATCGTGTGAGCATCTCGGCGTCGAACCGGGACGTACGTGGTTGTTGCTGCATCCTGTCCGCGCACGAGTAGGTCGTGTGAGCCATACGGAACCAACCCCCACTCTTGCAGTTCAGACTGTGCACCAACAACGCGATCAAGTGTCCATGCTGGTGGAGCAAGATCCCACGGAACCATGGTAGTAGGCACGTACGCCGAAGGCTCACAGGCAGGAGGAGGTGGTGGAAGGGGGCAGGGTGGCACGCTGCGCTGCACCCGCGGTAGGGAGCACGACGTCAGGATCCACGCCGCCGTGGCAACCAGCACCAACGCTCTCACGATACCTCCCCTTCCATGTTGACAAACGTGCAGGGTGCCTCCAGTGCCAACGACAACAACTGCTGATACTGTTGATCCGGCACTTCAACGGCACCAAGCGAGGCGGTGAAGTCGTTAATGTACTGCGTGTCCAGTAAGGTAAAGTTCTGCGCTCGCAGGTGCTGAACGAGCCACGCAAAGGCTGCTTTGCTGGCATTAGGCCGTCGGGAGAACATCGACTCGCCAAAAAAAGCGCCGCCCAGTGCCACACCATACAAGCCCCCTACCAACTCCTGCTGGTGCCATGCTTCCACACTGTGGGCAAAGCCCAGCTCGTGCAGTTCGACGTAGGCGTCGATGATGTCGGGGCTGATCCACGTGACGGGACGATCGGCACAGGCCGTAATCACGTCGCGGAAGGCACTGTTTACCGTCATGCTGAACGTCTTGCGCTGCACCACCTTGCGTAACGAGGTCGAGATGGTTACGGCGTCTAGGGGGATGATCGATCGAGGATCCGGACGATGCCAGAGGATCTCCCCATCCTCCTCGGCCATCGGGAAGAAGCCGCGTTCGTAGGCCATCAAGAGCACGTCTACCGTCATGACCGTGATCACCGTCGTGTAGCTACGTACATGGAATACGGAATCTCCTTACGATCGCAGAACGACTGCTGATCCGTGGCAAAGTCGAATGGCCAAGGATACTGCTCGGAGACATCATGAACAACAAACCGTCCATGGGCAGCAATGGTGCTTCGCTGATGCTCTTCCACCTCGGGCACATCTGTTGCGAAGTAGATCCGACCACCTGGGGCCAGAATCCGATCAAGTTCATCGAGCAGTTCCGTGGAGAAGAGCCGTCGCTTATGATGCCGTTTCTTGGGCCAGGGATCCGCAAAGAGATAGGTGACGTAGTCGATGGAGCCTGAATCAATCCATGGCAAGCCATTCACGGCCGAGTACCAAAGAGCATGGGCATTGGGAATGGCTTCGCCAGCGATCACGCCCTGAATCCATTCGATCAGCACGTTGCGGACCTCGATGCCCAGAACGTTGACCTGTGGAAACGCCAGTGCATGGGCCAACAGAAAGCCACCGCGTCCACAGCCCAGGTCGATCACCGTAGCCGGTGCGCCGTTGCCAAACCACTCCGCCCAGGTAGCGGCATCGATCAGGGGTGGATACCACGCCGGACGGATCAGCTGTTGCTGTAGGGGCATGTACAGCTGGGGGCTGACGTGGTGGCGTACTCGGGGAATCGGATACCGTCGGAAATCGATCACGGCGTGGCTTTTCGGCGAATTCTTCATGAACATGCAAATCTACATCGCACTCCTTGCCTATATTTGCGTTCTTATGCTCACACCCCAATCGTCGTGAGCGGGGCTGTTGTGTTTGTTCCAGGGAGGAATCCTTGAATCGGAAGAATCTTAGTCGCTGGCTGCTGATTTTTGCTCCACTGCTTGCAGTAGCCTACCTTTTATGGCCGACCTATCGGTTTTATCAACTCGATGCTGAACGCTCGTCGTTGGCTTCGGACTCCGCTGCTCTCGAAGCATGGGACGTTCAGAATGCCGAGGACTACCAGACGGCGCGCCTCAAGCGGATCAAGCTCGGTCTTGACCTGCGCGGCGGTATGTACGTCACCTTGGAAGTCGACGTTCTGAAGCTCATCGAAGAATCGGCGGACAAGCTGAGCATCGACGATGACTTCATGGCTGTGTTGGAGGAAACCCGCAAGGAGACCGACAATACCGACAAAAACGTACTGGACGTCTTCCTTGAGAAGTTCCGCGCCAAGGCGGCTACCAACAACATGTCGCTGCTCCAGTACTTCACGGTGTCGAACCAACTGGATCCAACCGAGGAGGCTATCGAAGAGAAGCTGCGCAAGGACGTTGATGAAGCCATCGACCAGGCGTTGCAGGTGATTAGCCAGCGGATCAACAAGTACGACGTATCGGAAGCCAACATTCAAAAGCAGGGGGCTCGTCGCATCCTGCTTGAGCTTCCAGACGTGAAGGATGAAAACGAGATTCGCTCGCTGCTGCAGACCACGGCTCGTCTGGAGTTCCATCGTGTGACGATGGGTCGTCCAATGATCGAAACGTTCTACGCTATCGACGCTCTGCTGCGTGGAGACGTTCTGGAAGAGCCAGCTGAAGACACCACGGCTGTGGCTGACACGGCCACGGTAGCTGCAGCAGATTCCACGGTAGCCGACACGGCAAAAGCTGACACCGCAAAAGCTGACACCACGAATCCGTACGCAGGACTGTCTGACGATGAGGCCTTGCGCCGCATCAAGAAGGACTATCCGTTCACGTACATGATCTCAGGCGTGTTCGCTCCAAATGCACAGGCATCCTTCCAGGCATTTGACTTCACGCTGAAGAAAGCAGCGGACTTCCCAGAAACTGGAGTGTATCGCTTCGTTGTGGGTGAAAAGTTCGTTTCGCGATTCCTGGCCATCATGGACCGTCCGGACGTGCAGCGCTTGATGCCGGTAGATCTAAAGATTCTGGTGGGAGCAAAGCCGGAGCGCCAACAAGGTGCTGATGCTGAAGCTGGATTCTTTGACATCTACGGGGTTGCCGCCGACCCGGAGCTCACCGGCGACGTGGTGACCGAAGCCTTCCCAAGCTTTGACCCTCAGAATAACCAGCCCGTGGTAATCATGGACATGAACTCCGAGGGGGCAGAGCGCTGGGCATCGATTACCGCAGCAAACATCAACAAGCAGATTGCTATCGTACTCGACGGCCGCGTGTACTCCGCACCAAACGTACAAGGCAAGATTCCCGACGGACGCTCACAGATTACCGGCATGGGCAACACCGAGGAAGCCAACCTTCTGGCCGTTGTTCTCAAGGCTGGTGCGCTGAAGGCTCCTGTCAAAATCATCGAAGAGCGCGTCGTTGGTCCATCGCTGGGTGAGGACTCGATTCGTCGTGGTATCACCAGCTCGATTCTGTCGTTTGCTCTGGTGATTCTGTTCATGCTGGTGTACTACATGATGGGTGGCGGCCTGGCCGACATCGCCCTGATGATGAACGTGCTCTTGGTGGTGGCCGGTCTTGCTGGTTTCGGTGGCACGCTCACGCTGCCGGGTATTGCCGGTATCATCTTGGCCACAGCCATGGCGGTGGATGCCAACATCCTGATCTTCGAGCGGATTCGTGAGGAGATGGCGATGGGTAAACCACTGCGCAGTGCAGTGGAGCAGGGCTATGCCAAGGCATGGAGCGCCATCCTTGACTCGAACATCACCAACATGCTCTCCGGTATCGTTCTCATCTTCCTGGGAACCGGACCGGTGAAGGGCTTTGCTGTGACGCTGATTATCGGTGTGTTGATGACACTCTTTACGGCCGTCGTTCTCACGCGTGCAATGTTCGAAATCATGATTTCGAGCGGAGCTACCAGCATCAATCTT
>Ga0222713_10005569_pt1 | contig 12196 bp, 15 predicted proteins | sample C33_649DmetaG_FD_165061 | JGI IMG/M metagenome (GOLD analysis project Ga0222713, IMG submission 165061) | Estuarine water microbial communities from San Francisco Bay, California, United States - C33_649D | ecosystem: Environmental > Aquatic > Marine > Unclassified | place: USA: California...
ATCGTCATGGTGTGCACCTCCACTCCATACCGGACGTCACGCCCTGTACGGATGGTCAGAACACCCTGGTCAATTTTCAGTGAGCAGATCGGCGATTCCTTGGTCAGTTTTCAACGAGCAGCAACAGGCACCCGTGGCACTTCGCGATGCAATGGCGCGGCACGCATCATCGCTACAGCCTCGACAAGCTCCTCGGACGTGACCTGACCTCGAAAACGGAGGCACAGCAAGCGGCAGACGAACTGCGGATCGCGATTCGCGAGGGCCGGTTCAAAGGGCCAGGTGATGCGATCGAACCGCCATCGGCGCTTACGGTGTCCGACCTCCTCGACCGCTATCGCGAGCGGGTACTCACGGCGAAATCGGCCTCTGCCGTCGAAGCGCAACTCTCCGCTCAGCGGGTGATCAGTCGCAAGCCAATCCCGACCGCACGCGGCGCCCTACTGCCCTTCGGGCGCTGGCCCGTCGATAGCGTCACCGCCGATGCACTGGAACAATTCCGCGATGCGCGGAAACCTTACGGGACAACCGGCGCCAATCGGATTCTTGAGCACCTACGGGCGGCCTTCACCTGGGGCGCCTCGAAGCGGCGCGCCCTTGTGGCGGACAATCCCTTCCGCGACGGAGAACGGGCGGCGGTGAGGCGATTCCCTGAACACGCACGCACGCGCCGACTCCACTCTGGCGAAGCTGAACGGCTCCTCGCGGCGGCCGGCCCGCACCTGCGGGCGATCATCGAATGCGCCCTCGAAACCGGCATGCGGCGCGGCGAGATTCTCTCGCTGCAATGGTCCCAGGTGCGGCTCGACGGCCGACCGCATATCTTCCTGCCAGCGTGGAAAACGAAGACGCGACGGGACCGTGTAATCCCGATCTCCGCGCGACTCCGGGCGGTCCTCGACATGCTACAGACGGACGCGGCCGGCCAGCAGCACGGCCCTGATGCGTATGTCTTCGGCCATCAGGCGACAGGCCAGCGGATCAACGACTTCAAGACGGCATGGAACCGGGCCGTACTAACGGCTCACGGGTACGTCCCTGCTTTCTCGACACGGGCGAATCTGGATGCAGACTCGCGGCGCAGGATGGCGGAAATTAATCTCCACTTTCACGACCTGCGGCGAGAAGCCGGCTCACGTTGGCTTGATGGAGGTATCCCGCTCCATCAGGTTCAGGTCTGGCTCGGGCATGCGGCGGCGAATCAGACGGCCATCTACCTCAAGGTGCCAGAGGGCGACGGACACGCGGCGATGGCGCGGTTTGATGCGCTTCGTGCGGAGAACTTGCAAGAAACTTGCAAACTGGAAGGTGAATTTGGCTCCTCGGGCTGGATTCGAACCAGCAACCCTCCGGTTAACAGCCGGATGCTCTACCGTTGAGCTACCGAGGAACACGCAGAACCCCAATTCTAGAACGTGGGTTCCGAGGGACGCAAGAACGTAATGGTGGCGCTCCGGGACCCCGGCACGCCGGGACCCCGGAACTTCGAAACTTCTGAACTAGCGGACCGTGACCTCGAGCGTGATCTTCATCGACCCGGCGTAGGCCTTCGAGACCGGGCAGCCGTTTTTGGCCGCTTCGGCGACTTCGGGGAACGCCGCGGCGTCGATACCAGTCAGGCCTTCGACCGTCAGCGACAACGCGGAGGTCGTGATGGTGATGCCCGCATCACCCTTGTCCGCCGTCACCTTGCAGGTGATCGTCGTCTTGGCAATTGCGCCACCCTTTTTGCCCACCGTCGCGTTGAGCGCCATCGCGTAACACGCGGCGTGCGCAGCCGCCATCAGTTCTTCGGGGCTCGTCGAGCCTTCGGACTCGCCGATGCGGCGGGGAAAGCTCACAGGCAGATCGAACGCGCCGGATGCGCCCTTGACCGTGCCGGCCCCTTCCATGATCGAACCCGCCCAGTTGATGGTTGCCTGTCGTGAAAACTCCATTAGCTCATCTCCAATCTGAAATCGTTCTAACGTCTCTTTGCCTTGCCGGTCTTGCCGGTCGTCATCGTCTGGACGATCGCGCCGCAGATGGCGAGCGCGACCCATGTACCGGTGACCCCCCAGCTGCCGGGCCACGGACCCAGCGCGTACACCACCCAGATGTTCTCGGGTGTCACCGACAACATTCCGAATCGGTCGCCGCCGAGAGCCAGCGCGCCCACAATGAGCGTCCAGGAGCCGGCCAACGCCGTGCCGATGATGACCACGTGTCGCGACACGGAGAGCGCACCCAGCGCGCCAAGCACCGCGGAAATCACAATTACTGCGGTCGGGGGATCCCCCCCAACCACCCGCCAGACCAGATGCAGGCCCAGCGTCGCCAGGCCGGCGCCGATCAGGCCAACCCCGATGAAATACGCGGCGATCATCAATCCGGCGCCCAGCAACCCGCCAACCGCGGCGGCCAGCACCAGGGCCCACGGATTGCTCGTGCCCATGACCGAGGAGGTCACCATGGCACCAAGAATGAACCCGTACACCCCGAGCACAATCCGGAAGAGCCGGTATCCCGCAAAACAGGACACCGCGCCACTGAGGGCAAGGACCGCAGCCACAGGCACGGCATACGAGGCGGGAAGCATCGCCCGATTATAGTGTGTGACGTGACCAGGTCCCCGAGTCTGATTGCCGCCCTTATCGCCGTGGCAGGGCTGGCCCTGGTCGTCTGGCAGATTCGGGACGTCGGCCTCGACACTGTGTGGGCCGGTTTCCGCGCGGTCGGACCGCTGGGCTTCGCCGCGATTCTGACCCTCTCCTTTCTGCGGTATCTCGTCCGGTCACTGGCGTGGACGACCCTGATTGTGCCGCCGCCCGGACGCCCGTCCGTCCCGCTGCGCAGCGTGACCGCCGCCACCATTGGCGGTGACGCGCTTGGCAACCTGTCGTTCCTCTCCCTGCTGGTCTCCGAGCCTGCAAAGGCGCTTTATCTCACGCGCCACGTGCCGGCCGAGGAAGCCCTGGGCGCCCTGACGGCCGAGAATTTTTTCTACAGTGTCTCAGTCGCCATCGTGATCGTGGCCGGCACGGTCACACTGCTCGCGACCTTTGTGTTACCTGACGCGTGGCGCAATGCCGCATGGCTGGCGCTCGCGCTCATGGGAGCGGTCCTGCTCATCGCCACCCTGCTCGCGTGGAAGCGCCCGGGGCTGACCACCCGCGTCCACCTTCGCGAGGACCGCTGGCTGGGCCGCGCGCTGGCGCGCCTGCGCGCCCTCGAACGCATCACCTACCGCGGACTCAGGACGTCCACCTGGCGACTGGTCACGGTCATCGGCTGCGAGGTCGCGTTCCACGCCTTGAGCATTTTCGAATCGTGGTTGACGTTGTATCTGCTCACCGGATCGTCCCAGTGGCTCAATGCCTTCCTGTTCGACACGCTGAACCGGATCATCAACGTTGTCTTCCGCCTGGTGCCGCTGCGTGTCGGCGTGGATGAAGTGAGCGCCTCTGGTCTTGCCGATCTCATCGGCCTCGGAAGCGCCACGGGCCTCACGATGGCCCTCGTCCGCAAAGCCCGGGTGCTCACGTGGGTGGCAGTCGGACTCGGGGTGACGGGTCGACGAGCGCTCGCCAAGTGACGGTGTTATCCTCCAGCCATGGCCATCATTCTGGTTGTTGACGACGAGCAGCCGATTCGGCAGCTCATGGCCCGCCTTCTCGAACGGAAAGGCCATACGGTGATTCAGTGTGGGGACGCCAGCACGGCGCTGCAGGTAACCGACGCCATTGACCTGCTGATTGTCGATCTTGTGCTGCCAGGCGTGAACGGTCGCGAGCTCACCATCAGGTTGCGTGAGCGACAACCCACACTGCCGGTCATCCTCATGTCGGGGTACCTGCCGAATCCGGAACTCGTCCCCGCGCAACCCTCCGCGTTCATACAAAAGCCCATGACGCCGTCGATGGTCGTGGAGACGGTCGAGCAGATGCTCGGCACATAGGGCCCGCTGAACTGCAGCGCGCCCTACGACAACAACCCCATCGAGCGCAGCATGGCGGCGGTGTATGGCGCACCGGACGGGACAAGTCGCAGGCGGTCACTCAAGGTCTGGACGTCTTCCGGGGTGTCCACGTCATGCCAGTCCGCAATGCGGGCGACTGTCAGACCCGCCGCTCGGGCGCGCGTTTCGACGTCCTCCAGCAGGTGGGGTATCCCCCACCGCACATCCGTAAACAGGTCGGGCACCCCGCGGTCCGTCACCGTCATTCCAAGCAGATAGAAGCTGCCATCGCCCGACGGGCCTGTGACCACCACGCCGGCATTCGTGCGCACAAGGCGCACGGCCGCTTCGATCTCCGCGGCCGGCAGATCCGGCACATCCACGCCGAGAAGAACGACCTGCCGGAACCCGGCTGCGGCCAGATCGTCACAGACATGCCGCAGCCGATCCCCCAACGTCGTGCCGCGTTGAAGCAGCAACCGGTTCCCGGCGATCCAGGGCCGCGCGATTCGCAACCCTTCGAGGGGAGGGGTGACAGCCACCTTGACCGTCACGTCACTGACGGCACTCACTCGCGCCAGGAGGTCATCCAGAAACGCGAGCACCAGATCGCGACGGTGGTCACGGTCAGGCACCACGGGGCCAATGCGGGCTTTCAGCCTGGGGTCTGAGGGCGACCTTGTCAGAATGGCAACAACGAGGGACATCGGGGTACTCCGATGGGGGGGGCGGGCACCAGTCTACGCTACATGTCGCGGCGGCCTTCCATGGCCTTGGACATCGTGAACTCGTCGGTGTAATCGAGGTCGGACCCGACCGGCACGCCCATCGCGATGCGACTCACTTTCACACCGAGCGGCTTCAGCAGGCGCGCGAGATACAACGCCGTGGCCTCCCCCTCGACGGTGGGATTGGTGGCGACGATGATTTCCTCCACGGTGCCGGCGCCGACGCGAGCGAGCAGGCCCTTGATTTTCAGATCGTCAGGCCCCACGCCCTGCAACGGCGCGATGGCACCCATCAGCACGTGGTAGCGGCCCTTGAATCCGCGCGTGCGCTCCACGGCCCAGACGTTTTCGGGTTGTTCAACGACGCAGATGATGCGTCCGTCACGACTGCCGTCCGTGCAGTAGCCGCACGGGTCCACGTCGGTGATATTGCTGCAGGTCGAACAGTATGTGACGCGATCCTTCACCGACAGCATGGCGGCGCACAGGGCGTCCACATCCTCGCGCGGCGTCTTCAGCAGATGAAACGCCAGCCGCTGGGCGCTCTTGGCGCCGATGCCCGGCAGGCGTTGCAGCGCGGCGACCAGAGCCGCCAGCGGATCGGCAAATGCCATCAGCGGAGTCCCGGCAGGCCGAGACCGCCCATGAGCCCCTGCATCTGTCCCGCAATCGCCTCATCCACCTTGCGGTGCGCGTCGTTGATCGCGGCGACGATCAGGTCCTGCAGCATGCCGACGTCTTCCCTGGAGACGACCTCGGGGTCCAGGCGGATCGACAGGAGCAACTTGTGGCCGTTGACCATGACGGTGACCATGCCGCCCCCGGCCGTGGCCTCCACCTTCATCTCGCCCATCTGCTGCTGCAGGCGCTCCTGCATCTGTTGCGCCTGCTTCATCATGTTCTGGATGTTCACGTGATCTCCTCCACGTCTTCAATCTCGCCGCCAAGGATGTCGAGCACGTTCTGCACGGCAGGCTCGGCCTTGGCGCGATCACGCAGCTGGGACTGACTGGATGGCGACTGTGCGGCGGCGCCTGGCGCGGCGGCCGGCTCGGTCGACGCCGGCGCCGCAACCCCTTCGCGCACGTCCACCGTCATCTTGCGACCGGTCTGATGCTGCGCCAACTGCTCGATCCAGCCACGCTTGGCTTCGAGCTGGCCCCTGAGATTCTTGTGCGCGGGCGCAAACGTGAAGACGATGCGATCGCCCTCGATGTCCACCGTCTGCACCTGCGCGATCACCATGCCGTAGAAAATCTTGTTCCCCTCGCGGATGGCGGAAAGCAGGGTCTTCTTCAGATCACCACCGACGGAAGTGGGGGTCGCAGGAGGCGTGGGCGATGTAGGGCGCGCTGGGTTTGAGCGCGCCGGAGTCGGTGGTGTAGGAGCTGTAGGGCGCGCTGGGTTTGAGCGCGCCGTGACGGGTGGCGCGGGCGGTGCCGGCCGAGTCGGCTGGGTGGGTCTTGCGCCACCCCCAACACCCCCACCACCCGCGATAAGTTCTTCGATCGGCGTGAGCTTGCGCAGGTGGATCCACTTGAGCAGCGCCATTTCGAATGTGTGGCGCGGTTGTGACGAATTTTTCAGGTCGCGCTCGGTGATGGACAACAGGTCGAATGAGCGCAGCAGGTCCTCGCGTGAGTACTGCTGCGTCAGCGCCAGCATACGTTCCCGCTCGTGCTCGGACGCGATGTCGGGATCGCTCACGCGTGTGGCGTCAATGCGCACCACCATCAGGTCGCGCATCAGGCGCGCGAGTTCACGGCACACGGCGCGCAGATCGAATCCGTTGTCCACGACGGTGCCGGCCTGCGTCAACGCACCGACCGCATCTTCCCGCGCGATGGTCTCGGCGATATCGAACTGCACGTCGCGACCAATCAGCCCCAGCACCTTGCTGACGTCGTCAGCCGTGACCCGATCGCCGCTAAACGCGAGCACCTGATCGAGCGCGCTGAGGCCGTCGCGCATGCTGCCTTCAGCCGCGCGCGCCAGCAGCGCGACCGCGGCCTCGTCCATCACCACACCTTCGCGGGCGGCGACATCGGCGAGCTGGTGGCGGATCGACGTGAACGGCAGGGCCTTGAGTTCAAAGACCTGCGACCGCGATTGAATCGTGGCGGGCACGGCCTCGAGCTCCGTGGTCGCCATCATGAACTTCACGTAGGGCGGCGGTTCTTCGATCGACTTGAGCAGGGCGTCGAACGCGTTCTTCGACAGCCGGTGGACCTCGTCGATGATGAACACCTTGTAGCGATCACGCATCGGCGCGATCGACAGGGGCTCCACAATGACCTCGCGGACGGCATCGACGCCGGTGTAGGTGGCGCCGTCGATTTCCATCACGTCCACGTCGCGGCCTTCAGCAATCTCCGTGCAGGCATCACACTCGCCGCAGGGGTCACCGGTCGGTCCGTTGACGCAGTTGAGGGCGCGGGCGAGGATACGCGCGGTGGTGGTTTTGCCGACGCCGCGGGGGCCGGCGAAGATGAACGACTGGGCGAGACGGCCCGACGTAATGGCGTTGCGCAGGGTATCAACCACGCCCCGCTGGCCGATCACATCCTCAAATCGTTGAGGCCGCCATTTTCTCGCCAGTGCGACGTGAGTCATGTCTGAAACCGTGGTGTCCGGAGGCACCCGTCCGACCGCGGCCCGGATGGCCTGCGGCACAACGCAGGATCGACTGAGCGCTGCTGCCTTCCGGCCCTGACGCGATTCGCCGACTACGTTTGCACAAGGTCCGGACCGCGGTCCGACGGGCGAAACAGTAGTTTACGCGAGTTCCGGAGTTCCGGAGTTCCGAGGGGCCGAAGTAAGATGGGGAGCCCCACTCGTGCGGAGAGATGTCCGAGTGGTTGAAGGAGCACGCTTGGAAAGCGTGTGTAGGGGAAACTCTACCGAGGGTTCGAATCCCTCTCTCTCCGCCATCCCCTCGCTGCGCTCGTCGACGGCGGAGCGAGACGGCCTCCCGGCCCACGCACGGCTCCCACCGTGCTCGGCTCGAACCCCTCTGGACTCCTGGCCCCCCGGACCCCTGGACTACCGAATAATCCCCTTCCGGACCGCGTAGAGGACGATCTCGGCCGTGTTGTGGAGGTTGAGCTTCTGCATCAGGTTGGCCCGGTGGGTCTCGACGGTGGACAGGCCGACATCGAGCACGGCGGCCACTTCCTTGTTGGACCGGCCCTCGGCCAGCAGTTGCAGCACTTCCCGCTCGCGGGCCGTCAGACGGTCGTAGGTGTCGGTCAGCCCCCTGGACTGGAGATGCCGGACATAGTCGTCCACCAGCAAGGCCGACACTGCGGCACTCACAAAGGGTTTCCCGGCGTTGACCGTCCGCAGGGCCGGCAGGAGGTCCTCATCGGTGGAGTCCTTGAGCAAATACGCCTGCGCCCCGGCGGCCAGGGCCCGAAGGATGTACGACTCATCCGTGTGCATGCTCAGGATGATCACGCGCGGTGCCGGGGTGAGCGCCCGCAGCCGGGCCGCCACCTCGATGCCGTTCATCATCGGCATCCCGATATCGAGCACGACCACATCGGGCGTGTGGGCCGTGGCCAGGCGCACGGCGTCCAGCCCGTCGGCCGCCTCGCCAACGACGATGACCCCCGGCTCGGTCTCCAGAAGACTCCGCAGCCCCCGGCGCACAATCGCGTGGTCATCAGCCAGCAAGACGCGCATGGGGCACCTCCGGGATACTGGGCAGGAAGACGGTGATGGTGGTTCCCCCCCCGGACCTGCTGCTAATGTGCACCGACCCCGCCAGTTCCTTCACCCGTTCCTCCAGTCCGCGCAATCCCAGACCCGATCGGTCACCCGTTCCCGAATGGCCGGGCAACCCGACGCCGTCATCCCGGACCTCGATCATCACGCCGCCCGCCTCACGGCGCACGAGGACGTCGGCCCGTGTGGCTCCGGCATGCCGCACGACGTTGGTCAGGGCCTCTTGCACGACGCGATAAGCACACGTGCGGTGGACATCCGGCAGGTCGTTCACGCGCGCGTCCACCGAAACCGTCACCGGCATCCCGCAGCGGCGGGACACGTCCCGCCCCAGCCACTCCAACGCCGGCGCCAGGCCGAGGTCGTCAAGCATGCTCGGCCGCAGGCCCGAGGCCAGGTCGCGGACCATAGCCGTCAGGTCGTCCACGATCCCGCGCGCATCGGTCAGGGCGGGGTTGAACCGATCGCCGACACCGTCGCGACGCGCGCGCTCGATCCGGCCCAGCGACATGCGCAGGCCGGTCAGCATCTGGCCCACATGGTCGTGCAATTCGCGCGACAACTTGCGCCGTTCCTCCTCCTGCGTGGCCACGATCTCCTGCGACAATTCGCGCATGCGGCGCTCGGCCTCCTGGGCAAACACGCGCTGTTCATCGGCACGGTGCTCCAGCGTCCGCAGACGATTCACCACGATCAGAGTCACGAGCGCCCCCAGAATCAGGCTCTGCCACAGCAGCGTCAACAGCCCCTGCTGGAACTCGGTCCGCCGAAGCACAATCTCCCCGCGCTCGTCTGCGTAGCTGCTATCGTTCAGGGTCTCGATTTCGCGCGCCAGCGCGAGCACTTCCTCTCGACGATGGATCACCTCGGCCCGCACGAACTCTCCACCTCGTGAGGCCTTTTCAGCCGGCGTCCAGGAGAAGAGGGGGTCCAGAATCCTCCAGTAGGCATCAAGACTGGTCTGCAGGCGCTCGGCGGCAGCCAACCGGAGGCCACCGGTGGGCAGCAGTGCGGCCAATTCCGTGAGGGTGGTCCGGGTTGAGTCACGAAACTCGGCCAGTTGCTCCCGATACTCGGGGGCCCGCGCGCGCTCGGTGTCGAGCAGGTAGTCACGGACATAGATCGCCGACTGGTAGACGTCGGTTCTGACCTGTCGCAGCTTGTTGAATACGAGTCGATGCTCGCGGTTGAGTTCCTCCAACTGGCCGGAGATGTTGACCGCACGGTCGTAGACCGTGGCAAGCGAGACCACAACCAGGGCGACCAGTCCGATCAACCCCAGTGCCGCCACGGGCCAGGTACGCAGTCGCATTGTGAACCCCTAGACTATCCCGACTCCATGGGCCCAACCATCCCCTGTTTACCGGATGGTCACCGCCACAAGCACATCGTAACGTCTACCCTCAGGGGACACCTATGGCGACTGTCTGGCAGGAATCGTGGAGGGAGATCTGGTCGTCAGGCCACGGCCGCGACCGGTCATATTGCGGCATCGCCGAGACCGAGGACGGATTTGCCGTCGATGTCTTTGAGGGCGACACCTGTGTGGCCAGCGTGGTTTTCACATCGCACAGCGACGCCCACCAGGCGGCCGTCCGGTGCCGCAGCCGCTACGTGCGGACGGCTCCGGTTACGACGTCGCTGCGATTGGATACACCAGCAGCACTGTGAACGACGCCGGCTGAGTCAGCTGTCCGAGGTCGTACACCTGCACGCAGTAGTTGCCCGGATCCACGCTCAGCTCGAGCTGCGCCGTGCTGCCTGCCACGGTCTCGACCGACCGGCTCAGAACGCATCCGGACCCGTCACCCAGAGGGATTCCAACGCCCAACCCCGCGCGCAGCGTGGTGGACGCCGCGAGCGACTGCAGCGTGATGCTCACGGTCCCGGTGCGCGTGGTCTTGAACGACCGCGACGAGGCGCCTCCGGTCGCGAGGTTCGTGGACCAGGTCACGCTGGCCGTCGTGTTGGGCGCCGGCGTGGTGGGAGGCGCCTCCTCGTCACACCCGGCGGCCACCGCTGCCGACAACAGGACAACGACAAGAGCAAGTGATTTGAGGCGAAGGACTGCAGTCATGGGATTGGCAATCAGGGATAGGTGATGCGCATCGCGAAGTTCACGGCGCTCGACAGGTTACCGACGTCGTAAATGGCCGCGCAGTAGGTGCCGGGATTCAAGGTGACGGTCATCTGCGCCGCCAGCCCCGGCGGCGTCGTCAGCGAATTGGCACGGGGACAGCCGGTGCCGGCGGGCACACCCACCCCGATGCCGACCGGTGTGGTCAGCGCCGCGCCGCCGGGCGTCTGCACGGCGGCCAGCATCAGGCTCACTGGCCCCTGCTGGGTCACCACGATGGAGTAGAACAACGAGCCGTTGACCGGCAGCGATCCGGCAAAGGTCTGGGTGGTGAAAGACAGCGGCGTGATCTGGCTGTTCTTAAATTCAGGCGCGGTGGTGGTGTTGCAGGACGCAGCCGTCACAAGCACGGACGCCAACAGACCAAGACGGGCAACGACGGCAAAACTGGAACGCATCATTGGGGGTGGGCGATATTGACGAGGAAGGTGGCCTCGCTGGTCAGGTTGCCCGGATCAAAAATGACCGCGCAGTGGACGCCCTTCGCGGTCGGCCCGGTGACCTGCGGCGTACCGCCGGATTTGACAGAGAGCACGTTGCTCGCGAGGCACTGGGTGCCGCGCGGAGAGCCGAGGCCAATCGTAATCAGGGCCTCGGTCGTGACGCCCTTTTCCTTCGCATCCACCAGCGTCAGATACGTCGTGCCACCGGTCGTGACCGTGAAGGAATAGAACTGCACACCCTTCAGCGGCAGCGTGCCGCTGAACGGTTTGACGACGATCGGGTTGTTGGCCCCGGGTCCCTGCGGCGTGGTCGGACCAAGCTCGGAACAGCCGGATACCGCCAACACGGTCAGCAGGGTTGCAGAGAGACACACTCGTATTGACACGTCACGCACCACCGATATCCCCTGTGATGCTGTCAATGCCCTCGGGGGATGTCAAGTTTGACGCCGGAGGCCGCCAGTTTGGCGAAGAAAAATGGCGGGCCGGGTTACGATGCGGGCTGATACCCCGTGCCTGCCCCCGACCCGTGCGGGCTGGGGGGATGAAACGGGGTCATTGCGCCATGACTGATGCTTTTGACCTGCCGCAGCTCATCACGGACATGATTGCCGAAGTGCAGGCGGCGGCGGAACGCCAGGGCGTGTTTGTCGAAGCGACGCACCTGGCCTCCATGCCGCGCTGGGTCGTGGCGGACGAACCCCGGCTCCGGCGGATGTTGCTCAACGGTCTTGACCTCGCTGTTGGTGCCGCGACCTCGGGGGTCATCACCCTGCGGATCGACCGCCAGGACGCCGACCGGGATCGATGGACATGCGCCATCGACTGGCAGGGAGACGACGCCGACCCGATCGACAGCCTGCGGATCACTTTCGGCGTGGAGTTGCTGTCAGGCCCGGCGACAGACGCCGGTCGACCGCTGCGGGTGCTGGTGGTGGACGACTCCGCGCAACATCGGACACTCGTTGCCGCGTATCTGGCGGGCACCCCGCACGAGGTGACGGCTGTAGCCGGCGGGGCCGAGGCGATCGAACGGCTGCAGGCGAACCCGGTCGATGTCATCCTCATGGACCTGCAGATGCCCGGCATGGGTGGCTGCGCCGCGATTCGAGCGGTGCGCGACCTCGAGGCGGCGCAGCAGCAGGTGCCGGCGTTCATCATCGCGCTCACGGCGATAGGCGCGAGTGGCGATGCATCGGAAGCCGAGGCCGCCGGCGCCGACGAC
>Ga0222713_10005575_pt1 | contig 12187 bp, 11 predicted proteins | sample C33_649DmetaG_FD_165061 | JGI IMG/M metagenome (GOLD analysis project Ga0222713, IMG submission 165061) | Estuarine water microbial communities from San Francisco Bay, California, United States - C33_649D | ecosystem: Environmental > Aquatic > Marine > Unclassified | place: USA: California...
CAGCAAGTTTTGCCTCGCCCCGTGCTGCCACCTCGGGAGTCATGCCGTGGGTCTGCATGTACTCTTCGACCTGCTTGATTTCCCTGCGAATCTCGGCAGCCGGAGTGGTGTCGAAGTTGTCGATTGTTCCTGCTAACCCCTCTGCCGTGGCAACTCGCTTGGCCTGATCCTCTGGAGTGACCTGCCGATTCAGGTTGTTTTCGTCAACAAGCCATTTTTCCCATGGAGAAGAGAGCGATTCACTGTTCGAGTCCTCTGAGACATAGCCCCTCTGGTGCTGCTCTTGGGGAGATAGTTCGCTCCATGTCCGAGACGATCCCTTGTCTCTTGGTGGATCAGAGGCATTCACTCTTCCGGCTGCAAGGTTTTCCTCCAGTCGCTGAAGGTCGCCAATGCTCCTCTGAGTGGCCATCTCTTCTGCGTCCAGCCCCTGCTGAGTAACCTCGGCAAGATCGGGATCGTCAAAGTCCAGCCCCTCTTGCGGCTCTGGCTGGGAGTAGTCCTTGGTGACAGGCTGCGGCTTCTCGCCACGGGTGTTCGCCCTGCCCATCTCTGCTGGAATGTCGGCAAGGTCTTGGCTGGTTCCCGGGCCGGGCTCTGGCACACGGGACTCGGGGGCCGGAGTCAGATCGCTGGCCGGTGTCGGTTGATAGTCAGCCCCCCATTTGTCACCAAACCGCTCTCGGAGTTGTCGGGCAATAGCCTCTTCGGCCTGCTGAAGTTTGACCTGTCGTGGCTGCTGGCCGTAGGGAAGGCCGGGCTCAAACACACCCAGCACCTGATTGGCTGAATGCTGGCTTGTAATTCCCAGTTGACCCAAAAGGTCTTTGGCTCCAGACGCTTGAGATGGAGTGATGGGCGTGACATCGAACATGGCCGGGTCTGCGTTCCGCAGAATCATCCGGGCAGCAACCTCGGGGCTGGGGAACCTTGCCTGAATCGGCATCCCCTCGCCCTTAGGAAAGTCCATCGAAATGTTGTCCAGCAGATTCGACCAGACATCTGCCCGCCCCGGCTTGGCCTGATAGATAGGCGTATTGGTTCTGCCCTCAACAGCCTTGAATACTGCCTCGTTGAAGTCTGCCTGGGGATTATTGAGGCTTGCCCGTGCGGCACCCTGATTCTGCATATCTGGAGAAACAGGATATGGCTTGGCCGGAATTGGGTGGGCCTTGTCAGCCTGATCCCGAACTGACTTAAAGATTGCAGCAACGCTCTCGTCGCCATCCTCCATCTGCTTGATGGCAGCGTTGATGCCCTCTTGGTCTCCAAAGATTCCAAGCAACGACTGACGCTGCATTTCCACATTGGCCTTGAGGGCTGCTTCGTATCGACCACCAGCCTTGAATGAGCCAATATCCTGAGAGCCGACTCTGCCGGTGCCCTCTTCTGAATTAAGAACAACCCGACGCTTACCGTCAGGAAGTTCAATCAGTTCAGCCGTCTTGTCTGGCTCTCTGAGGTGCGGCCTTGTCTCCAGTTTGGACGAACCCCCGGTGACATCCTTTACCCGGGCAGCCTTGGGATCAAAGCCCTCGGGGATGGGGGGTCTTGAAAGATTCGATGGCTGCTGGGGGTCTTCTGGTGCAGTCTTGGAATGGGGGCTATCGGGAATTCCTTCCGCCTTGACTGCGGCCAGTTCGTCTGGAGTCAGGTCTCGGCCAGAGGCAACACCAAGAACACGGTCGGCATCTATCGAGAGCCCGATTGGACTGCGGGGATTCGGGAATTCGGTGGCAATCTTTTCAACCAGAACCTTCTTCTGGTCTGGCGACATCTGGCCCCAGATTCGGGCGAGTTCCACACGATCAGCCGCGTCTCCGTTCGCCAGAGAACGGGCAACCTCAGGCGACAGGACATCAACAGAACGACCGGCAGCCTCTGCTGTGCCGCTCTTCATGGTCAGAATGCGGCGCAACCTGTCCGTGCCAGTCGAGGATGGCTTGTTCGGAATTGCTGGAGTTGAGGCTTTCTTGGGGACGGCCATTACTTCTTGTCCTTCTTGCTTGTGTCCTCTTCCTCCTCTTCATCGTCCTCGCTCAAAGAACTCGGGAGATCGTCCTTCTGGACTTTGGGCGGCTTGCTGTCGCCCTTCTCTCGGTGGAGATCAACAAGGTCATCGTTCTCCTTGCTGGATTTCTCGTCATCCTCTTCTTTTTCGCTCTCGGACTTTTTCCCGTATGGCTTCTGGGAACTGATGGTTCCACGCAGAAGTTTCCGAAGTTGCCTCGGATTCAGGTCTTCAAGGTCGAGAGTAGCCAAAACGGAGTCAGCCATAGTTACCTCATTAACGCAAGCATTAGTTGGAGCCGGGCCTGATACTGTGCAATCTGGAGTTGGGCGGCGGCAGACTGTTCAGCGAACTGTTTCGACCAGTCAGACTGTGAGATTTGATGCTGAACCATTGCATAGTTCAGTGCCTCTTTTTCCCGCATCTGCTCGTAGTCAGACCTCATTTTGTCATTCGCCTGCTGATCCTGAGAGCGAATGTCTGCGGCCTGTTGGGCCGCCTTGCCCATTTCTTGAACGCCCTCTTGACCAGCCACGAACTGCTGGCCTGCTCCTGCGCTGATGCCATTGCGGGCCAGCCTCTTAGTCTGGTAACGCTGATCGGCATTGGCATAGCCCTGAGCCATGACGTTCCCGGCAGCCGATTCTGTTGCTGAATCAGAGATATACCTGGGCTTGGCAATAGTGGATTGCCCGCTGTAGCCAGGAGTCTTTGGCTGTGAAGTAGCCACCGGCTTGGCCGATGGATTTGCCGCACCCGGAGCCATGGATAGTCTGCTGCCGATCATGTCAGGAGAGCCTGTCGGATTGCGAATTGAGCCCGGATTCGTGCCTCTTGAAGTTTGGCGGCGAGCCCCATCTGATCAATGGCTTGCTGGTTAATGTCGCCGTAGATTTTTGCCTGATTGGCTAGGCCTGTTTGCATCAGTTCAGAACGCATGGCCTGATCCTGCATATTCTTCTGGGCATTCTGGGATTCCAGCCCACGCTGCATCTGGGCCTGAGCGTTGAACTGCTGAGACTTCTGAAAGTCCTGTGCAGCCTGCTGCCCTCCGGCACTACCCTGTTGTGGGCGGAACTGGGAGTCTTTGGCGAACTGAGCCTGCGTCTGGCCAGCATTGACGGCCTGACCACCGGCATTAAATCCGGTCTGGTAGCCGATGGCAGAGGCGGTCTTTGGCTTTGGTTGGTTCTGGTTAATCATCGCAGCAGTGCCGAACTAAAGTAGGAGCCGCCAATTCTGTTGCCGTTGTTGTCGTAGAGGTTGGTCGATGGGGCCTGCACGTTGATCGAGCCCAGTCCTCCACCGAGACCGCCAAGCATTCCCCGTAGGGCACCTGCTTTGATGGCGGCCTCATTGGCACCGGCACCAGCCTTTGCCATCTCCTGGGTGTGGCGATTGGCCTGCTCTCTTTCATCGAAACTCATCCGCCGCTGGTAGTCGGCATTCTGCTCGTTCAGGTAGGCGTCGTTGCTGGCCTGAGCGGCCATGTGCGAAAATTTGTTTTGCTGACGAGCGGCCTCTGCCTGAGCAAACCCACCGAAATTAACGCCACCAACTCCCGGCCCTTGGGAGTAGTGCCGAGACGGGTCATGTTCTAGGGCTGTCTGCTGAAGGTGTCTGGCACTCTGGCGATTTCTGTAGTCGATCATGATTTCCTCAGTTTGCCTCCACGGAACTGCTTAGGTCAACGCAGTCCCTTCGGTATGTTTATGTCAGGAAAACGGGATTTCGTGACACAGTGAGCGACCCCTATTTGGTGATTTCCGTTGCCTGTTCTTTTGGCTGTAGTGCGGAGCGTATTGTTCGGCCTAGTTTGTTGAGGGCTATTTTCCGTTCCTTGCAGCCACATGGCTTGCCGATTAGCCTACTCACCCTTTCTTCTGTGACCCCTATTGTTTTCAGGGCCTTCTCTACTTTGTCTCCCAGACCAGCCTTAGGGTAACTGGGGTGCTGGGGGTCTATAACCCAAACGTCCCCATCCTGGCTAACCACACAGGCCATGACCTGTTCCAGCGTGTAGCCCCTCTCTCGGCAGCGGGCCTCTAGGTGTTTTCTGTGGCAAGTGATCATGGCAGGGGGTTCTCTGAATAGCAGGTTTCCAGCGTCCAAGTGCCATCAACCCATCCCCCAAACCCATTGTCCTTTCCGCCAAACGTAACCGACTCTCCGGGCTGCAAGGTTTTTTCGAAAGTCCAAGCGTGGGCACCGTTGTCTCCGTTCTGTGAACCGCACCCTCCTCCAACCGATCCCCAGTCAAACGGATATTTCCCGGGTTCGTAAATCTCGCCGTCAATAATTATCTCATCGTCAGCCCCGCCATTGGCACTCAGCAGGGCAGGCCGACTGAAATTGTTGGTCACTGTGGCAATTACGTTAATTCGCTGGCACCGCTCTAGGGTTTGGTCAAACATCCCCGAATCAAACTCTGGAATACAATCATTGCAGCAATTACATGGATCATCGGCGGCAGCCAGCCCGCCGCCCTTAATCAATAGACCTCCATTGTGGGCAACAAGGGTTTTCATGTGGTGCCGCAGTCAGCCACAGGCATATTGCTATCGTCAGTGCCAACATTCACTGGGTCAAATACTAAGGCGTATTCGTACTGGACATTGATCTTATTCGTGCCCGGGTCAAACCATATGTCTTTTACATAAGTTGTCCCAGTCATCTTGGCGGCAGTGAGTTTCCATGTTGTCTGGCCGTTTTCCTCTGAGACTTGCAATTCTGCACAGTTGGCCGAATTGACCCCCCGGCCCTCGTAGTTCTCAGCCTCAAACTTATTGCTGCTCACCTGCCCGCCACGGAATACGCAATGAAGTTCGCCATCTTCCGCGTCTAACTTAATAGTCTGCTTGTCGGTGTATCCGTTGCCCTCGATCTCGATATAGTCACTCCCTAAAACCCCACGGTACTGGGGCTTGATCAAGTCCTTGAGATCATCGAGAGCCTTGCGAATCCAACTATCGTCGTATGGATTTCCTCCGGGGTTGCCCGCCGATGGAGGAGTCACCGGAGAAACCGGCTGGTCTGGTGGCGGCAGCGGGTTTGGCTGTCTCGGCGTGTCCTCCTCGGGGGGTTCGTCTGGCGGGCGAGGGCGGTCTGGGAAAACCTCTGGCGGCTGGAGTTGCAATTCAGGGAACTGAAACTTGGCAGACTCCGGTGTAATCAGCCGCATGTCCGGGCTGGAGTAATCAATCTGAATTGGCCCCCTGTGGATAAGCGGGGCACGGCACTGGCCAAGAGCATTGGCGACAACGTGAGACTGGGCGGGCGATAGTCCACCCTGCCATAGGCTCTGAGCAATGAGTGGGGCTTGGCGAGTGTACATTACTTCTCTGCGGCATTTACGCCATAAACGTCCAGCGAGTGGATCACAACTCGACCGGCAGTGTCCTGAGTTCCCGACAGGCCAATGGCAACGTGACGGTCAGCCCCGTCCATGTCATCGAGGGTGCGACCGGCAAACAGGGCTCTGGCAACTCCATGAGATTCGGCTGCCTGAATGGGGGTGGCCTGCATATCCAGAGTTGCCGCAGGCTCGGTGTCTGAGTGAACAAACCCAACTCCTCGATCCCGCCTGACTGTGTTGCTTCTGGGGTAGGAAGCACCGTTGTAGAAGGTTTCCAGCCTGATTACGGAACTTTCCTGAGTGGGCTGGTAGACCATGCTGACTTGCCGGGGCTGTTCCTGGCCCGCTCTCCTGTCCTGAGCATCGGAGGTGAACTCCATATTGCCGGTTCGCACCGAGTAGTGGACTGGCATCTCTCCGCTGTGGACTGTGCATGAGACCACTGCCTGTTCGCCGCCCTGAGGGGGTGGGTCAATGGTCAGGTAGCCAGCCTTGTAGCCAGTTCCACACTGGCGAATCTGCACCCCCGTAATTCTGCCGTCTGTGTCCAATGAGCAAGTGAACTCTGCACCGCTGTACTCAGTGCCGCTATGCTCCCGGGCTGTAATCTTTGGAGGCTTTGTATAGCCATAGCCAGGATTCTCTATCTTGACCGATGAGATAGCCCCCTGAGCGTAATCCACCAGACCGTCATTGAGCCGGAAGCACTTGCCGGTGGTAGCCCCGTAAATCAGGGCCATGCCGCCTGATTTAGTGCGGGTGTCGGTAGCACCTACCAGCGAGGTTGGATAACGCTCCTCCCACCAACTCTTGTAATCAAACGAGTAGACCAGTTGGCGGGTCGGATATTTGCCTGCCTCGCCCTTGTAGGCCACGGAAACACGGAGGACGTTGGCCCTGCGGTCAGACCGGACGATGAACCACCTGCCCTTTGACCAGTCCACTTTCTCTTGGAATATGTCATCCAGGCCAATCGTTAGCCCCTCAACCTGCCCCTGAGGGTCGAGGCTGTAAACCCCTTGCTCGTCAAGAATGTAGGCCCGCCCCTCGTAAATGTCCCAGCACCGCTGATTGAGACAGCCTCTGTACGCCAGCATGAAAACGCCAACGTCCACAAGTGGCTGACTAACATAGGTGAGCCGGTGGGAATGGCGGGACTGGCAGACAACAAGGGCACCAGCGTAGGGGATCAGGGCTGTGATGTAATCCCCTGATCTAAGGTTTTGCTGGACGATTATCTCGTTGACATCTGGCATGGACTCGGGCTCGTCCATCTCGGAGAACCGGAGATAGTTTGGCCGGGTGCCCGTGGTGTCCACTCCCATCCACAGCCGATCCTGAAACATCACGGCAACTGCGTAGTCTGACGGAGGAACACCAAACCGATTGGCATTTAGTTCGCCGTTTGGCAGAAGGATCGGCATAGCGGTAAAGCCATCTCGATCCGGGTCTGTCAGTTCAGAGTCATTCCACTTGTCTAGGTAGGTGGTTTCGGTGGTCAGTTCGGCCACCCGATAGAGCGTGGTGGCCTGATTGCTGCTCGACCTCCACAGTTCCACTACCAGATTGGGAGGGAACCCCGGCTTTGCTGGCAGCGTCCATGTCAGTGAACTAGAGGAATCACCGGCATCTACTTCGGTCACTGGAGACAGTGAGGTATAGAGCGGGCCGCCCTCGGCTTCGGGAACAGAGTCATCCCGATAGCGGTAATAGCATTGGTACTTGCCCCGGAACGTAGGCCGCATGATGGCAATGACTGAGGCAGCCTGATCCGCCTCGCCAATCTCGACCACTGGCTGGAAGGTGTACTTGCTCTTGGGGGTTTCGACAGCCGTGATCCGACCGTCTACCACAGTGGCCTTCACAACCTCGGCCATCCAACTTGGGGCACCTGAATAGGGGAGAATTCGTACTACTGTGTTAGCCGAATAGCCACTACCGCCATTGGAGACCGTGACTGCCTTGACAGCGAGACCACTTGTTTTGCCTTTTAGGGCAACCTCCTCCTTGGTTCCTACTGATGGGTGGCCGACCGGGTAGCCCTTAAATACAACCGGGCACCCCTTGCCGCAGTCTTGAATAATTACGGAATTACCCCACAGGCGCAAGGTGCTAGATGTTGTCACCGAGACAGTGACTTCATCAGTCGAGGCATAGCCAGAACCAGACAGACCACGAATAACGTCAGCACCGGGCACATCCTTGCTCACATCAATGTTCGATCCGCCCTGTGCTGGCTGGCAGTCTGGCAGCGATGAGCCTGGGGAGTTGGTCGCTCGCTTGCCGACCATAATCCCTGCACCTGAACCGCTACCTCCGGTGGCCATCCAATAGCCGCCTGCCGGAGGATCGCAGAGAAAGCCAGTTCCGTTGTATTGCTTCTGCCACACCACAATGCCCGTTTCAGTGGCAGGTGTGCCGTCCAAAGTGATTGATATGACTGCCCCACCAGCCCCAGAGTTGTCCAGCAATTTGACATTGGGTGTGGTCGTGTAGAGGCGACCGTGATCAGTCACCTCAACCTCATCTAGCCTGCCCTCACGAATGCGAGTGACAGCGGTTGCCTGACGGGGGCCAGTTGTTGCAGTCTTTCCAACACCGCGAACTGGGCCTGCTAGGCTGCGGGAGGTGACTCCTGCCGGTGGGTCAATCTGAACTAGCGGGGGCCGGATATAGCCAGACCCGGCATTTGTGATGTCAAGTCGGGCGACATACGCCGAATCGCTCTCGTCAATGGCAATCTGCGGGGCAATCGTAGGTGCATCTAGGCCAGCATCCCTGAATGCACCAGTAGATGACCGATACACCTGCGGGCGTTTGCCGTAGCCTTGGGTGACGATAACTTCGCCACGACGGCCCTGAGTAAATGTCACTGGCTTGTCGCCGTCGAAGTGGCTCATGAATCAATATCCGGGGCGTCCTCAATGAGAATGTCGCCATTGTCATTGAAGATAAAGATTTTGTCTGTGCCGGGGCCATTCGTTGCGCCCCACATCTCTTGCACAACACCGCTACTGGAGAGGGCCTCTGTCATGCCTCCCCGGACTGTTAGTTGGCCGGGTACTGTAGAACAGGCATTGACCTGCTCGACCATGCCGCCCGGAGGCAGAAAGTAAGGAGAAGCGGCAGAGACCCACCCTAACCATTTGTTTATTTTCAGGCTCATCACGCTGGGTCTCCGCAATCGCTAAACCGGCTGGCCGCATTGCCACCCGACACTTGACCAGAGAACTCTCCAGTCGTATCAGAGTCGGCATCACCACCAGACAGCGGATTCTTGATTGGGCAGGTGCCGTCCTCGTTTGGCCCGCCCACTCCCGGGCCAGCAACACCCTGGTCAAATCCGGGGCGAAGATACCAGAAGGGATACATGAATCCGCTGCCAATATCCCTGCCCGACAGAACAGCCACAGCGTCAGACTCAAAAGCCAGCCTCAGGTCTCGCCCGTAGATGCCAACTGCACCCTCAATGTTCTTGCCCATAAGTCGAGCAAGCCAGACCTCAGCCCCAGAGAGAAGTGCCGAGTACATCCCCGGGGAAATATCGAGGTAGTCACTGACCGTGTATTTAGTGGCGGCAAAGTTGGTGGTGACAGGAGACCACGCATAGAGTTTAGTTGGGCTGGCCACAGCGTATATCAGAGCCTCGCCTACATAGGGATGCAGGCCAGTGAGTGATTCAGGGTGGTGAACCCTGTCATCTGAGAACCGAATAATTGCCCCGCTCATGTGGGCATTGAATGCCGTGCCCGTGCCAATGATCTCTGAGCCGATGACCTCAACTGAGCCAATTCGGGATGTCGGCTCAAACCCAGTCAGCCTTAGGTCTCTGGGTCGGCGGCGATAGGTCAGGGTTGCTTCGCCCGGGGTGTAGCCATACCCAGAGAGAATCCTGAGTTCATAGCGATCAGGGGCAATCTCCGACTTGGCAACAGTCCACACCAGTTCGATCAGTTCATTCCAGTCCTCTTGATCCAGAATTCTCTGGAAATCACGGGGGTGAACGTACTTGCCCATGATGTCATAGCCGGTTGGCTGAGACATGGTGATTGCGTCAATCGACTGAGTTCCCCATGGCAGAGTGTGGCGAACCAGCCGCTTGTCAATCTGGATAGTGTCGGCGGTTTCATACCAACGCCAATCCCGTGCTGTTATCAGATCGCGGTAGGCATGGTGGACAGCCGAGCGTATAGCCCGGTGGTAGGAGTCCTGAGCCCCGCCACCAGTGGAGTCCAGCAAATACTCGACGCAATCTTGGCTTGTATACATAGATCACCCTGAGATTGCCGTGTATGGAGTAGTTGGCCTGTGGGCGACAAACTTCCCGGCACCAAACGCCACCGAGTCCCAGTTGCCAGCCGATGGCAGAGTATTGCGAACAGTCCATGTAACGCCATCTGAACTGGTCAAGCAGGTTGTGGAGTTGTTGCCGTCAATCAGCATATAGAGAGAGTTGCCCCATGCGATCCCCGACCAGTTGCCACTCGTTGGCAGGCTTCTCTCCGTCCAAGTCGTGCCGTCCGGTGAAGTCCAATACTTATTCCCATGGGGCACAATCATGTGAGTGTGCGGAGCCGTAGCGTTGTAGAGCATGGCTGGCCGCTGATTGGCCGCGCCAATGTCATTGACAGTGCTTTCCGTCCACGCTGCACCATCGGTGGAATAATAGATTGCCAACCGATTGGTCGTTCCGTGAGTCACGCCGAAGAACTTGCTGGCACCGCTCTCAAAATACAGGTTCTTGATGCCAAGGTCGTTTGTTGTCACCAGTCCGGTGTAGGCAAGTTGCGTGAATGTCTGAGCGTCAGTTGTACTGTAAAGGACGTTAGTAGATGAGTACAAATACCGAATCAGGTATTTCGTGCCCGAGAATGCAATGCTGTTGACAGTCCATGAAGAGTTCAGGGCGGCGTCAGAAAAGTTCACGCCATCCGTGGACTTCTTGTTGCCGTCATAATAAAAGCCCAGTCCGTACAGCACCCGATTCGCAGCGGACTGTCGGGCTGGATTAAGGGCAGACCAGTTCACACCGTCCGTCGAGTATTTGTCTCTTGAAAAGAACCTGCCGTTGGCGACGGATATTTGGCCGGTTACGCCTTGGTCACTACCGTTCTTCCACGAAGACCCATCTGCCGGGGCCTTGGCGTTAACGGTCAGGACAGCCACGGCAGAGGCGGCCACTGCTCCCTCGCTGGTCGAGGCATAGCACCGATACTGCCGGTTGTTGTCGCCCAATGCAGCAACAAACGAATAGGTGCTGTTGCCCGCACCCGGAATGTCATCCCAGGTAAGCGAGAACTTTTGCCACTTGTAGACCAGATTAGTGCCTGTGGTCTGGGCCTGAGCGGTGAACGTGACGGTATCACCAACCTCCACTGTTTGGCTCGCTGGGCTAGTCGTGAAACTGGTCGAGTGATTAAGGGAGGCATGGGGAAGGACTAGATTCAGAACAAAGTTAGGGGTGGCACCAGTGATGGTTGCACTAGCCGCTGGCCCTTCGGTCACTGTCCCAATAGTGAGAACAGGGTCTTTCCCGTTTGCGCCCGGATCACCCTTTGCGCCTTGGGGGCCTACGACTCCCTGGATGCCCTGAATTCCTTGGATACCCTGAATTCCTTGGTCGCCCTTATCTCCTTTGGGGAGGACTAGATTTAGCACCTGATTAGGAGAAGTTCCTGTGATGCTGGCAGACGCATTGGTGCCACCTGTCACCGAGCCTATTGTCAGAGCATTTGCAGGGCCGGGGTTCCCCTGAACACCCTGAGGGCCAACATTACCCTGAATGCCTTGGGGGCCGCGAATAGGCCCAGTGTTTACCCAGGCAGTGCCTGACCAATAGGCACCATCACCAGACGCATATCCGGCTGGAGTTCCCGCTGGCACTGGACTGCCGATGATCCACAAGTCATTTGCTACCGGCGCACCACTAGGGGGCCATGCTGTTGTAACGCCCTTGATATTCAGTCCAGCCGCATCACCCTTGGGGCCTTGAATTCCTTGGATTCCTTGAAGGCCCGTGTCACCCTTGTCACCCTTGGGAAGAACCAGATTCAGAACCTGATTAGGGGCCGCCCCTGTTATCGAGGCACTGGCGTTGCCGCTTGTCACTGAGCCAATCGAAAGCGAATTGGCAGGGCCAGCCGCACCTTGAATGCCCTGACTGCCAGCATCACCCTTGTCACCCTTGGGCAATGTCAGATTTAGAACCTGATTAGGGGCCGCACCAGTAATGGTGGCAGAGGCAGTGGTGTCTGCAACTACAGTCCCAATCGTCAGTGAGTTAGCAGGCCCGGGGGCACCAACGTCACCCTTTGGGCCTTGTATTCCCTGAGGCCCAGGAACCGTGGACGCTGGCCCCACTGGCCCCTGAGGCCCCTGCCGACCATCCTCTGCCATGTACGGCAGATCATTCCACCTAGACAGACCATTGCCGATCTTCCAATGCCCCGTATCAGATTCATACCCCGGCTCGCCAATATCGAGTACGGGGTTGACCTGAGTCCAGGCCAGTGCGGTGTCGCGTCGGAATGTAATCTGTTGCTGGATCATTTTACCCTCAGGAAATCTGTGCTTTCGTCACTGCGGCCCGACCGGCTCCCTCTGGCAGAAGTCCCGCCGCCTTCACGGCATCAACGAACTTGTGGATGTTTGGAAAGTCGGAAAGCGTCCCGCCTTCTCGGACAACATCACGAACGAGAACTTCTCCAGAACCAGTGTTTGTCAGGGTGCGGAGATACAGAATATCTACCACACCGTCAGCACTGACAGTCAGGCTCTCAATCGTCTTATGCTCCTGAACGGAAACTACCGGTTCGACATGA
>Ga0222713_10005582_pt1 | contig 12181 bp, 15 predicted proteins | sample C33_649DmetaG_FD_165061 | JGI IMG/M metagenome (GOLD analysis project Ga0222713, IMG submission 165061) | Estuarine water microbial communities from San Francisco Bay, California, United States - C33_649D | ecosystem: Environmental > Aquatic > Marine > Unclassified | place: USA: California...
CAAAGAACAACTCTTGGAAACTAAATGGTGGAACATTAAACTAGACATATTAAAAACATTACCAGTTGATAATGTGTTTAGATTCATAGAAGCGGTTAATGAATTAGATAGTAGTTTAATACAAGATGATATTCCTACATTAGGGTTTAATTTATGAAATACAAAATACATGAAAACGGATGGACTGTGTTACTAGAAGATTTTGACTTCAATACGACTACACAAGAAAACATATTAGAAATTGCAAGACTGATTGCTAAACATACATGTGTTGTTGTAAGAGGTCAACATCTTACAGTAGCTGACCAAGTTAGAATTGCTAAAATGTTTAAAAACCCTAATCCTCTGTTTAAACCTGAAGATGAATTTTTTATAGACTGTGTAGCAGACATTACTCAAGACCCTACTGGAATTGTCTGCAGGGTGTCAGGAGAGTTAAACGAACATGGAAAACCAGGCATTGCTGGTCATGTAGATGAAATGCAGTGGCATTGCAATCATCCTTATAAAGAAGATCGATCTCCTATAGTTTGGCTGTACGGAGTAAAAGGTACAAAAGGTTCTAGAACTAGTTGGAACAATAATATACTATCATACAATGATTTGGATAGTGACACAAAACATAAACTACATGATTTAAAATGCATATATTATGGTGGAATGCAACATACTACTGAATATAAAGATAGTGATACGTTTGGTAAAAGTAAATTTGTAATAGAAAATTTTACGCCAAATATTATACATACCAACAACGCAGGAAAAACAGGCTTATATTTTTCTCTATTACAACTAGAAAAATTTGAAGGAATGTCTAGAGAAGAATCATTGGAGATAGCCGAACCTTTATTTGAACACACTATTCAAGAAAAATATTGCTATCATCATGATTGGGAAGACGGAGATATAGTGTTAAGTGAACAATGGCTAGGCATTCATAAACGCTGGAGATTTGAGCAAATCTACACAAGAGTATTGCATCGTATGGTATTTGATTTCCCTGATCAGGACTATCTAAATGAAAATTGATTATGTCAATTGGGCACCCATTATAACTGAGTTTGATTTAGCATTGGCTACTCAAGCTGACATAAATGTCATTTCTAAATTGATAGCTACACATACCTTAGTAGTAATAAAAAAACAAAAATTATCATTATCTGATGAGTTACGAGTAGTTAGTATGTTCAGAGATATAGGTTCTTTTTTAAACAATACTGACGAGCAGATGAAATTACTTGAAGTTGCAGGGACTAATGGCAAATTACTCAGAGTAGGTGGTAAGAAGAATGAATACATGGCAGCAGGAATATCTGACCACAAAGAAGAAATGGCTTGGCATTTAGATTTTCATTGGTCTATGCAACATGACAAAGTAGCATTAATTTGGTTACATGCAGTTGAAGGGGTAGAAGGATCTAAAACTTCTTGGCTCAATAGTATCATAGCATATGAAGATTTAGATAAAGAAACTAAACATTTTTTAGAAAAATCAACTGCTACAATGGCACGATATGTAGAATTCAATGTAAGCCGTTTCAGTAAAGATGATGATGGTACTACGTGGGCTCCCGGCGAAGAATTTGAAGGTTATACACAACCAATTATATGTACTAGCCCAATAGGCAGAAAGCATTTGATGTTCTCATTTTATAATATGCATCATATAAATAACCTTACAAGAGATGAGAGTAAAAAGATATTTTCTAAATTAGCAGAACATATGACCCAAGAAAAGTATTGCTACCATCATGATTGGGAATTAGGAGATATTGTGATATCTGATAATCGTATGGGTTTACATAAACGCTGGGAGTTTGATGATATAGAAAATCGCTTACTGCATAGAGCAATGTTTGACTATCCACATGATCTTTTTGAAAAGAAATAATATGAAAGAATACTATCAAAGTGATGCTAAATTTTTAAAATTAGATATACACTTTCCATATACAGAGATGCTAGAAGAAGCAAAAAGGTTGCGTGATAGATTTGTACCCCATCGTGATACAGAATCTAAAGGATGGGCATCTCTTACATTACATGGGTTAGGAGAAGATAAAACTGGCTCTTGGAAAGACTATGGCTACACGTCAGGGGCAGACGCAGGAAAAGACATGCATTGGACTGATGTTGCTAACCAATGTCCTATAACTACTACCTTTTTTAAAAATAAATTCCCCTGCAACCGTTACGGCCGCATTAGATTTATGCTGCTTAAGCCTGGAGGATATATAGGACTTCATTCCGATAGTAGAATGTCATTACTTGAAAATATTAACATGGTACTAAATAATCCAATTGATTGTGTTTGGAAATGGGGAGATGGAGATATATTTGATATGAAGCCTGGTAATGCCTATGCTGTCAATATACATTATATGCATAGTGTATATAATAATAGCGATGAAGATAGATTTCATATTATTGCGACCAGGCATGATGCATTACCTGAATGGAAAAGATTAATAGATGATGCTGTACTAAAACAGAATGTTACCGGGCATTATATAGATTTACCCGATCTGCCCTAACTGTTTGATTGTAGTCCAATCATTCGTGTGCCATGGGGGATGTTTTATATCTTCCATATTAGTAAAGTTAAAGTCTTTTACTTTACCTATCATTGTATTGTTCTTAATAAACCCATCTGATGCCCTGGACGTAAGCATTAGTATAATATTTGGATCTTTTTCTAATAGCATATTAAACAATTTATTCTCACAATGAATTCTATATTTCAAACTATTCAGAAACACATAGGGGGAATGAGTGAACAAGTCACTTAAATTTATAAGTGTCGTTCTATTAGCTTCTAGCCAATCAAAATCATAGTTTGCCATATAATTTGTCAATATATATTTGAAATGTAATTTTCTAATAGATTCCCAGGTAACAGTCCAATCATCAAATGTGGCAATAAAATTCTCAAACTCTGAGTGTACTTGATTATAGTATGATTCGGGTAGAGATTTATTATTTGGCATCATAGGACAATTCTGTTTATAGAATTCTGCATAGTTTACCCCGTCCCAAGACTCAATCATTTTCTGCATATACATTATGCAGTTATAGTTGATATCCGTAAATATTACAGTAGTATCCTGAGTAAAACCTACTGTTACTAAATTTTTAACCCAGTGCAACCCTATACCTACAGTCACATATTGATCAATTGGCTTGTCAATTGGTATAGTAGTATGCAAACTATCAGAGTTCCAGGCTGCAAAAAAATTGTTAGCAAAGAATTGATTATGGTATATATTGGCTAATTCTTTTAAAAACACATGTTCATACTCATAGTATAGATATGTTTTTGCATTGCGAATATCCCCAATATCTATTGTCTTATATTCTGCTATACGCATTATATGATGTCCATGCCAGGGACTATCTAAACTATTAAATTCTTTGCCCGGACCTATAATAGGGCAGTGACAGATTCTGTATTCTGCTAGATTAATTATATAAAATTGATGATGTAATTCAGGATATTCTGCCCCGCGATCTAATACATGTCCGGCTATAAAGAACTCTTTATTGCACAAATCATCTACTAAACTAAAAATCTTATCTGATAATCCAAATGAAGTTCCAGAGGCTACCACTATAGCGTGGCTATAATCCATGCATACACTACGTAATAACTCATCCTCATTATCTCCGATATATACGTCATATCCAAACATATCTATTTTAAAGATCATATGGTCAGATAAGTTAATTGATATTTCTCTTGCCCAACTGCTAGAATATCGTGCATGATTATCTACTATACACCAGACCTTTTTACTACCGTGCTTAATGAATGGGGTTACTGCCATGATTTAACTTTACTAAGTTGACTTAGGAATTCGTCAGAATTGAGTTTCCAAAAAGTCTGCATATGACCTCTATATTCTTTATCAAACGCTTTAGACAACACATTAGTTTTTACTAATGATGGCGCCCATACATTATGCACTAATCGTTGTGTCCCTACATTGCTAGGATGTGTAGTAATATACATATCACCCTTGCCACTAACCCATTCAATACATTTGGGTATAAAGAATTGTGCTGTGATATGTTGATGAGTAATGATTTGATTACGAGTACGCAATGAGTTAGTGGGTAATAAATCAGTAAGAATACAAGTTCTAGTACATATTCTATAACCTTCTTCTATGCTATGTGAGGCTACACTCCCTACAGCAGAATCATTATAGTATAAAATCCAAACCTGCCATTCACGTTCATTTGCTATAGATTGAATCAAATTCTTTTCATTTGCATTATTATAAAACCCACGTTCTTCTGCTTTAGTATAGAAGTCAGATAAATCTAAGTCACGATGCCATGAAATCATCTTATACATTGTTTTACTTTATCTATGAAATCTTCTGGATAATTAGTGCGAAAACTATCCCAACATAAGTGTTCTAATACATTTAATGGTTGCGGAGTATTCCAATCAATGCCCAACATATCTGTATATGACTTTAATTGTTCCTGCCGTGTACTGTATATATGACTTAAATGGTCACTAATTGTAATTGGGCCCTCATCTATATGATATGTAAAGAAGTAGTTAATACTACGCAATTTACCATCTACTATAAAATAACTACTAGGATGCATACTGTATTTGTATAGATTTAATAGATGATGACTATCTACTATTTTCAGCATTTGTTCACGCCAATCGGGTAATACATCATCAAAGTTTCCCGTACCATCTAAACTACGCTGCCAAAAGTCTGGTCCGTCTATCTGTAAATAGATTTTACGTAACTTATAATCAATATCTAATATCTTGGGTACATGATCGGGGAATGATCCATGCATCAATTTTAAATACTTTAACTCACGTTCCCATTTAATTTCCATTAATAATGGATCTACTACTTGATTCTGCCCTTTATGGTACTCGGTATCGTTATGATACCACTGAACAAATACCTTTTTATCATCTGATACCAGACTGGTATAGATAAGATTGTTACGTGATGGCTCATCGCCGGGTACATGATTATAATAGTAGTCGTATTTCATGATAATGGAGTGGCCGGGGGATTCGAACCTCCGTATCTAATTTGGACAATTAGTGTATAACCTCTTTACTACGAGCCACATCAATTAAAGTTAGTAACTTATCAAAAATGAGAATGTTCCCATCAGGTGTGTTAATAGCTTTTTTAGCATCTTTGTTACTATAAAATTTTTGTAATTCTTTATCACAAACCCCGGTTGTAAATTTAAACCATTTTGGATACCAGCTGTCACTACCTAAACAGTGTACGGTGGGTATTTGTTTATACGCAACATATTGATCAATTTGCATCAATGCCCCATAATATCTATTAAACTGAAGATCAGGGTGTGACAGATATTTTTTATTCAATAGTAATGCATCAATTAGTTCTTTAAAAAATAAATCATTATCAATGTAAGGTTTTAGTAATGCTATGAGAAAAGTTAAAGATTCATCTTTGTTCCCCTCAACAATTTTGTCTAAATCCAATTCAATGTTTTGTTGTCTAGCAATTTCCAATAATACTGAAACTACCGGGCCGTTATTAGTGCTCTGTAATCTATTCAACAGCACTAGCAAGTGTTCCTCGTCAGTAGGCATATTTGTTAATGCAGCCCATTTTTCTAAATAATTTATCAAATCAGGGTGTTTAGCTAAATCATCTATTTTGGCACCTTTGATTAAGTTAAATTTTCTTTCAAGTTCATCTCTACCTAATGTGCTAGCATCCCTATGCCAAGAAGGAATAAAACAGCACATAGGATCACAATGAAAAATAATTGCTAAATCTATTTTTTTTGTTTTTTTTAATTGGAATAGAACTCTTTCTTCGGAACACATTGCAGTTCCGGTATTAACTATGTTAGCATTGAAATGATCTTGTAATCTACTAATATAGAACCATGGCTCTTTGCTTGCCCAATTTGCAAGACTATGCCCAAATAGTCCTATGTTCACTGTTGACACCCTTTAAAATATTCGTTACTATTTATTGAATAAATATCAGTAGAAAATAATTATATGACAGACACCTACTCATTATGTGAACATTGCTATAGACATATACCAGCAACGAGATTTATCCGAGATGGTTCTATATACCTAGGTAAAACATGTCCAAAACATGGATATCACGAATGCTTAGTAGAAATTGATAGCGAGTTTTATCTTAATCAAGATTATGAAAGACGTAAGCCAAATAGCTATTGGATAGATATAACTAACAGATGTAATCTAGATTGCCCGCATTGCTATCAGATGCCCGAAAATACAAGCACCGATCCTAGTATTGACTATATATTATTTCAAATCAGTAATTATCCAGACAATGGATTCCCGATAAGTTTAGTCGGGGCAGAGCCAACTACCCGCAGAGATTTACCTATATTGATTCATAAGATACAAGAATTACCCGGCAAACCTAGACAAATAATGATAGTCACTAATGGTATAAACTTAGGCAAAATAGATTACGCTTCTCAATTTGTAGGTATCAATAATCTTAAATGGACTATTGGATTAAATCACCCTGAATATAATGGCGGGGTAATACGTAAAAAGCAAGAAGAGGGTATTAAGAACTGTGTTAGTTTAGGGTTAACTATTAAAAACTTTACATACACATTGGGTGATCTAAATCAACTCCCTTATGTATTAGAAGAAATACAGGAGTGGAATAGTAAGGGTATATGTGATAATGCACGAATTCAAGTTGGGGTAGATATAGGAAGAACCCCTGATGACCATGGTGCTGAATTGTATCTTAGTGATTTAGTCAAAGCAACTGAACAAACTGTATTAGATAAAAATTGGGTTTGGGAACCTAGCACTGAAGGTAATCGCACACACTATGCTGTATACATCAACGGGGTACTACATAGGTTAATAAAATGGGTAGATGTAAAAACGATAGATTTTAATGAAGTGTTTAGTGAATCATTGGCAGAACTTGTGCCGGGTAAACCCATGAGTACATTGTTGCATCAAGTAATACTACGTGATAGATTTATCAATGAAAAGAAACCTTTATTTGATACATTGCCATTAGAGTACAGACAATATGATTAAATTAGCAGACACACTTAGTATATGTGAGCATTGCTATAGGCATGTTCCTGCTGTAAGATTTTTACGTGATGATAGTATATATTTAGGAAAAACATGTCCTGTACACGGGTATGTTGAGCATTTAGTAGAACCTGACGGAAAGTTTTATTTAGAATACAGTTACCATAGACATGCATTGGGCAGCTATTTTTTAGAAGTCACTAATCATTGCAATCTAGCTTGTCCACATTGCTATCAAGAACCTGATAACAAATCATCCGACCCCTCAATTGATTATCTAGTATCATTGATTAATAGCTGGCCAGACGACGGATACCCTGTTGCACTAGTGGGAGCAGAGCCAACTACCCGCAAAGATTTACCTGATTTAATACATGCTATTAATAGTATGAATAAAAAATATAGAAATATAATGATATTAACTAACGGCGTATATTTGAGTAATTATGAATACGCAGAAAAGTTTACAGAATTCGCTCATGTGCAATGGACTGTCGGATTAAATCATCCTGATTATCAAGGACATACGGTACGCAAAAAACAAATGGAAGGTATAAAAAATTGTGTTAATTTGAAATTACCTATTAAAAATGTTAGTTATACATTGGAGTCATTAGAACAAGTAGAGTATTGTTTAGATGAAATACAAGAATTTGGTAATAGCATTTGTCAACAATTTCGCATACGATGTGGGGCGGATATAGGACGATATCCGGGAGGACCTAAAATATACATGAGTCAATTAGTAAATGAAGTAAAAATAATTTCAGAACGTAAGGGTTGGGATTACCGTTGGGATAAACATGACGGCAATCGTAGCCATTACGCAACATTCATTAATGATTTACCAGTTAAGATTATTCAGTGGCCTGATGTAAAAACTATTGATTTGGGTGAGGTACAAACAGAAGCTATTGCTGACATATTGCCAGGAAAACCACCTAGTCCACTAGTGCATCAAGTTATATTGCGTGATGCTATGATTAATAAAAAGATGATGTTATTTGATACTATCCCTAAAGAATATATAGAAAATTATGGCCATATTAGGAATTAATAACAATCCATACTTTGATATGGAATCATACGTAGATATGTCAGAGTTTGACAGACTGCAACCTGAAATTATCCGTGGGTTTGCAGAAGCACGTGAGTTTGCTAAAGAAGGTACTTGGATGAAGCCCGGCTTTACATTTGAACAAATGAGTTATAAGCATAACTGGAAGCCTATCTATCAAGCTATGGAAGAGTTTATGGAACTACACAAAGATGATCCTATATATCAGGGTGGGATAGATTTGTTCAAAGACTTTACTAACTATAAACAACGTAATAAGTTTACTCGCTATCTTAAAATGGCTATGGGCGCTTATGATCCTTATATCTATTATTTCTTATGGGAAGAAGGGTCATGGGATGATCGTACTGCACCGCGTAAACTAACTGAAGAAGCACAACATTTCCCGGGCACAGTTAAATGGGTTGAAGATATGATTGCAAACAATATCTTTGAACATATAGGTCGTGTTATATTCTTTCACTGTGAAGCAGATGGAATACCCTTTGAGCATAGAGATTTAGATGCTAAGAACGGTGTTAATAATCACGGGCCACATCGTAATGAATTCATACATATACGTCCTAATACTAAAAAAGCCTTTTATATATGGGATCCTGAATATAAAAACAAGATATATCTAAACACCAGAGCAGCATGGTGGAATGACAATGACTGGCACGGTGGCGAAAAGATAATGGAACAAAGTTATAGCTTGCGTATTGATGGTAAGTTTACTGATGATTTCAGAAAAAAACTGGGTATTAATCATTTGGAGACTTATTAATGGATTATATAGGTAATTACACTAGCTGGATTAAGCAAGAGTATATAGACTTTATGCTAAACAATGACGGCACACCGCGACCAGGTGGCGGCAGAAACCCCGACTCCGAAGAATTTAGAAAAGCAAAAGAACATGGCTACGACCTTAGTCAGACATATTGGTACATTTACGAACCCGACACCTTCCCATTTACTATGAGTTTACCATTTGAAATAAATAATGGTATTGATTCATTGTGGTGGGGCATTAAGATGAATCCCGGAAACTTCATGCCTATTCATAGAGACCCTCATACGCAAGATCCTAGTATATATGATTGCAAAAGATATTGGATGGCCTTGCAGGATTGGGAACCTGGCCATATTTTTATGTATGAAAATCAAACGTTAGTAGATTATAAAAAAGGTGACATTTATTGTTATCCTGACTCACAGGCAATTCATTGTGCTTGTAACATAGGAAATAGTACTAGATTAACATTTCATTTTAGTACATATTATAATAAACATGGATAAAAATACATTATTTCAAAAAATTAATATTCCAGATTTAAAATCTATACAGCAAGAAGTTTTGGATTACTTAGCACAAAATCCGGAATTAGAAAATTGTGATGATAATCTTGATGAACATTTTTTACGATTCCCGCTGTTACCTAAGTTGAGAAGTTTTTTACTCTCTAAAGCAAAAATAGAAGTAATACCTGAACAAGTTGTCCACGTGGTGTTCCCTTATAAAAAATCAAAAATTCACGTTGATGGACTCAAAAAACCTATAGGTAAACTAAGACCATGGGGAAATAGTAACTTCCCAATAGCACACCATTATGTGTTAATTATTCCCATTCAGCACACTGAAATGTCATTAAATTATTGGTATAGAAATGAGGACGTAGCTGATGATCAAGAATTCATTCATCATCATTTGCGAGAATATTATCCGTATGACTTACATCTGTCATTTGTAAAAGACGGTGTAGATTTAGAACCAATCGGGAGTACATCAATTGATAAGCCTACATTTGTTAAATCAAACATATATCACCAAGTTGATAATAGTAAAAATTCTGAAGTCAGAAAAGTAATAGTAATTAGATTCAAAGAAATGGAGTCATATGATCATTTGGATAGAGTCTTTGACTATAGAGATTTAATATGATAAAGACATTTAACATTAGATATGATATAAATGAAGCATTAGAATACTACCATACCCTATCTACAGAATTTATTGATAAGAGATGGTTATATACAAAAGACCATAATGAACCTTCAGTTATAGACCCTAAAAATAAATTAGATAAGATGTATGGTTGGGGTATACAAACAATTTACAAAGACATAGATTTTAAATATCATTGTGATTTAGATCCTCATAATGAGGGCCCTATATATTTTAATGATACTGTGTTAGCTTTTGGATTTGTAAAAAGAATAATGAATTTACTCAAAGATCCATATAGAACATTTTTGTTTGTATACCCGAGTGGGAATTATCTTGGACCATGGTTCCCTACACCCCCTAAACATTTTAGAATTTATATTCCTATCATTAGTAATCCAGACGCATATTTGATAACTCATCATAATCCGGGAGTAAAAGTACCATTGATCCCGGGAACTATGTTATTGAACACAATGGATTCATTATCTGAATTACGAAATGACGGAACTACTGATCTAGTACACATAGAAATATGTAGCCCATATGAATACTTAGATTATACTAGTAATTTGGATACAAACATATGAGATATATAGGGAATTATTCATCATGGATTACAGATGATTTAATGAATCATCTTAAAGCGCATGACGGTGATACGGCGTATGTATGGCAACCTGAACGTTGGCAGGGACATCCTTTACTAGATGAATTTAGAGAGAAAGCAAGACCTGGTTATAGTCATAAAAATCACGACTTTCAGCAATTTAATGGTAACAGTAAAGATATGATTGACTTTAATGTTGTACTACCTGATTTCCCTGACAGTAGAAAACATACGTTCTGGTGGTTTGTTAAATTAAATCCCGGACAAATGCAAGCAATGCACATTGATCCTCATCTAGTAGAAGTTAGTAATCCAGTACGGTACACAATGTATTTGCAAGATTTTGAGCCCGGGCATATATTTGTGTATAATGATACAATGATATCTAATTATAAAGCCGGAGACTTATATGAATGGAGTGACCCTATGATTGTTCATGGGTGTGTCAATATAGGATACAATACTAGATATACTTTGCAAGTTACAATGCATGATTAATATGCTAATAAATGAAACATAAACTTTGGCTTCATTCCTGCATTGATTCCTGAATGCCAATCACGATAGTTATTCCATTTAAATATAGAGCCTTTTGGGCAGTTATATAGATAATCATTGCCTAGTATAAAAATATGGCCATGCGTTGGCTCACCCATTATAATACTGTATCTGTATATGTCACCTTTTAATAAGTATTCATTTTCGTTGTCATCTACATCCCAGTGTTTAGGTGCAAAATAACCTGGGTCGATTCTACTAATCCACGTTCTATGCACTTTTACATTTAGGTAACCTGCTATATCAAGTACTAGGCTCTGATCAAAATGTATGTCTGGATAGTAATTAATCCATTTAATACTATTGCTGTTAAAGTTTGCATTTTCCCACATAGAATATATTTCGTTGTATCCAGGTGTATCTGTATTCCACCTAGACGGATCTGTAGTAATATTGCTACCTTCAATCGTTAATAACGATTCAACTATTTCATTCCATTCAACTCGCCTATAGGTGTTCAAAAAAATAGAACTTTCTAGATTCAACAGTCTTTTATCAAAGTGTGCTGAGTTATTTTCCATTTAATCTCTCGTAAAATTCAGGGAAAGGATTGTCTGACCAACGCTGTCCTAAATGCTCTAGCATAGTCGTTTTAAAAAATATCTCAAAATTTATCATATCTCCTACAGTTGATTTATCAAAACGACCGGTGCTCTCTGATCCAATCATACCTTCAATTTTACTACGTTCTATACAACAGTCATCTTTTTCTATAAAACTATAATAATCTATAGTCTTTAACTCATTGTGTTCCCCTATATAAAAACAATGCGGATACAGTGCTAACTTATAATAGCCTAGACTGTCAATTTCACTTAATATAGAAAATACTTGTGTTTTCCAATTAGGAAGTTCTTTAATGATATCTCTGTCTGGATTCATTATGATATTGTTTAATGTTTCTTTATTGAACTCTATGAATATACG
>Ga0222713_10005584_pt1 | contig 12179 bp, 7 predicted proteins | sample C33_649DmetaG_FD_165061 | JGI IMG/M metagenome (GOLD analysis project Ga0222713, IMG submission 165061) | Estuarine water microbial communities from San Francisco Bay, California, United States - C33_649D | ecosystem: Environmental > Aquatic > Marine > Unclassified | place: USA: California...
CGTCTGACCGATGCCCACAACGTCCATAGAACGCAGGAACACCACTGCCTCAAGTGCAGAAATGTTGATGCCTTCTGCAAGAATGCTGTGGTGCAGAACCACAAACTTCTTGTCTGCATCCTTACCCCAGGCATTCAGAGTGTCAAAGAACACCTCACGGTTGACCTTTTGACCGTCAATGAATGCACCGTGCTTGGCAGTAATGTGCATCACAGAATAACCTTCCTCTGCCAGTTGTTCGGCAAAGTTGGTTTCGGACAGCAGACTAATAATATGACGTGTTGCCTTAGCACAGATCAGAATCTTGTTGACAGGATGATCAGAGATCGTTTCCAGCAGATACTCACAGTCACGTTGAGCAATATCCTCACCCTTGACAGACAGACGCAGTTGCTTGGCAATCACCTTCGGAGGAATGATGTAACCACCTTCCACCAGTTCGGGTGCAGGGACCTTAGCAATAATGCTACCGTAGACCTCAGTATCATTCATACCAGGTTTGCCAACAGTGGCAGAATACTTTGGAGTTGCAGTGAAGAAATAGCAACGTTCTGCTTCCTGAGAGAAATACTCTGCGGCAGGAAAGAAGTGACGTTGAATGCTATTGTGTGCTTCATCAAAGTAAATCGTATTCACCTCAATCTCTGCCTTGGCAAGTTGCTGCAGAGAATTGTAAGTGGTAAAGATCAGTTTGTGACCTTGAGTTTGTTCTACCCAAGTACGAATCACATTCGGACGAGTGCTGCTGAAGTGATGAGTCTCACCACTGTGAACATGCAACACGGAAGCATTGGTGATAAACTCAAGATACTCAGAAGACAGTTGCTCTGCCAAAAGAATGCGGGGAGCAACAATTACAATAGTCTGAGCAGTTTCTTTCAGAAACTCTTGAATCGCATCAAAGATACCAACGTTGGTCTTACCACCACCAGTCGGGAACACACAAATACCCTTGGCATTCTGACGCAGTGCATCAAGGGCAATCTGCTGATGAGGTCGGAGTTGGAACACAGGTCTCATTGCGTATGAAACTATTATAGCACGAAACCGTCCCTGGTGCGACCCAGTGGACGGTTCTTAAAGCGTCTTAGATTCTCATCTCCAACCCAGACAAAGGTAGTCTACAGGATTTTTAGTAGAGTGTCAAGGTTTTGGATATTTATCTTTAATTGCTTGTATTTTTTCTGCCATTTCTGATGGAAAGACTCCTGCATGAAATAAAGCATCTAATTGATCACCAATTGGTGGATACTCTACAGCACGAAGTCTTTGGTACTCTTTAGAGGAATATTCATTTTCAAGTCGTTTTAATTCATTTTCAACTTGTTTTTTAGTAAACTTTGGATCATTGACCCACTCAATTCCTTCATAGGTGTTACCTACAATTCTTACAATATCTTTTTTCCCACCAAGAGATAAAATTGCTTTTATTATAGTTGGTTTCATGCTAGAATCTCCATTAGAGTAATTGTTGATTTTGCACTACCATATGAACCACCAAAAGATGGAGTCGAATATGCATTCGATGTGCAAGAGGAGAGATAATCTATTGAAACAAATGTTTCGTATGTAAGTGTTGATACCGTACCTGGAGAATCCAAATATGAAATTGAAGCCGTTGCATTGTTATCATAACTGACGGGACCCGTATTATTCCAAGCTCCGTAACCTGTTGTGCTTATACCAGATGTGGATATGCCAGATCCTGATCTATACAAGATTAACGAACCACTGCCAATTAGATAAAGAGGTTGTGTTACATATACCATAACCTTACTTGTTGGGGATGATAAAGTGATGGAAGCCGATAGTCCAGTTGACGAATCACCGGCATGATAGACAGGAATGTCGGTGCTTCCAGTCGCAACCTGAATGACTTTACCACCAGAAGAACCTATTGTAGCAAGACCAACAAAACTAGTAGAACCAATTCCAATTTGCAACTGTCCTACAGTTTTATTATAAACAAGTGCTCCAGGTGGAACACCATTTGGAGTTACTCTTCTTGCTGTTCCATATCCAGTTCTTGTTGGACTATTCCACAAGGTGCTGACAATATCAAGTTCAGATTGTGTCAATGATGGTGGTATAAAGTAACTGTTCATCGTTGTCGATGCAGTTCCAACATCAAGAATACCTCTTGCGAAATAAGTATTAATACCAATTGTCGTTAGATAATTATTTGTATCAAAACTTCCACCTGGTTTTAATCCACCATTAGTTGTACCAAATCCTACGGTTGCAACACCAACTTGAGGAACTAATATAATATTTTGAGTGACAATACTTGCTCCACCTTGGGTGACCATCTGAACGTCACCATAACTGAAGAAAGGTACATCACTTGAAAATGGTGCAACGTTTGGAATGACTCTAGGATCACTATAAAATGTTCCATCTGAAGAAATACCCAGTCTTCCAGACAAACTAATGTCTCCTGCAGATCTTGTGCCTCCGGAAACAATTAATTTATAAGAACTAGATGGATCAAGTACACTAAATGTAGAAGTATTAATTGCAACTCTCTTTTCAAATATTGAGTCTTGTTTTACGGTAACACCGAGACCAACTTCAACATAACCAGTTGTTTTTAGATTATTAAATGTACTAAGTCCCGAAGTGGTATTTAAGTTCTGAGATGCTGGGAATGGAATTACACTGTTTCCACCGATTGGATCTAAAACAATTTTAGATCCTCCAGTACCAATTGTAAGAATACCAACTATTTGACTGTTTCCTGAAATATATGAGGTTCCATTGACCTGTAAGTTGTAGTCCGGATTAGAAGCATTAATACCTAACTTGCCATCATATGTAAGATTCATCAAAGTTGAAGAATCATATTTGACTCTAAATCCATCAGTTGTTCCTGTTCCAGTTCCCTCATGTAAGTTAAATTCAATGCCACCCAAATCATAATTATTGATTTTTAAGAGTCCAGAATCATAAATGAATGCTGCACTACTGTTTCCAAGACCTACAGATTTACCAATTGCAATCGTTGAAGTGCTTGTATCACTAATGATTTCAATTGCAGCAGCACCAGATCTCTTAACTTGTAAATCTTCTGTTGGATTTGTGGTTCCTATACCGACATTACCATTACTTAGAGCAGATAAAGTGTTTCCAGATACAAATAGTGTGGTTGCATTTGACGTTGTTGCAGTTAATATACCGACAATAATATTTGGCGTTCCAGAAAGACCCAATGCGGTGCTTGCGGTGCCTGTAAGAGGTCCAACAAAAGATGTCGCAGTGACAACTCCTGCAGAAAAAATATTATGAGACGTTACAATTCCTAATGTAGATACTCCAGTGACCTGAAGATTCTGGGTTGTAGTGAGTCCAGTAACACCTAGAGTTGCAATTGTAGATACTCCAGTGACCTGAAGATTCTGGGTTGTAGTGAGTCCAGTAACACCTAGAGTTGCAATTGTAGACACTCCAGTAACGATATGATCTCTGGTCGTGTTGAGACCAGTAACACCTAGAGTTGCAATTGTGGATACTCCAGTGACCTGAAGATTCTGGGTTGTAGTGAGTCCAGTAATACCTAATGATGAAAATGTAGAAATTCCATTAACAAGAACATTTCCCTCTGATGTAATTGCAACACCACCAGAAGTTACTGGATTTTGTCCAATTTGCAACTGATAAACTGGATTCGTTGTTCCTATACCAATCAGTTGTGATGTTGAAAGAGTTCCAGCATTTGATACCCATCCACCAGTGGCAATTCCAACGACTCCACTTAACTGAGATCCATCACCTCTGAATGAGACAGCAGTAATAATTCCTGATAATGCACCAAATGTAATTCCAGATCCAACTTTTATATCATTTGAGAATGTGGATATTCCAGAAACACTAACATTATTTGATTCTAGTAAACCATTTAATCTTGTAGTACCAAAAACATCGAGCTCCCTATTAGGGATTGATGTTCCGATTCCAACATTACCCCTTCCATCTACAATTAATCTATCATTATCAACCTGAACACCACTTCTAAAATTAAATGACTTCCTATAATTTGCCATTTTATATGTTTTTTAGTTATTTATCTTGTAACTTTTGCTCAAGAACTTCTACCTTATGAGAAAGTTCTTTGATTGCTTCAACAAGAAGTGGAACAATCTTATGATAGTCAACTGCCAAATAACCATTATCTCGTTCAATTACTGCTTCTGGTAGAACCGACTGAATTTCTTGAGCAATGACACCAACATCATGACCAGACTTATTGGAGTTTTTGTTCCAATCATATGTGTTACCACTAATTGAAAGAACTTTTGCAAGAGGATCATCAATCGGCGTGATATTGTCCTTTAATCTTTGGTCAGATGTGTAGAATGCGGTAATATCTTGTGTAACTCTTAATTCACCATTCACCGTTGTAATATCTGTTGATTCATTTCCGAGAGTTGTATTCCCATTTACACTCAAAGTGCTTGTTACTGTCAGAGTTCCAGTAACACTTACATTGTCATCAAGTGTTGTTGTTCCACCAGCAGAATCAATCGTTAAGTTTCCACTAGAAGTATCAATCTCGTTATCACCACTAATACCAATTTGAATGTTGTCAATTGTTGCACCACCATTGGCATCTAATAGTCCAGTAAACGTCGAGATTCCAGTAATTGATACATTACCAGTTACAATAATATCATCATCAAGTGTTGTTGTTCCACCAGCAGAATCAATCGTTAAGTTTCCACTGGAAGTATCAATCTCGTTATCACCAGCAATACCAACACGAATATTGTCAATTGTTGCGCCACCATTGGCATCTAATAGTCCAGTAAACGTCGAGATTCCAGTAATTGATACTGTTCCACCAACGTTCAGATTTTTCTCAATTCCAACACCACCTTTGGTTGTAAGGGATCCTGTTTTTGTTGTGGTTGATTGAGTATCATCAACAATTTTTGTAATATCTCTTAGATTGACAATATCATTAAAGTTAATTTCTTTGTTGAAGGTAACTGGACCATCAAATTGAGATAGAACGGTGTTGGAGTTTCCACCTTCAACAACCAATCTTTCTTTAATGGTGACTTCATCAAATACAACACTTAATCTCTTTGGATCCTCACCAGTGATTGTTGGAACTGGTGTATCAAAGGTAACTTCTTCACCAGTTGTAGATGTTTTCTTCTGGTTTCCAACAAAGAAATCACCTCTGTTGTTCATACCAGTATAAACAACAATTCCACCTTTTCTTTCTTGTGATTGAACAAGAAACTCTTCTCTTTCTGATAAAGATTTAATTTGAATTTGTGGAAGACCGGTCGAATAGTTTCCAGGACCATAACCAAGATATTCAAAGGTGTGTCCAGAAGCACGGACAATAGATGGTCTATGATATTCAACAGGAATTGGTTTGATTTTTCTAATCAACGATCCATTATCATGAGAAGACTTTCTCGTTGCAAGAGCACCACGAATCACGGTAATTTCATCATTATTTGTTCCACCAAGAGTGCTGCTCGCAACTCTCATAATTTCTTCATCAATCTGAATATAAGATCCATAGGGGAATCTTTGAACAGTACCAATACCAGCATTTGGAATACTAATTCTAATTTGAGTGTCACTAGTGAAACTAATCACATAGGCAACCTCTTCATCAAAGAGAGGAATACCTCTTATTCCAAGATTTTCTTGTGATTGGTCAGATAATCCATCATTTGCAGAGAATGCATGTTTTAGAATATGTGTTACAATGCCAATATTGCCGTTAGTCAGTGCGGTGAAGGTATTGACTCCAACTCGTGATTTTACGATAAAATCACCCTTATTATTGTTATTGGAATCAAGAACTCTAAATTTGTTTCCAGCGACTAATCCATGAGCATATGTGCATGTAAAGGTAGTGATTCCAGTTGCAGATCCGTAAGATGTTGATGCAATACTGATGGTTGGACCAGTAATAAATGCATATTGTGATGTTGTAATTCCCGGATCACCTGAAGTTTTGGCAATTGCAATCTGATTAACCCCAAGAATATTTGTGACACGATAATATCCATCAGAAGTTGTACCTGCACCAGTAAATTGAATACTTTGACCAACAGCAGATGAAATACCAGTTGCAGAAACCGTCAATGCTACATCAGTGCTTGCTCCATTATTACCGATTACAGTTTCATCAAGCTCATAGGTTCCTGCCGTGTATGCAGATCCACCATTTGTAACAACAACAGATTGTACCTGACCACTGCTAACTACAACAGTTGCTGTTGCACCTTGCCAGTTGCTAGTAATTGTTCCATCTGGTAGAATCTTAACATTATAAAATGTTCCGTTACTATATCCAGCACCAACGTTGCTAATGGTTGCCGTTACAATTCCAGCAAGATTATGTTGTCTTGCAAATGTAACCGTAGAAACTCCAGATGAAGTATTAACGGCAGAAACTCCTAGTCCAACACCAAGTGTTATCAGTAATTTATCTGCGGTTTCTCTCGTAACACTTCTCTTGAGATCGTTTGTTACTACTTTTCCAAGTGGTGATCTAACTGCATAAGTCTTGGATGCTCGTGGGTTATCATCAATATTATCTCTATCAAGTTGTGGATAAAAATCAACAACATTTTGACTGTAAGATAGGTCAGTAAATTCTTCCTCAATAGTATTGCTTGCATTCAATGCAAAAACATGATAGACACCATCCTGTTGTCCCTCAATGTACTCAGAAATTGGCACACTACGATAAATGTAAACGTTTGATTTTAGATCAGTTCTTTCAAATCTTGGCCAACTTGAGGTTTTAGATGTTGGCATTGTTGCAGATACCGCAACACCAGACGTAATTTCATATGTAAATGATAGATCACTTATAATCGATTTTACTGAATATTTTCCATTATATCCTAAATTATCTTCTCCATTTGGATTAATAGTAGAATCTTTGACATTATAAATGGTTACATCATCTCCGACTTGGAGATTATGTGGAATTTCAGTTACGATTGTTACGGTATAAATTCCACTAACTATTGCTGATCTCGTGCAACTTGCAATGAATCTTGGATTACGATTGTACTTATAATCAGAGGTATTGAGATTTCTGACTGATGCAAGAGTAAAGTCTCCATCTGTTCTAACACCAGTTGTACTAGATTCTTGAAGAATAAATCCTGGTTCTGGTGCCTTGGCATTAGTGAGTTCTTTTGGAATAACAACTCTTAATTTATAGATCTTTTCATCCAAACTTCTTGAATCTGGAGTTCTCTTAATATAAGATGGATCTGTTCTATCTCCAAAAACAGCAACACCACCAAGAGAATTGAGTTGAGTATAAATTTGATTACTTGCAGTAGATTTGATATACCACTGCTTGTTTGTGGAATCAAATTGAACTGGATGTCCAACATCACCAGATTCTTTGTCTGATACTCTACTTAGAATTCTAAGATTTTTACCAAGATATGCAGTAATTGGAACTCCAAGAGATGCATCAGATTCTGAAGATGCTAATTGAATTTCACTTGTTGTCAGGGTTACACCATCTGTTCTTGTCCCATTGGAAGTTGAAGTGACTGCATAATAAATGGTGTGTTCGGTAATATTTTCTGGTAAGTCTCCAGTATCACTGATAATAATGACTTTTTCACCATTTTCAATGGTATTTGTACCAATCGTAAATTTATTAGATGCAATTGTTGCAGAGTATTCTTTGACACTACTTGTAGTGCCATCAGACATCAAAATATTTGCAGAGTACTCTGCGTTGTTTAGTTCGACAAATAATTTATCATGTAATTTGGCACCGATACGATATCCTTGAGTCAGAATTGGCGGCACATCATCTTCCGATGTAAATCCATACAGATAAATTCTATCTGCACTTGGATTTTTAGTGGTATTTGTTGTAACTCCAACATCAATTGAAATCCAATCAACTTCTTTTTCAGTTTCTACAATTGATCTAGGAGTTATAATATTTGTGATGAAGGCATTGTTATCTTTTGCAAATGCCTGCTCTCTAAACCCTTCGGAGTTCAGAGAGATTTGACCAAAGTTTGAGTTGGAGTTTGTGATACTTAAGTCACCACCGGTTTCACAATCAAAGTGCTTTGTGAATCCGATTGCGAAAACCGATACAATCTGAATGAATCCATCATTACTTACTTTGATATGACTCGAATCCCATCCTCTTCTGTAAATTGCACTGGAATCTAAGTGATAAGCAGTATTTGGACTTGTTGATGATGATTGAGTTGAAAGAGTTGCACCAGTTACTTTACTTGCATCATTTCCAATATAAGTTCTGGAATCTGGGAAGTATTTTACAAATGCACGGTCATCTTTTTGCAGTGAAACACCGGTGAACTGTGCAACAACCATCGAACGGAATCCCGATGCTTTGCTACCATCGGCGTGCATTCCGCACATACCCCAAATTGAACGTAGGGAAATATTGAAGATGTATGGAGATGCACCAGATACGGTATCAGTTTCAATGGTTACTTTTGCACCAGCAGTGCTTCCATTGATTTCTAGATCTCTCCTTGCACCTGGAATCAGATATGTAAATGTGGTGCTATTAATAATCGTCTGAACTTTTGTCGAAATGTTATAATCGACTGGAGATACATTTCTGATCTTAATTGGAGTTCCTTCAATAAATTGATGAGGAACATCAGTAACAACAGTAACTAGATTACTTCCACTACTCGAAAGATTGATTGAAGTAATTGAAATATCATCAGTGTCAAATGCTCCAACAATTTCCCATTCTGGTCTTTGCTTGGCAAATGCATCTGGATCGGTTGGATATTTGTCTTCTATCTCCCTGCTTGTGCCACCACTAAATGCATATCCTAACTTTGCATAATACATATCAAGGTCAGTAAGACCAGTATCAGCATATTCATTTACACCATCAGCATACTCAAAACAAGTTAATTTATGGTGTGAAAAAGTTGGTTTAGCAATATCAGTGAAGTCGGTCGGATTTGTATAAACGGTTCCAGATTCTAAAGCATCAAAGATACAAAATTGCCAGAAGTAACACGCACCGGTGATTCTGAAAATTGCACTGTTTTCTGTTGTAGAATCTGTTGGGTTTGGAACGTACTTTGGACGGATTTTGGTTTTTCTAAGGTCAAGACCAACAATTGAAGTTCCTCTGGGAACGATTACACCACCATTAATACTATTAAACTTAATGAGGTCATTATCAGATTGTGTAAGATCAAAGTTTGATGTAAGTGAAAGACTTAATGTACTGGATGCAGTTGGATTTGAACCACTTTGAGATCCATCTGGTGGAATAACTCTTGCCGTTCCACTGTCATTATAGATTCTATAACCAGGTCTGTTATCAACCGTGTGCTCACCAGGCATCAACAGAATGGTTGTTTTTTCTGTAATATCGTTATTTGTTCCTTTTACATACGAAAATCTTGCTGCCTCGATAAGTGCTCTCTGAATCGTTTTGAAAGGTCTAGCAAGAGAATTTCCTTGATTATCGATGCTATCAGTAGAGTCCAGATCACTAGGGCTTACATAAAGAATACGACCCTCAGTATTCTTAATAAAGTTATCTAATTTATTTAATGGCAATTTTCCGCACCAATTATTACTTCTATGCTTTATTTATTATCCTTCCCAATTTATATTCCTTACCAGGACACTCTCTTGAAAACTTACATTCTACTCCATTATTCCACCATTTTTTACCCCAAGAAGGATTCTTTTCTCTCGACATAATACCCTTCATAGCAACACTTACACTCTCCTTCCATTTATCACTTGCTTTTCTTTTCTTTGCTGCTTCACTTAATGCCTTTCTATGTTCTTTACTCTTTTTTCTATTCTTATGTACCTCACTTAACTTTTTTTTAGTTTTTTCACTTAAAACTCTACCAGCACATCCCTCACCACCATCAGTCATATTTCTCAAAATCCCTGTTCCTAAATCCTTTCTACCCAACACAAAAATCATATAAATTTCGTGCTTCCGTGCTTCTTCGTCCGTAAGATTTATCTTTAAGAATATTCTTCTACCTTCTTCAGGGGGGAGATTGATTGCATGGAGTTTATTGTTAATTCTACCTGCCTTACCTTTCCCGATATAGTATGGGGTTCCATCTTCACGCAAATATGCGTAAGTATAATAGTTATTCATCTGCTTTAATCGTGGTTGCAAATATTTATACAAGAAAAGGAGCATTTCTGCTCCCACTCTTTGCTTAAACAACCACGATTAAGCATCTTTATTTATCAAGTCAAATCTTCCCCATCATACTCAAATTCTATCTCATCTGGCATATCTTCAGGGTTCTCTAACTCGACTGGAAATAAGCAAGGATGTGCTTCTTCATCAATCAAATAGAAAGAATTTCTGTACAAGTCTTCTGGTTCAAATGTACGATTTTGATCTGCTGCTCTACAAAGATCATGATCGTACAAATGTCCATCTGGTAGTTCATCAAATGTGAAAGGAATGTGATTGATGAAATACATTTTCACGATCATAGTGCCGTTATTGTACCAGCAGTATGCATGATCGATACGATAAGACATAGGGATTTTCCCATATCTTGTATTTATTTTTATAGGAACGGAGAGAATCGAACTCTCACGGGATTAACTCCCAACGGATTTTCTTACCACTACGACTTTCGCCGCCTCATAGAGTTTGTGGTCTGGACTATACCTTCACCATACCTTTCGGTTTAGGTGCTCCCCGTCTAGTCTCTACACCTTCAAGATTTCTCTTGCTTGGCTCGGGATTGCCATTTTAAAGGTTTCCCCGAATTTGAGGAGGGGCACTCATAAGGTTTCCCAAATGAGGCTCAATTTTACATAAGTCCGGTGCGTCTACCTATTCCGCCACGCTCCCATAGAAGTATTCAGTTGTAGGACCATAATAACTCAAAAAGTCTTTATGGTCAAGTGCTGGTTGTCGGGATCGAACCGACCTGTCTTGCCTTATGAGGGCAGTGCTTTCGCCAGAGAGCTAAACCAGCCCAGTAGGACTGCGGAGAATTGAACTCCGTTCACACCGTTATAAGCAGTGGGCCTTAACCAATAGGCGACAGTCCCATAAAAACTCAGAGTATTACTGAGCTTCGTTGTTTAGTTCGGTGTGTATTCGTATCAGATCCTCATCTACGGGCATCATTACTGCTGCCTGCCCGTCTTCGTTGACGATACCTAAACTTTCTCCATTCTCGACTCGTTCCATGAGTTCATCGAATCTCTCTTGAAATTCTTCCACAGTGAAAACTTCCATTTGACTTTTATTTAGTTTTGCTCACCATGCACTGCCAGATCAGCATATTCAATTTGTTCGGGATCCAGTTGTGCGGTGACTACTTCCAGAACGTTCATAAATTCTTGGACAGTCTCACACTCTACCAGACGTTCACTGCCTTGGTCACTGAGGAGAAGAAAAGTGCGAGTGCATACATCAATCACAATACCCTGGACGGTTTCTTGTGCGGTGCTCATGTGGTGTTCCGTTGATTACCCCCATATTATAGGGCAGGTCGGTCCCCCATGTCAAGGGGGTTAAGAAAAATTACTGAAATGCTGACTCGTTTTTAATGGTTGATATCACACTATCATTATTAGAAACAAAAGAATTAACTTTTTTATCTCGACTCTTATATCCCCACACAAATACTTCACTGGTTGTTTTCCTGTCTTTGATCGTATTTGTATTTGTAATCAGAGCATTATTAATTTGAGATCGAAGAGTACTAATTTCTGTAGCCAAAGCATCAATTTCTGCTGTGCGAGTTGCACAAATTGTTGGTGGTGTTGCTGGCAGAAGAGGATTATTTGCAACAGTATAATATGTTCCGACTGTGCTTCCAGCATTTACCGTAAATCCAGAAAAGTATCCTGTTCCAGAATTTGATGCGGTTAGAGTTAAAGTATCATCAGAGGAAAATGGGTTAGATGCTGAATAATTGTCAAGACCAGAATACTTTTTAATATATGCATAATCTCCAATAACTGTGCTACCCACACCAACGGTAACTCCATTGATAACTGCTGTAGACATCATAAAAGTACATCCAGCACTGATTGCTTCTGTAACTTTTGTAATGATTAATTGTTTTTTCTCATTGATTTGAGTTACGATGCTTAACAACCTATCATCAGATATCTTTGCCAAATCGGTAAAGTTTTGAACATCAGTTTCTTCTGATGCTAAT
>Ga0222713_10005585_pt1 | contig 12176 bp, 16 predicted proteins | sample C33_649DmetaG_FD_165061 | JGI IMG/M metagenome (GOLD analysis project Ga0222713, IMG submission 165061) | Estuarine water microbial communities from San Francisco Bay, California, United States - C33_649D | ecosystem: Environmental > Aquatic > Marine > Unclassified | place: USA: California...
AGATGGGAGTGAGGCCACATGTTTACTGGTGACCCAAACCGAAGCTTTACTTGAAAATGAACGATTAGATGTCCTCGTAAAAACTAACGATGGCTTTGTGATTGCTGAACATGATTTAGAAATACGCGGACCAGGTGAACTGCTGGGAGAAAAACAAGCCGGTGTTCCGTCGTTTAATGTGCTTAATTTAGTGAAAGATCGGGCAATTTTAGAGGCTGTTCGTCATTTTATCGCCTTATAAAAGTATGAATTAATTATAAAGTTTTTGTGCTTTATATATTAAATATAAAATCTTTTATTATGTATTCATAAAAAAAGAACATTGTTAAGAAATTAATTGTGTATTTCACTATTTAGTCACTTATAGTGAATTTAACATATTTCAATTTAGGGGGGAATGTTATGTTTAAAAAAATTATTTTGTCGTTTACATCTTTAGTAATCATTGGATTAGTACCTTTTGCTTTATCGAATCAAGCTATTGATCCGATTATCAATGTCGCGGGGGCAGGAACACCTATTTATTCAAGTGTTCAAGTTGAAATCGATAGATCTGATTTCGGAAGCACTATAAATACTTTTTTAATAAAAAATGCAGACCTTTATTTGTACGCGGAAGGTTCAAATAACACATTTACTCAATTATTTGAGTACAGCGCAAGTTCAAAAGTGACAAATAACGAAAATTCTTCTCCTTATTTTTTCCTTTATACAAACTCAAATACTCCATTCAATTCAAATAATGATTTAAATGCTTCGGGAAGTTCTACAAACAAATTTCGCCTTACAACAATTCAAATCGTGGTAACAAAATATAATAGTTCTTTGGGAGTCGAAACTACAATTGATTTAAAAAATGACTTCGTTTCAGTAGCTAATCAAAGAATTGGTTCATTCACATCTACTACTTCTCAATTAACTGATGAATCACTCGATGCAAATCAAGTTACTTTATCTAAATCATTCTTGTTTTCTGATAATATTCAACAATTTACAATACTTCCTTCTTCTCCGATTGTTGTTTCAAGCATGATTCTAACTTATTCGATTGATTATTCAGCCTGTTAAGATAGTCTATTTATAATTTCTTATGATTTATTAACTTTTTTTGCTACTATTTTCTTATGTCATTAACAATCATCCTTGACATGATGGGTGCTGACAAAGGGGCAGAAGAACTCTCAGTAGGTCTTCGTCAGTTTTTATCACGCAATCCTGGTCAATATACATTCATCGCTGTTGGTAAGCAGGAAAAACTACAATCGATTAAAGATATCGCAGAAATTGTCGATGCACGCGATGTCGTGCCTATGGAAGCAGGAGCGCGTGAGGTCCTACGTATGAAAGACTCCTCGATGATGAAAGCTATTGATCTTTACAAAGAACGTCAAGCCGATGCAATCATTAGTTGTGGAGGAACTGGAGCCTATTTATCTGCCGCAACCTTAAAACTCAAACTCATTCCGGGCGTTGAACGGGCCGCGCTCATTGTCCCGATGCCCAATGCGATGGGAAAGATTACCAATGTGTTAGACATTGGAGCCAGTAATGAAAACACCGCCGAACACCTTGTACAATTCGCCGAAATGGGCCGTATCTTTAATCAAGCGGTCTATGGCAATAAAGAACCCCGAGTGTATGTTTTAGCCAATGGAACCGAAGATAAAAAAGGATCGCCAGAAAGTAAACGGGCCTTAGAAATCTTAAAAGAACGAAACTTCCCTGGTCTACAAGGCAACATTGAAGGTCGGGAATCCTTATCAGGCATCGCCGATGTCATTGTCACCGATGGCTTTACCGGTAACGTCTATTTAAAAACGACCGAAGGAGTCTTTAAGGTGATGTCTAATGAAATCAAAAAGATCTTTAAACGCAATCTTTTTTCGATGATTGGGTACCTCTTCGCCTCCAAAGGCGTTAAAGCCATGCGTCACCGTTGGGACTACCGTTCCACCGGAGGCAGTATGCTTCTTGGTCTTAATGGGGTGGTTGTCAAAGCCCATGGAAGTAGTGATGCTGTCGCTTTTTCCTATGCGATTGAAGTGGGAAAAAAACTTGCCGAAGCCAAGATTGTGGAAACACTCACGAAAGGATTTGAACATGAAATCACTGCTGCAGTTCCTCAAGGAACAAAAGCTTCAACCGAAACGGATTGAACTTTATGAATTAGCCTTTACCCATACCTCTGTCAATCACGAACACAAAGGTATCGGTAAAGACTATGAACGACTCGAATTTATTGGCGATGCCTTTTTATCAATGGTCGTCGCGGATCTTGTCTTTCGCCTCCATCCAGAGTGGTCGCAAGGGGAACTAAGTAAAACCCGGGCGAAACTTGTCCAAACAGAAAATCTCGTCAAAATTGCCAAACAGCTTCAACTCGCCAATTATGTGACCATTGGTCATTCGATTACCCGCGAAGGGGTCAGTCAATCCAAAAAGATTTTAGAAGATATTTTTGAAGCGTTTATTGGGGCAGTCTATCTTGATCAAGGGGTGGCTAAAGCCGCTGCCTATGTTCGTCGTTTTTTTGAAGAGCGTATTCGTCATTTGACGATGGATGAATTGACCGATTATAAGACCAAACTTCAAGAAGACATGCAGGCCGAATTTCGTGAGGCGGTCCATTATGAAACAATTAAAGAAGAAGGACCTGCGCATGAAAAAATCTTCACCGTGCACGTCAAATTCAAAGACCTCACCTTAGGAGAAGGGAAAGGCCCTTCTAAAAAAATTGCCGAACAACTTGCAGCAAAAGCTGCCTTAAGTAAGAAAGCACGTGTACAATAGACGTATGGGATTTTTTATTAGTTTTTTAATTTTTGTGGCCGTAGATACGTTTGTCAGTAGTCTTTTAGTGACCTTGGGTGTCGATATTCGCATTGTGGATATTATTGTTTCGTTCACGATTGCCTTTATTTTTGCTTATATGAATTCGCGAAAACCTGTCTGGACGAATGTCCAATTTCATAAAAACTTTGCTTTTATCTTTATTGTGTTATTAACGTTACGCTTTTTATTCAATTATGGCGGGCGATTCTAAATTACGTGAATTCACGCATTACAATGCGTGTTTTGATTGGTATCATCGCTTATTTACAGAAAAACAACAAGCGTTATTTAAAGCCTATTTTCATTATGATTTGAGTCTACAAGAAATTGCGGATGACCACCATATTTCGAAAGCGGCGGTCAGTGATGCTCTACGCCAAATGAAAGAAAAACTCGATAGTTTAGAAGCAGAATTTCAACTTTTAAAACGGACGGAAGCGATGATGGACATGTTAAAAAGCGCACCCGATTCGTTACGAGAATCGCTTTTAGCCTTGTGGCAACCCCGCAAGGATGAGGGTGATGATGCCGATCACGACTAAATACATTGAAAAATAAGGGAAGTGAGTGACCTTCAGTCGTTTTAACACAAGATGAAGTGTGATTAAGGTGACTCCAAACGTTACTGCTACGGCCACCAGCATCGGCATCCAGTCAATGGTTTCGACGCTTTGTAAACGATCAAGCGATAAAAGAAAACTTCCTGCACTAATGGGAATGAACATAAAGAAAGAAAATTCTTTTGCTTTCGATAATGATAAGCCCGTGAGTAAGGCTCCGGAAATTGTTGAACCCGAACGAGAGATACCTGGGAAGATACCAAGTACCTGCGCAAAACCTGCACCCAGCGCACTAATTAAAGAATACGTTTTCTTCGATGATTGTTTTGATCTACGATAAACGACATATAAAAGGCCGGCGGTGATCAAAAAACCAATACCGACAAAGGTTAATGAGGCAAAGATCGCATCAATCGTATCGGAAAGAAAAACCCCCACAATGCCTGCAGGTAGGGAAGCGAGCAATAAATAACCGATAAATCGCATATCCTCAAGGATGGCGGTTGAACGTTTTCCTTGAATAAAGAAAAAAACACTTTGAAGGAGTCGTACGATAGACGGCGAAAAATAGACGAGTAACGCGAGTAAACTGCCGCCATGAAGGAGAATGGAAAAGGTACCTTCATAGCCTTGATTAATGTTAAAGATTGCTTGATATAACGCCAGATGGCCCGAACTTGAAATCGGAAGAATCTCGGCAATACCTTGCAAGATCGCTAAGAGAAGATAATGAAGCCAATCCATCATTTTTTAATAAATTTCTTGCCTTTCTCAAGCGCATTTTTTTTCCAATCGGGGGTCACCCCTTCATCATATTGTTGCAGAAGTATTTGACTTGCCGGCGATAACTGTAATTTTTTAAATAAATCGGGACGATATGTTCGTGTTATAACAAGCGATTGTTGCAGTCGCCATTGACGAATGGCGGTATGATTCCCTGAATACAAAATATCCGGAATACGTTGACCGTTCCATTCGTACGGTTCGGTATATTGAGGGTATTCTAATAATCCCTCGTTGAAGGATTCTTCCTCCGGGGATTGTTCGTCGATAACCCCGGGTTGTAAACGGGCAATCGCATCAATAAGGGTCATCGCGACAAGTTCGCCCCCGGTTAAAATAAAATCGCCTAGGGAAATCATCATGTCGACGTCGTGGTGAATGCGTTCATCAAACCCTTCATAATGACCACATATAAGGGTTAACGATTCTTCCTTGGCCAGTTGCTGAGCGAGGGTTTGCTGAAAGGGAACGCCTCGTGGGGTGAGTAAAATCGTTTTCCCACGTTGAGGGATGGACGTTAATGCGTCATGAATCGGTTGGGCTTTTAAGACTAAACCGGCGCCACCTCCGACGGGAGGGGTATCCACACGGCGATATTTATCCGTGGTAAAATCACGGAAATTAATGAGATTCACTTCAAGATGGTGTTGACCAATCGCTCGTTTTAGAATGGAAGTCGAAAGGACGCTTTCAAACATCTCTGGAAATAACGTTAAGACGTGAAATTTCATAACATCCCGTCAATAAATTGGACGTGGATCACTTTATGTTCAATATCCACGTGCTGAATAAACGGTTCAACAAAGGGAATGAGGACATCCGATTGACCTTCCCGTGTCATACGAAGAAGATGTTTCCCGTTATACTCTTCAACTTTCTTAACAACGCCTACGTGGGCATGGGATAGATGATCATGGATATGACAACCGACTAAATCGGCAAAAAAGTATTGGCCTTTTTCTAGGGTAATATCCGCTTTGTTCGCATAGACATACGACCCAATCCACGAGGTGACCGCTTCGACGGTAGCGTAGTCATTAAATTGAACAAAATCCAAGGCTCCCACCGCATGATGGGACTTTACGGTTAACGGTAGCATCGTGCCATTGATTTCTAAATAAACGGTTTTTCCTTTACGATAACGCACATGGGAAAAATCGGTTAAGGATTGAAGTTTGACTTCCCCCTTTAACCCCCGAACATTAATAATTTTACCAATAGTTAAAAATTCCATAGTCTTATTATAAAGAAAAGCGAGGAGATTTACTCCTCGCTGGATGAACGTTCAAACGATTCGAATTTGAGATGGACCCGACGATCTTCCATTTTCCCAGCAATCGCAAGCACTTCGCGGAGTGCATCGGCGATGATGCCTTTACGTCCAATGAGACGCGAGGTATCTTCGGATTCTGCGACGATGAGTAAGGTGAGATCTTTGGGATTGTCATTCGGTAATTCGCGAATGAGAATTGCATCTTTATTTTCAACAAAGTCATCGATGAACGCATGAAGAATTGCGGCGTAATCCATACGGTTACTTCGCTTTCTTCGCGTCTAAGAACTTGGCGATAATGCCTTTGGCTTTGAATAGGGTGCGAACAGTATCGGAATATTGGGCGCCTAAAAGCATCCATTTGACCGCGAGTGTATCATCAATAACTGCTTCAGTGGCTGGTTTTTGAGGATTGTAATAACCGAGTTGTTCAATGTAGCGACCATCACGGGCATAGCGTGAGTCCGCGGCAACAATGCGATAAGATGGGTCGGAATGACGACCGGTACGTGCTAAACGAATTTTGACTGCCATAAATAATCTCCTTTTTGACTTTCTTATTGTAGGTTGTAAAAAAGCATGCGTCAAGTAAAATTACTTTACGCGTAGATTCAAGACGTTTACCGATAAAATTGAAAGATAAATATATTGCGATTCTGTCTTAGCTTTGCTACTATAGGAAAGCACGAAATCGTGCTAGAAGTGGTCCGCTATCATCGATATGGATATGAACACTTTGACAAAACGATCCAAAGGAGGGTGAATCAATGAATTTAGTTGATCAAATCACCGCCGACCAACTTCGTAAGGATCTTCCTGAATTTAAATCAGGGGATACGGTCAAAGTCATGGTCAGAATTATCGAAGGTGGCAAGGAACGTCTTCAAGCATTTGAAGGGGTTGTCATTGCCCGCAAAGGAAGTGGCATCGGCGAAACATTTACGGTTCGTAAAGTTTCCAGTGGTATCGGGGTCCATCGTATTTTCCCGTTACACGCGCCAACGATTGCCTCCATCGACGTCTTACGTCGCGGGAAGGTTCGTCGTAACAAGCTCAACTACCTGACCAAACTTTCTGGTAAAGCGGCACGCATTAAAGAAATTCTCGACAAGTAGATTGAACAAAAGATTCCACAAGGAATCTTTTTTCTTTCTATGAGATAGCGTTTATAATAATTCGTATGAATCGACTGCCACATCCGCTCAAAAAGGGCCTTGCCATTCTCTCACAAATTGTCTTTGTGATCCTTATGATTTTAGGATCAGGCATTATTTTTCATAATCTTTATTTCACGCCCATTAAAATCGTGGGAGCCTCGATGCAACCGACCTTACAAAATAATGAATTTGGTATCATGGATGTCCATGACCGCACCTTAATGTCATTAGAACGATTTGATATTATCGTCATTCAACAAAATCCGTCGATTGATCGCTTCATCATTAAACGTATTTTAGGACTACCCGGAGAAACACTTGCCTTTGAAACAAACGGAACACTTTTGATTAATGACGTTACCATCGATCAACCTTTTTATGACGATACCTCCTATGTCTCACAAACGTGCAGCGTTGCCACCTATATCGGTTGTGAAGCGCCTATTTCTTTACATAATGACGCATTTTTTGTCTCAGGAGATAACCGTCCTTCCTCCTTGGATTCACGCACCTTTGGTCCGATTCAACGCTCGATGATTATTGGTAAACTTATTGCCATTGAAGGTGTTTGTACTGCCTCCACGGGGACATCTCAATCGGGGGTTGATTTAAGTAACTGCGCAAGTCGAACGTACGCATGGCCACGGTGGTATGTATGAACCAAAAAAATGTTCATTGGTTTCCTGGCCATATGAAAAAAGCGTGGCGGCAAATTTTAGAAAAATTACCGCTCATTGATGTTTTGATTGAGGTGCGGGATGCACGTGCCCCTGGTGCCACAGCGTTACCTCCCTTTCCCTTAAAAACCCGTCAATCGCATTTAATCGTCTATAACAAAGTGGATTTAGCAGCTCCTCTTTCTCAGGATCTTCTAGAGGGGGATGCTACCACGATTCATGTCTCATTAACCACCCCTTCAGGATGGAAAACGCTAACCCATGTATTAAAAGACATGCAAACAAAAGCACATCATATCGATGCCGAAAAAGGGCGAAAACCGCAACCCCTTAAACTCATGATTGTGGGTGTTCCTAATGTCGGGAAATCCACCCTCATTAATCGCTTGTGTGGGACGCGAAAAGTGGCGACGGAAAATCGCGCGGGTTCCACGCGGGGACAGCAGTGGATTCATACGACCTTAGGCTATTCGCTTTTAGATACGCCCGGTGTTTTAACGCCGCGCTATGAATCCCAAGATGTGGCGTATCAACTTGCTGCCATTGGTTCGATGAAATTTTCAATACTTCCTCAGGAAGTGTTAGCCCGGTACGTCTTTCGTTGCTTGGTTGCCGTCCACCATCCCTTTGTGAACGGATTTACTGGAGATGATTATCATGCTTTCTTGCTCGCCTTTGCCGAAAAACGCCAGATGAAAAAAGCAGGAACATGGGATACTTCTCTTGCCGAAGAAACTTTTCTCCACTATATGGCAACCGGTAAATTAGGTCGCTTTACGTTTCAATGAAAAAAAAGCCTGAATTTAGCCTCGATGCTCATTATCTTTCCCAAGGTTATCGCTTGCTAGCGGGAACCGATGAAGCCGGTCGCGGGCCGATTGCCGGTCCGGTCGTAGCGGCTGCCGTCCTCATTCACCCCCACCCCGATGCTCCTTATATTAACGATTCCAAGAAGATGACGGAAAAAGAACGCGACCACGCGTATGCATGGATTTGTGAATATGCAGTTAGTTATGCCATTGAAGTTATTGATGCCGATACGATTGATCGAATCAATATTTTAGAAGCATCTCGACTCGGGATGATGCGTAGTTTAGATTGCCTGTCGCCGCATCCTGATTTTATCGTCACCGACGCGATGAAATTACCGGAAAAATACGCTCCCTATGCGGCGGTCATTCGCGGTGATCAAAAAGTGTTTGCCGTGGCCTGTGCCTCCATTCTTGCCAAAGTGACCCGCGACCGTATCATGGTTGAACTCGATCATCAATATCCTGGGTATGGATTTGCCGCGCACAAAGGCTATCCTACGCCGATGCATCTAGACGCATTAAGCCGACTCGGCATCCTACCTCACGTGCATCGCACGTCCTTTAGCCCCGTTAAAGCGCTTCAATCAATCACTTTGTGGGATAAATAGTCTTTTCCCTATCTACTCCTAGATAGAGGTATGCCCATGATGAAAGGTCGAGATATTATTATTTTTTTAGCCATTAAATACGAAGGGGACTGGAATCGTATTTATCAGGCGATTAAAGAAAAAGAGCACGTTCAAGAAGACGAGGTCCTTCATGCGTTAAACCTTGTTCATTCCCAAGTACTAACGATTATTGATGATGATTATCCTGAATCTCTCAAAAAGATATATAAACCCCCCTTTGTGCTTTTTTACTATGGCAATATACAGCTTTTACACATGGGGTCACGATCCCTGGCGATGATTGGGTCGCGGAAAGCTTCTCCTTATGGTTTAAAGATGACTCAACAAATTACCCAAGCCTTAATTGAAGAAGGCATTATTATCGTTTCTGGGTTGGCACGTGGCATTGATACCATGGCCCATCAAGCCACGCTCGATGCGCACGGAAAAACGATTGCCGTGTTAGGTTCAGGGATTGATCGCTGCTATCCCGAAGAAAATCAGGCTTTATACAAAACGCTTTGTCAAGATCATCTTGTGGTATCGGAATATCCTCATGATACCGAACCTCATAAAGAGCATTTCCCGTGGCGAAATCGTATTATTGCGGGTTTGGCCCAGGCGGTGTTTGTCGCAGAAGCCAAAAAACGAAGTGGGACACTCATTACGGTTGGGTATGCGTTGTACTTAGGAAAAGATGTGTATGTGTTACCGCATCTTGCCAGTACCGATAATTCCACCAATCGTCTCATTAAGGATGGCGCGATCTTGGTTGAATCGGCGCAAGATATCGTGGAACACATGCTTGACCAACATGAGCAAAAGGGATCAACTTCGGCTAAAGAAAATCATGAAAAAAAATTTATTTAATATATTAAATAAAGAAAAAAGCAGAAGTTAAATTCATTGACACGTGTTAAGGTTCCTTGCTACTTTCTAGTCGAATGGAGTCTGTATGAACATCTTATTAATTGTCGAATCGCCCACCAAACAAAAAACCTTTGAAAAATATGTGGCCGAATTACCCGATACGTACACGATTGCCTCGTCCAAAGGCCATGTTCGTGATTTAGCGATTTCAGGAAAACAAGGATTTGGTGTCGATATCGACCATTGTTTTCAACCTACCTACACCATCATTAAAGGCAAAGAAAAACTCGTTGAAACTTTAACCAAGCAAGCCAAAAAAATGGATAAGGTGATTCTGGCAACCGATCCCGACCGCGAAGGGGAATCCATTGCCTGGCACTTAGCCGATGCGATGGCGCTTGATCCGAAAAAGACTGAACGCATTGAATTTTATGAAATTACAAAAAGTAAAATTCTTGAAGCAATTGCCCAACCGCGTGCCATTAATATGGATATGGTGCAATCCCAAGAAGCACGACGTATTTTAGACCGTATTGTCGGGTTTATGCTGTCAAAAATTCTCAATAAAAAAGTATATTCACCGGCAGGAGGACGTGTTCAATCGGTTGCCTTACGGTTTGTCATTGAACGTGAAATTGAAGTGCTCGCCTTTGTCCCTCAAGCGTATTACACCTTAAAAACGTCGTTGACAACCCCTCAAGGACCCTTGGCTGTCGAAGCCACGCAGTATCAAGGACAAACCTTAAAAATGACCGACGATAAATCCGATCCCAAGGGGTATAAAAAAATTATTCCCATTGATTCCGAAGCCAAAGCGAATGACTTATTAGGCAAACTTCCGACGGAAGTCACCTTGACCGATGTCAGCATGCAAAAGAAAAAACGCGAATCCAAAGCCGCGTTTCGTACGTCCACCCTTCAACAAGATGCAAGTAGTTATTTAAAATTCTCTCCAAAGAAAACCCAAAAGATTGCCCAAGAGCTCTATGAAGGGGTTTCCATTCATGGCGAACAAGTGGGTTTGATTACGTATATGCGTACCGATTCAGACCGATTATCCGCAGGATTTACCTCCGATGCGCAAACGTTTATCACCCAGCAATATGGCGAAGCCTATGTCGCAAGTGCGCCGAAATCCAAAACCGTGGTCTTGCAAAGTCAAGATGCCCACGAAGCGATCCGTCCCACCAGTGTGTCAAGAACCCCAGAATCAATTGCCTCGTACTTGAGTCCAGATCAACTCAAACTCTATCGCCTTATTTTTAATCGTACGTTAGCCTCGCTCATGACGCCGCAACAATATGAAATTACGACCTATTCATTAACGGGGGGCGATTTTACTTTCAAAGTTTCAGGAAGTGTGGTCACGTTCCCAGGATTCCGCCGTGCCTATGGCATGAGTGAAGAAACCGATGAACCGGAGTTACCGCAACTCTTTCAAGGACAAGTGTATCCACTCCATCAAGATGGATTTGAAGCGCATCAAACTGCAGGTCCTGGACGCTTCTCAGAAGCTAAACTCATTCAAGAACTTGAATATCAAGGTATTGGTCGTCCTTCCACGTATGCCGCAACAATTGATCGGTTAAAACAACATCATTACGTCTCGGTCAAAGGTCATACGCTTTATCCTAACCCTGAAGCGCATGCGGCGATTGCTTACCTCGTTCAGTATTTCTCTGATTTTATTAATGCCACGTACACGTCCGATATGGAACTTAAACTCGATGAAGTTAAAGATGGCGAAAAGACACGTTGCGAACTTTTATCCGCTTTTTACACCCACTTTAAAGAACAATATGACGCGGCAGGCGATTTACCCAACGATCATCCGGCGATGCAGTTTTATGGAAAATGTCCGAAACCAGGTTGCCATGGGGTCATTGTTCCGCGTCGCTCCAAATTCGGTGTGTTTTTAGGATGTTCAGAATACCCTACGTGTAATTACAATGTCAATCAAGTGCCGTTCCCTTGGCCCGAAAAAGAAGGGGAAGACCACGACGAAGAAACAACCGAAGACGGTGTCAAAGTGTTTAAACCGAAGGAAAAACCCGTCGTAGAAGAAGTCGGTCGCGCTTGCCCGAAATGTGGTAAACCGTTACTGAAACGGATTGCCAAGAAAACCAAACGACCCTTTATTGGTTGTTCTGGGTTCCCAAAGTGTGATTATTTGGAAAACTTGACACCCTTCCCGAAAAAAGACGCCGCCTAATCGGTATACTATAGGCATGAATCAACTGCTTGCCACGTATTTAGATTATTTACTTCATGAACGAAAGTATGCCGCCCATACCTTAGCGGCCTATCAACGCGATAGTACGCATTATTTTGCTTTTTTAAAAACGCAATCCTGGAAATTTGACACGGTCGGTTTGCCTGAAATTCGCCATTATTTAAGTCATTTACGGCAAGAAGGATTATCGATGCCTTCCATGCGCCGGCATGTAGCAAGCTTAAAACATTTGTACGCTTATCATGTGCGTCAAGGGCATTTAAAATTAAATCCCTTTGCCATGCTTGCACCGTCCAAAGGACACATTCGTTTGCCGGATCCTGCCTCTGAAACAACGATGGAAGCAATCTTAGAGCACATAAGGCAACGGG
>Ga0222713_10005586_pt1 | contig 12175 bp, 10 predicted proteins | sample C33_649DmetaG_FD_165061 | JGI IMG/M metagenome (GOLD analysis project Ga0222713, IMG submission 165061) | Estuarine water microbial communities from San Francisco Bay, California, United States - C33_649D | ecosystem: Environmental > Aquatic > Marine > Unclassified | place: USA: California...
AAAATGGAAAATCTGTTCTATTTTATACATGGACTCCTAATTGGACGGTGGGTGCTTTCCAACTAGGCAAAGATGTAGTTTGGATTGAAGTTCCTTACTCTAAAACAAAAGTAACGGAAGTCGAGAATGCAACGAAGCCTGCTATTAATTTAGGCTTTGGTGCAGATGATATTCGTCCTGCGGTGAACGCTGCTTTTTTGCAAAAAAATCCAAAAGTAGCCAAGTTGTTAGAGGTCGCTTCGATCCCTTTATCCGATATTGCAGCTCAAAATATGTTGATGAACAAGGGTGAGAAAAGTGAACGAGAAGTTCGACAGCATGCTAAAGATTGGATTAAGAATAATCAAAAAACCTTTGATAGTTGGATAGCGGCAGCTAAGTAACTATCTTGAGCATTTTTAATCCATCAAACTATGCTTACATTCCTGTTTCGGAATGGGTAGAGAAATATGTGAAAGAGTGGTTGTTTGATCAACGACCACTCTTTAAACAAATCTCGATTCCTATTGATAGTGTTTTAAATAGTTTGGATTATTTTTTTAATTTAGTTCCTCTTCCTTTTGTTATTTTATTCTTTGTTATCTCTGCGTATAAAACGAACGGTATCAAGTTTGCTATTTTTACTGCACTTAGTTTAATTTTTATTGATCTCGTCGATGTTTGGGAAGAAACCATGACAACCATGGCTATGATTATTACTGCAGTATTATTTTGTGCTGCAATTGGAATTCCTATTGGTATTCTTGCTTCACGCAGCAATTTATTTGAAAAGATTCTTCGTCCCATTTTAGATGTGATGCAAACCATACCTAGCTTTGTTTATTTAATTCCGGTGGTGATGTTATTTGGAATTGGAATTACCCCTGGTGTCATTGCGATTATTATATTTTCGATTGCTCCTGTTATTCGTTTGACAAATTTAGGATTGCGCCAAGTAGAAAAAAGATTTGTTCAAGCAGCAAAAGCGTTGGGCTGTAAAAATTGGATGATTTTATATAAAATTGAATTACCGCTTGCCCTAAAAACAATTATGGCAGGGGTCAATCAAACCTTGATGTTGTCTTTATCTATGGCAGTGATTGCAGCATTGATTGGGGCAGGAGGTTTGGGTCTTACGGTTTATGTTGGACTGGGTAGATTAGATATTGGCCAGGCGTTTGTAGGTGGTATCGGTATAGTGTTAATTGCAATTATTTTTGACCGAATTTCTCAAAAATTTATTTAGCACGGGCTTTAGCTCTATAATCCCAAGGATATTCAAAAGTCATGGACCACAAACCTAACTTATTTTCTTTGGCATAATTTTCATCTTCCACAAATTTCATTGAATATCTTCGGTAAGCAACCGCATAACCATTTTTAACTAAAAATTTCGATAAACTTTCTTCCCTTACAAAACATTCAGCTACCAATCGTTTATAGCGATCCACCTCTTCTATTTTACAGGTAACAGGGGAGTTATTTATCTTTTCTATCAATGCATTCTTTGCCAACACTCCACAAAGAACTTCTTTTCCATCTTTGTTGCATAATTGTTTCATTTCAGGAGCGTCAATCCCAGAAAACCGATATTTTAATTTTCCAATATGGATAGTATCACCATCAATTACTTTAATTTTTTCATCTGCTCTTAAAATGATTGCACTAAACAAAACGAATATAGCAACAATAAAAGTTAATTTTTTCATTTTTTTAGTCATTATATTAATTTTTATTAATTATTACCGAAATATATTAATTTAAAAGAAAACCATAGGTTGTATTTAATTATATTTATCAATAAATAAAAAATGTTAATTTAATAAAAACTAAAAAGGGGGAATTAATAATGAAAAAAATACTTGTTATACTATTTTCTTTTTTTGTTTTAGCGCAAACGGCTAACTCAAAAATTGTTCTTAAAGCTGGTCATACAGCAAACGTGAATGAGCCATACCATCTTGGTATGCTTGAATTAAAAAAATATGTTGAAAAAGAAACCAAAGGCGAGGTTGAAATTCAAATTTTTCCAAATAGTCAATTAGGCTCTGAAAAAGAAATGATTGAAGGTTTAAAACTTGGAACGGTTGATATCACTTCACCATCAAATGGAAACTTAACTAACTTTGTTCCTCAGCTTGGTATTTTTGATTTACCATTCTTGTTTAGAGACAGAAAACATATGTATAGTGCCATGGATGGAGAGCCTGGAAAAATATTAACTCAAGAAATGTCAAAAAAGGGATTCCGATTGTTGGGTTTTTATGAAGCTGGAATAAGACATATCATGACCAACTCGAAACCAATTAATAATATTTCGGACCTTAAAGGAATGAAAATTAGAACAATGGGTGTTCCTGCTCATATTTCATCTTTTAATGCATTTGGGGCCAAAGCAACACCAATGGCTTACAGTGAATTATATGGAGCGCTTCAACAAAAAGTAGTTGATGGTGCAGAGGCGGCAAATACAAACTATGACTCAAAAAAGTTTTATGAAGTTGCACCATACTGGGCTCAAATTGGATGGACAGCTCTAGTATCAGATTTGATTATGTCTGAGGCTAAGTTCAAATCATTACCAAAAAATGTTCAAGATGCTCTTATCAAAGGAGGCCTGGAGTCTGCAAAAGCTGAAAGAGCAGCGTATGCAAAAAGCGATAATTCTCTTTTAGACTCTCTAAAGAAAAAAGGCGTTAAGGTTACGAAACCTGATCCAAGACCGTTCAGAGAAGCTTCTAGAAAAGTTTATGAGGAATTTGTGAAAACAAAAGAAACCAAAGACCTCTTAGATAAAATATTAGCTATGTAATTAAAAAATATATTTCGATAAATATATTTGATAGAATGGGCGCTAAGAGGCGCCCATTTTTTTTATGCTTACAAATACATTAAATTGGATCAGAAAAATATTTAGAATTTTAATTGTAGTATTTTTTATTTACATGGTCATGGCGGTTTTTTTTCAAGTTTTGGGAAGGTATTTTTTTAATTTTAAATTAGATATGGCTAGTGAAACTGCCACTTTTGCACAAATTTGGATGGTTTTAATTGCGGCGGGATTGGCATTGCAAAAAAATATGCATGTGGGAGTTGATGTTTTGATTAATATCCTTCCAAAAAAAATACAAAAAATTGTTATTTTGATTACCTCATTATGTTCCATGGCATTTTTATTGATAGCGCTTAAAGGTAGTTTTGCTTTGATCAATGTAGGTTTTGACTCAACCTCTCCTGCAAGTGGTATGCCTATGTGGATTCCTTATTTATCTGTGCCATTAGGATTAATATATATCATGATTGAGCTAGTTATTTTAACTTACAAAAAATTATTCGACATAAAAATATGACTCTGGTTTTTTTAATTTTTTTATTTTTATTAATTTTTGGAACTCCTATTGTTTTTTCATTAGGAATAGCAGCAAGTCTTAGTCTCATTACTTATAATGTTCCCATAGCCATAGTAGCGCAAAGAATTTATGGTGGTTTAGATAAGTTTACAATCATGGCGATTCCTTTTTTTATTTTGACAGGAATTATTATGGAAAGAGGAGGTATTGCAAAAAGAATTATAGACTTTGCGTCTGCACTAGTGGGCTGGATAACAGGATCCTTATATTTGGTTGCAGTTGTTGCTGGAACAGGTATGGCAGCTATTTCAGGATCAGGCTCTGCTGATACTGCTGCCATGTCTTCTATTATGTTACCAGAAATGAAAAAAAGAAAATACAATATAGATTTTTCTGCAGCGATCATGGCTTGCAGCGGTTCTTTAGGAACAATTATTCCTCCAAGTATCATGATGGTAGTTCTGGCGACTGTTTCCAATCTTTCTGTGGGAGCAATGTTTCTTGCTGGAATAATTCCTGGATTATTATGTGCTTTTTTTTTATTAATTAGTGGTTATATGCGTGCTAAATTTATCGATACACAAACTAATGATAAAATATCATTTAGCTTTTCAAGATTGGTATCTAGTTTTTATTCTGCAATACCAGCATTCTTTTTACCGATCATTATTGTTGGAGGAATTATTGGAGGCTTCTTCACCCCAACAGAAGCCGCTTCAATTGCAGTGATAGCAGGATTTGTTATTTCTATTTTTATTTATAAAGAAATAAAGTTTAAGGATCTTCCTGAAATGATTGTCAAAGCAGCTATGATTTCAGCAACAGTGATGCTAATTATATCAACAGCAAGTATTTTTTCTTGGTTCATAGCAAGTCAGCAAATTCCGCAAAAAATTAGCGTTTTTGTTAATGAGTTTTCATCTAACAAGTATGTTTTTTTAATTAATATTAATTTGCTTTTAATTTTAATTGGTATGTTTATGGAAAGCATTTCTGCAATTTTGATTTTAATGCCAGTTTTAATGCCTTTAGCTTTAAGCTTTGGTATTGACCCACTACATTTCGGCTTTATTGTCATATTAAATTTATCGATTGGGCTATTCACACCCCCATATGGAATTACCTTATTTGTGGCTAGTTCTATCGCAGAACGTTCAATTGTAGACGTATCAAAAAAAATAATTATACCATTATGTCTAATGTTAATTGTTTTGTTGATTACAACTTTTTTTCCAGAGATAGCTTTATACTTGCCTAATAAATTTATTAAAAATTAAATGAAAGAATTGCAAGGAACATATTCAGTTACTATTACCCCAACTAATTCTATGGGGAAAGTGAATTATAAGTCACTAAAGAAATACATAAATTGGCAGATTCAACAAAATATTTCAGGTTTGATTATTTTAGGTAGTACGGGCGAGTTTTTATCTATTCCGCTTGAGGAGAGAAAAAAAATGATTATCGAAACAATTAAATTAGTTGAAAATAGAGTTCCTGTTTTAGTAGGAGCTGGAGCAGAAAATACTTATAATAGTATAGAGATTTCTCAATTTGCAGAAAAGTACAAAGCGTCAGGTACATTGATTATTCCTCCTTATTACTCCACACCAACAGTAGATGAATTGTATCATCATTATGAGCTAATTAGCAAAAATTCAAATTTACCTATAATGGTTTATAATAACCCTGCTACTTCAAATGTAGATATCACTCCTACTATCTTTAAAATATTAAGTGAAATTAAAAATGTAAAGTATTGCAAAGAGTCGACAATGGATCCAACAAGAGTAAAGGATATTATAAGTTTAACCAAAAATAAAATTAAAGTTTTTGGGGGAATAATGGGTTATGAATCTTTTTTAAATGGAGCATGTGGCTGGGTTTCTGTTCCATCTAATATTTTGCCAAATGCATGTAATGATATTTTTAAAAAAATTTATTTTGAAAAAGATTTTGTTTCAGCAAAAAAAATATATGAACAAGCTACACCAGTTATAAAACTTGTTGGAGGTCATTATTATGTTGCTGCAACTAAATTTTTATTAAATTGTATGGGGTTTGATGTGGGAAAGCCTCTTTTGCCAAGATTAGATTTAAATTCAGAAATGAAAAAAAAATGCAAAAAATACATAAATCTAATCAAACAAATTAATGAAAATCGATAATAGCAATTATCAAATAAATTCTAAAAAGATAAATTTTTTTTTTGAAGGCAAACCATTCGATGGTTACGAAAATGAGACAATATCATCAGCATTAATTCGCAATAACATTACAGAATTTAGAAATAATAAAAATAAATCTAAATCTATTTTTTGTAATATGGGGGTGTGCAATGAATGCTTAGTAAAAATTTCAGATGACGAAATTGTTCATGCATGCTCATCATTACTCAGAGAGAATATTCATATACAGAAAACTAATTATCAAAATTCTTTATCAAGCCAAAAATCCTTATTATATAAGAAAAATAAACATCAATTTGATCTTTTGGTAATTGGTTTGGGCCCTGGCGGAATAGGCGCAATTAGTCAATTATCTAATGAAAAAATTAATTTTGCTGCCATAGACGAGAGAGATAGTTTAGGAGGTCAGTATTTTAAAAAAATAGGAACAATATTTAAGGTTAATAATTTTGAAACTTTGGATGATCAAACACAACAAAGTTTTAAGATTAATGAAAAATTAAAAAATAGTAATAATATTTTTTTATCAACAAAAGTTTGGGGTGTTTTCAAGCATGATACATATTATGAGGTTTGTGCTTCACAAGGAGATAAGGAAATTCGTTTTTTTGTAAAAAAAATTATTCTCGCTACTGGCTCTTTTGAAAAACCATTTTTCTTTGAAGGTTGGGACTTAAATCAAGTTATGACTACTGGAGCAGCACAGATCATGTGCAAATCTCAAATGGTGTTTCCAGGAACTAAAGCTATTGTTGCAGGTAATGGACCTTTAAATTTTCAATTAGCTTATGAGTTAGTAAAATCTGGAATTAAGGTGCAATGTTTGTTGGAGAGTTCTAGTCATTTTTTAAAAAAACCAATATCTTCAATTTTTGCATTTTTGCTTTCTCCTAAAATTTTCATGAAAGGTATAATTTATTTTTTATTTTTAAAGAAAAAAAATGTTCAAATTTACTTTGATAGCAATTTACAAAAAATTACCAATCAAAATTCAAGTAAGACAGTTACCATTTCAAATAACAAAAATAATTCAATTGAAATTCCTGACATTGATACAGTTTGTTTTAACTATGGTTTTATTCCTAATAATCAAATTGCTCAATTATTAGGACTTGAGCTAGATTTTAATTTTCAAAAAAAAATATTCACAGTAAAAAAAAATATTTTTAATCAAAGCAGCAATCCAGATATTTTTGTTGTTGGTGAAGCAAGTAATAATTCAGGTAGCGAAGTAGCGATAATAGAGGGTAAACTCGTGGGAAATTTTTTTTCTAAAAAAACTATAATTAAGTATATAAAAAATATTTTATATTCTATTATCTTATATAAGAATAAGTTATTTCAGCACTTTTTATGGAAAATTTTTTATCGAGATCACTCCAATATACAGAATATTAATGATCAAACAGTTATATGTAGATGTGAAAATATCAATTTAAAACAAATCAACAAGGTAACCCAAAATAGAATTCCTGATGCTGGTTTAATTAAAAGAATGACAAGATTGGGAATGGGATTGTGCCAAGGTAAGTATTGTAATTATGGTTTGTTGGAACTTTATTCTAATAAAGATCAGGATATTCGCGAAATTAATTTTGTTGCTCAAAATCCTATCAATCCTATTCAGCTTGGCAGAATTGCTGAGGAAAAAAAAGAATGGTTAGATTACAAGTCTGATATATTGCCGAATATTGCCAGAAGCATAAATTCTAACAATCGACAAAAACAGCACAAAAGGTGCAAATTTACTATTATTGGGGCTGGAATTATGGGTGTCTCAACAGCTTTTCATATATCGAAAAAAAATCAGGATATTTGCATCATTGATACTGGTGCTGTTAATTCTCAGGCCTCAGGATCTAACGCAGGCTCTTTGCATGTCCAGCTTCTTTCTTATGATTTTGACAGATCAAATATGAAATTAATCAATAATCTTAAAAATTTTCTTAAATTGCAAAAAAATGCCACTAGGGCATGGAAAGATATAGAAACTGAAACTTCTGGAAATTTTGAAATGAGTACTGATGGTGGATTAATGTTAGCTGAATCGGAATCAGATTTGGAAAAACTTAAGTATAAAATCGATTTAGAAAATCAGTGCGGCGTTGAGACTTCAATTATAAACAGGGATCAGATTTATCAGATGTGTCCTTTAATTTCAGATAAAATAAATTTTGCAGGTTTTTGCAAAGAAGAGGGAAAAATAAATCCTTTAGTTGCAACTAATCATATTTTTGAATATTTAATAAAGAAAAAAAATATTACGGCTTTTCTAAAAAATCATGTTAATAATATCTCTAAAAAAAATAATCATTATATCATTGAGACTGATCAAGTTACCATTGAGACTGACTATTTAATTAATGCTACTGGTTCCTGGTCTAATAATATTAATCGTCACCTAGGCGAAGAAATATATTTAAGAAGTATTCCTCAACAAATGATAGTCACAGAACCAGTGGAGTATAAGCTCAAGTATTTAATAGCCCATATTGGAAGACATTTAACTTTGAAGCAAACCAAAAATGGAAATTTCTTGATTGGAGGGGGCTGGACCGCAAAATATTCAAAAGAACTAAATCGACCACAAGCAATGTTAGATAGTTTAGAGGGAAATGCATGGGTTGCTAGTCATGTTATACCTAGGCTTCAATCTCTTAAACTATTGCGTTCTTGGGGATCTATGAGTGTTGATATTGGTGGAGGAGCAAGAATTAAAAATTTTGAAAATTCAAAAAATTTTTATAATATCGTTAGTTCTAATGGTTATACATTAGGTCCATTATTAGGAAAAATATTAGCAGACGAAATTTTTGATAATATAAAAAATCCATATCTCATGGATTCCATATGATATTAAATAAGAATATCCTAAGCATCCTGTTAAGTTTATTTGCTTATGGAATGTTTGTAGTTATGGATTCGATTGCTAAATATTTAACAGATTTTATGAGTATTCAACAAATCGTATGGGGACGATATTTTTTTCATTTTATTATTACTATTATTATTGTTTCCATTTTTAGAATTAAAATTAATTTGAAAAAAAACTACGATATTCAAATTTTTAGATCTGTAATGTTAATAGCTGGTAGTGTTTTTATGTATATTGCTGTAAAAAATGTCGATTTGGTGAATATTTATATCGTCTTTTTTACCTCGCCGTTATTTCTGGTTTTGTTTTCTGTAATTTTTTTAAAAGAAAAAATTTCAAATCTAGGTTTGGTTTTGATGTTATTGAGTTTTTTTTCAATTGTTTACTCGTTGGGAAAACCAAAAGATTTTTTTAGCGTTTTTATGATTTTTCCCTTGGCTATGGCTATTTCTTTTGCTCTATATCAATTTTTTACCAAGAAAATATCTAATAATAGAGATCCATTTGTAGCTGTATTTTATAGCGGATTACTAGGGTCTGTTTTTTTTTCAATAGTTCTTTATCTGGACAGAAGTATTTTTGTAAATGATTTTTGGATCTATTTATTATTAATGGGATCTATTGGATTTGTATCGCATTTTTTGCTTGTGTTAGCCATTCAATATTCTGATGTTTCTTTTGTCTCTCATTTTCAATATTCACAGCTTATTTGGGCTAGTCTGATTAATATTCTAATTTTTAATATAGATTTGAGTTATCAAAAAATTATTGGAATTATTTTAATAATATTATTTGGTATTTTGTTTGTAAGAACAGAACTAAAAAATTAACTTATTATTTTAATTTTTCTAAGAATTAAATTTAATTTTTTCTTATCATCTTGCCCGAGAGTAATTGTTGACTTCATTGTATCAAATGAAATTTTTTTCATTTTTTGCAAACAATATTTCAATCGAGCAGTAGCAAAGCTCGCAGGATAAGTTCCATATATTGCATTAGCTAATAAATTAATTTTTTCACTGATTTTCTTTGCCTCTGTAAATTTCTTGTTATGGATTAGAGATATCATCTCTCCAATTTCATCTGGCATAATTATAGCAAGACTTACTAAGCTTCCATCACTACCATACTTGAAACAAGGAAATAAATGTTCATCACCAGATGCCATTACTAAAAATTTACTTTTATATTTTTTGAATAATTTATAATTTTGAATATAAGCATTTGTATTCCAACTACCCTCTTTGACACCTATAATTCTTTTTAGAGTTAAGAGTTTCTTATTAAGACTTGCCTCATAATTCATAGCCCCTGAATTAATAGTAGATTGGTAAGTAAAAATTGGAATTGAAATATAATCATGAATTAATTTGTGATGATTAAATATTTGATCTTGTGACCTAGAAAAAGACCAAGAAAAAGGAGGGAACACAAGAATAGCATCAGCTCCTTGCCTTTCCATTTTCTTTGCTATGATTCTGGCTACATAAGGATCTTCAAAATTAACACCCGATACAATTAACTGATTTTTACCAATTATTTTTTTAGCAATACTTAGTACAAGCAACTGTTCTTTTTCTGAAAGTGTAAAATTTTCACCTGCATGACCATTTACTAGCAATCCTTTGATATGCTTTTGTTGTAAAATATCTGCTAAATGTTTTTTTAACTCTGGGATATTAATTGTTTTATTTTTGTTAAGGGGAACAATATTAGCAGCGTAAAGACCTTTGAAAGGATTAGTCATAATTTTTTATTAATCTTGAGATGTTAAATAAATCTAGGTTTGTTTTTTTTTCTAAAATATAATTAGCTAATATTTTACCCATGTGAGGTCCACTGGTATATCCCGAGTGAACAGAGCCAATAACATAAGCACCCTTATTATTAGGCAGAGGTCCTATTATGGGCATAGCGTCATCTGTTTCAGCCTCCAAACCAAGCCAAACTCTTGAAATTCTTGTGTTTTTTAATTCTGGAGTTGCTGAGCAAGCTAGTCTTATATTGCCAATCAAATTTTCTGGCTTGGTTGCTGTAAATTTGTCTTCAATTCTTCCAATGCCAGGCCAGCCTCCACCAATAAGTACCGTACCATTACTAAATTGTTTTAAAGAAAGTTTTCCATTAGCAATAGTGATAACACTATTTAAGAAATTGCTCATTCGTTCAGTGACTATAAGTTGTTGGGCAAGGCATTTTAGATTGATTTTTATATTAAGCATCTTAAGAATTTGACCTAGCCAAACCCCAGCAGCCAAAACAATTTCCTTTGAATAATAATTTATCTCATTATCTTCGTTTTTAATTTTAATTTCATAATTATTGTTTTTATTAATATCTATAACTTCTGAATTTTCTAAAATATCAATTCCCTCTTTCTCTAATGCCTCTTTGTATCCGTAGCCTGTTTGATTAGCATAGGCATAACCATCTATTTCAGAAAAAGCAGCACACTTTATTTTTGACGAAATAGCAGGCTCTATTTTTTGTGCTTCACTATTACTTAGAATTTTTATATTTGCTCCATGCTGATTTCTAATTTCAGACCTTTCAATTAGTAATTTTTCTTCTTCATTAGTAAAAGCTAAACATAATCCTGGCTGGTGTTTAATTTCAATATTTTTTGACAACCAATCTTTAGTATTCATCCACATCTCCCAACCTTTTAAAGCATAGGGAACTAAATTAGCTCTAGTCATGTGAATAGTTAAGGTTCCTGCATTAGATCCTGAGGCAGATCTAAAAATTTGTGATTTATCAATAAGTAAAACTTTTTTTCCGGCTCTCGCAAGAAATAACGCAACCGTTGATCCCATGATGCCAGCTCCTACAATAATGGTATCGTACACTTGTTTCATAAAGGAGCGCTTTCTATTTTTGTAATTTGATCATATTCAAAATTACCAACAGCAACATCAAATGGAATAGGCCGGACTGGAGCTCTACCCGTCCAATAACCCATTTTTTCTATCTTTTGTTGCAAAGACTCAGACATTACTATGCTTGCAGCGTAGTTGCAGGTTCTACCTTGACAAGGTCCCATTCCACATCTTGTCCAGGTCTTTAATTGATTTAAATCTTTTGCTCCATGCTTAACAGCATTTTCTATTTCTGCTTTAGTAATATCTTCACAGCGACAAATTATAGTTTTGTCATTTATTTGATTTATTAGTTGATTAGGTGGAAAGCTAATAGATGCAATAGCTTTGCCAAAAATCTCGTATTTATTTAGTTTTTGTAAAACTTTTTTAGATTTATTATTAAAACTCTCTTCATTTAACAATCCTAATTTATTGAGTATTGATAAGGCTGCTATAGTTCCTTTTTCATATGCTGGCATGGCTCCAAGCACACCAGAAGCGTCTCCAATTTGATAAAAATTTTCTACCGATGTTTCGTAAAAAGAATTTACAACTGGTATCCATCCCCCTTTAGTTTGATCAAAAATATGCTTAGCGTTTACTAATCTTGAAAAATCGGTTGATGGTATTAAGCCATGACCGATACATAAAGTATCGCAATTTAATGTAATTGTTTGTCCACTTTTGAGATTATCAATTTTGTTAATTTCAATATTCATACCTGCATGACTCGGGCTAGCTTTAGTTACGCTGTAATTTGAGTAAATAGGAATTTTTGATAATAATATTTTTACTATCCACTTAATACCATTTGTAAATAATTTAACATTAGAGAGTAAATAGAAAAAATTTTTAAACCATTTCCATTTAGAATTTGTATCAATGATAGCTTCTATTTTACCACCTAATTTTAATGTATAA
>Ga0222713_10005591_pt1 | contig 12164 bp, 10 predicted proteins | sample C33_649DmetaG_FD_165061 | JGI IMG/M metagenome (GOLD analysis project Ga0222713, IMG submission 165061) | Estuarine water microbial communities from San Francisco Bay, California, United States - C33_649D | ecosystem: Environmental > Aquatic > Marine > Unclassified | place: USA: California...
TTACATCGCGAATCGAGTTCACGTAGGACTCGGCGCGCGCCAACGAGTTGTACTTTGGTTGGTCATCAATGTCGTCGGCCAGCGAGGGAAATATTTCCTGTCGTACGACACCACTATCGATTTCGATAGTCGGGCGGAACCACAAGATGTTCTCAGTGCGGCCTTTGAACACCACCAGTTGTGCTTGGTCACCTTGACCTGTGAATCCCACAAAGTAGCCACTGCGCGCATACCACCCAACTGCCGACAGCGCACCAAGTGCCAGCACTGCAACTAGTGCGACGGCAATCAGCACCCGACGCGGTCGGGTCGACGCCACAACATGTGTGGCTGCATCGCTAGCTGACGCAGCTGATGACTCGGGCGGAGTCGTGCTCGTCTGTGCTGTTTCTTGGGATGGGGTTTGCGCCGCGACTTCTGCTGTGTCGGCCAGGACGTCGACTACTACGACGGTCGTGTTGTCGCGGCCACCGTGATCATTGGCAACGCGCACCAAATGATCGGCAGCTACTTGTGGGTTGGTACTGGCGCGCAGGATTGTGGCGATTTCTTCATCATCAACTTCGTCAACGAGGCCGTCACTACACAACACATATCGATCACCCACCACCATCGGTAGCACCCACGAATCGGCATTCACATCACCTTCGATGCCAAGTGCTCGAGTCACAATGTTGCGCCGTGGATGAATGCGAGCCTCCGCGGCAGTAATCAAGCCTTCTGATAGCAGCTCTTGTACGTAGGAGTGGTCGGCACTGACCTGCTTGAGTTCGTTATCACGCCAGAGATAAATTCGCGAATCACCGACGTTTGCCACCACGACTCGCTGTGGTTCACCGTCGGCGGCCGGCAACGGCACGAGAGCCGTGAGCGTGGTACCCATTCCACGCTGCTCGCTGAGGCCACCGCTTGCTTCATGAATAGTGGCGTTCGTGGTGTTGATGGCTGCCACGAGACTTTCTGCTGCCGAGAACCCTGCAGCCGCGGCTCGGCGTAGCCCCTCGACGGCGAGTGCACTAGCGACTTCACCTGCGTTGTGGCCGCCCATGCCGTCGGCCACAGCAAACACGTTGCTCTCGGCCACGAATGCGTCTTCATTTTGTTGACGAACCATGCCCACGTGGCTGGCTGCACCCCACGAGAGTTTCATGACGATACCGAAGGTGATGAAGTGATCACGAAATCTCGAAGATGACCTTGATTGCGCCAAGCATGATGACATCACCGTTGGCCAGCAGCTGTTCGTCTTCGACCCGCACTCCGTTCAGTTTGGTGCCGTTGGTGCTGCCAATGTCGCGCAGAGTCCATCCAGTTGGTCGTCGACGCAGCGCCACATGTTCACGACTCACGTTGGTGTCTCGGATAACTATCGTGCATCCGCTTTGCCGACCAATCGTCACACGTTCGGTATCCAGTACATGTCGAGTGCCATCTTCCAGCACGATGGCCGAAGTGATGGCACCTGCCACTGAAGTGGCCATGGATGCGGCGATTGGTTGCACCACCACAGCCTCGGTAGCTTCAATTTTTATCTCGTCAGCCACCAGTGACGCCAGCACGGCGATGTTGCCGCGCTTGGTGTTTTCGTCGCTACGCAACACAACGATTACAGGTTCCGCAAGCCGGTACGACTCACGTTCACTGTGTTGGGTGACTGCTTCGGTGAGTTCGCGTATTAAATCTGGTTCTACGTCGGAAAACGCTGCTCGATCAGTCGGGTGCATCACCACGGTGTAGGCGTGCGGTATGCCGCGGGTATCGTCAGCGACCTGGGCATCAACCACCCCGAGAAGACGCCGCCCCATCTCAATTGGGCGAATTGTTGAGTCATATGCCCGCAACGCCACGTTTTTAGTCTACGGCTGGGCCTTGTGCATGATGGATATTGCGAATGCGTGGTCGCTACGGATGCTGCACACGACGTCATCACATGGCGTCATCACGTAGCGTCAGCATGCGTGGTGTCTGATCATGGTGCGCTAGATGCACAAGTGACACCGACAGTTCTTTCAGCGCAAGATCGCGCGGTGCTGCAGCGTCGTGTCTTGCGAGTGTTGATTGGTGGACAAATAGTTGGTGCAGCAGCACTCGGCTCAGCCGTCACGATCGGCGCATTCGTGATTCAAGACATCCTTGGCGATGACACTCCATTCGCTGGTTTTGCGACCGCTACCGTCACTATGGGCACGGCATTCATGTCTCAGATGTTGGCCAGAGTCATGATTCGATATGGACGTCGGGGTGGTTTGCAGCTCGGCTATCTACTCGCTGCTGTCGGTGGCGTGATCGCAGTGGTCGGGGTAGAGCTGCAGTCGTTGTCGTGGTTTCTGGCTGGGTTGTTTTTGTTCGGCAACGGCCAGGCAGCAAACTTGTTGGCGCGGTATGCCGCTACTGATTTGGCGTTGCCTGAGCAACGCTCGTCGGCAATGAGTTACGTGGTGTTTGCATCGACGTTCGGCGCCGTGTTCGGGCCGCTCCTCGTGACTCCTGCCCAATGGGCGGGGCGAACCTGGTTTGGTTTGGCAACGTACAGCGGCCCCTGGTTGGTGTCATCGTTATTTTTGGTGTTAGCTGCGATAAACACTGCGGTGCGATTGCGACCTGACCCACTTGTGGTGAGCGGGTCTCAAGCCAAGGTGCCAACGCGGATGGGTGTTGTGGCTGCGTTTCGACTCATCACGTCGACGGGCAATGGTCGGTTGGCGCTCGCAGCGATGGTCATATCGCAGGCCACGATGGTGGCAGTCATGACAATGACACCAGTGCATCTCAAACTGCACGGCTACGAGAATGTTTCGCCCTACGTGATTTCACTGCACATTGCTGGCATGTTTGCCTTTAGCCCGTTGGTTGGCAAATATGCCGATCACTATGGGCGGGTGAATGCCATTTTCCTGGGTGCAGTGTTACTTGTCGTCGCAAGTGCGTTGTCAGCAGTTTCGGGTGAAGGCAACCCGATGTTGTTTCCATCTTTGTGGTTGCTGGGAATTGGTTGGAATTTCGGCCTGATAGGTGGGTCGAGCCTGCTGGTGGAGTCAATTGACGACTCGGTGCGTGTGCGCGTGCAGGGCACGGCAGATTTGTTGATGAGTTTTTGTGGTGGCCTCGCTGGTTTTTCCTCAGGCTTCGTGCGTCGCGCCATCGGGTTTCACTTACTTTCCACTGCATCATTGGTCTTGGCGGGCGTGTTGTTGGTGTACGTGATGGCGGGTTCAGCACACACCCGGCCAACTGTGGAGTCGTTGCTGCGTCGTCGCTAGCGTAAAGGTGCTTCACTCGGGCGAGTGGCGAAATGGCAGACGCGCTGGCTTCAGGTGCCAGTGTTCGTAAGGACGTGGGGGTTCAAGTCCCCCCTCGCCCACGACATAACCTGAAGTACGCGACCATCTGCGCGAACCACCCATGACTGAGACACTCGCCCACCGTCTTGACTCTCGTGAAGCCGTCATTGGCGTCTTGGGGCTCGGATATGTGGGTTTGCCGTTGGCAATTTCATTTGCCGAAGTTGGCTATCGGGTGGTGGGGTTTGATGTGTCTGCTGCCGTTGTGGCAGGTCTGAATGCCGGCGCCAGCCACATCGATGATGTGGCGCCAACCCGTGTGCAGGCACTTGTGCAGCAACAAACATTTCGTGCAACTGATGCAGTGAGCGACATCAGCGACTGCGATGCAATGTTCATTTGTGTTCCTACACCCTTTGACAAAGCCAAGACCCCAGATTTGTCGTATGTCGAATCTGCTACCCGTGTAGTTGCCAAAGTGTTGCGTCCGGGCATGCTCGTGATCCTGCAGTCCACCACGTACCCGGGCACTACTACTGAATTCGTGCGACCAATCCTGGAAGAAACTGGTTTGCGGGCGGGCACCGATTTTCACTTGGCATTTTCTCCTGAACGAGTTGACCCGGGCAACGCGAAATGGAACGTGCGCAACACACCCAAAGTGGTTGGTGGCCTCACCCCGCAGTGCACCGAGTTGGCCAAGACATTGTTGCTGTCATTGATGGACGACGCCTCGTTGGTGCGCACGGTGGAATCACCCGATGTTGCCGAGATGGCCAAGCTATTAGAAAATACGTATCGGGCAGTCAACATCGCACTCGTCAACGAATTGGCCCAGCTGTGTCATGAAATGGGCATTGATGTATGGAGTGTGATTGACGCTGCTGCTACCAAACCGTTCGGCTTTCAGGCGTTTTATCCAGGCATCGGGCCAGGTGGACACTGCATTCCAGTCGACCCGTTTTACTTGGCGTGGAAGGCTCGCGAGTACGACTTCCAGACACGGTTCATTGAGTTGGCAGCCGACATCAATGATCAGATGGCGGCATATGCAATCGCCCGAATGCAAGATATATTAAATGAACGATCCATCTCGTTGCGCGGGGCGCACATCTTGTGCCTCGGAGCTGCATTTAAAAGTGGGGTAAGTGACGTGCGCAATTCGCGTGCCATTCACGTCATGGAACTCTTGCGTGAGCGTGGTGCAGTTGTTTCATACTGCGACCCGCATGTGCCGAGCGTGCGGATGGGCGCAGAGGTACTGCAGTCGATCAACGTCGGCGATATTAATGGCAGTGATGCCGACTTGGTTGCCGTGTTGGTTGGCGGGCAGTGGCCATTGGCAGCTCTGGCCAATCGTGGCGTCACTGTGTTTGACGCAGTTAACGCCGGTGGTGCACCCGGCGAGCATCGCCAACGGCTATAACAAGTCGCTAGTTGGGGGCTGCTGCACGTAAAGGACCAGATGCTTCTGAGCCAACTGATTGAGGCTAAATTCCGTTGATGCGCGGCGCCGTGCATTTTGACCTAATCGGGCTCTCAACTCAGAGTCCTGAAGCAAGCGCGTGGTGGCGGGCGCCAACTCACGCTCATCGTTAATGAGTAGACCAGTTTCCTCATGAATCACCACCTCCGATACGGATCCAACATTCATTGCAACCGTCGGAACCCCTGAAACAGCTGCCTCGATGAGCACGATAGCCGCAGCCTCATTGTCACTCGTGAGGATCAGAAGGTCTAGTACCGAGTACATCGTGGCAACATCCTCGACCCAACCCGCAATAATGAGATTGGGAATCGAAGCTGCATTTCTGCGAACTTGTTTACCTAATGGCCCATCACCGAACATAACGAACGTAGTTTCAGGAAGTGCTTCGGCCAGCCTTAGAAATCGATCTGGGCGTTTCACTTCTGCGAGCCGACCAATGAACCCTACGATCTGGCAACCATCGGGAAGGCTGAGCCTCCGGCGGGCATCCCGTTTTGGAACTAATTCAAATGAGTCAACTGCTGGTGGAATGCTGACTGATGTCGCTTCAGCCAGCACACGCTGTTGGATTAGATCTCTCCGAACACGCTCCCCATTAGTGATTGATTGTGTAGTGGCCCTTTGCAGGAATCGTTCTACAAATATGATCATTCGCACAGCTAGCGGTGAGAAGTAGCCAACGAGCAGGTGTCCGTGAAATGTATGAATACGAATTGGCACACGACAGAGCACCGCAGCGAGGCGACCCAGCACTCCAGCTTTTGCCATGTGAGTGTGTACGACATCAGGGCGGATGGAGCGAATAGTGCGCACCAGCGTGACAAAACCCACAAGTTCCTTCCAGGGGTTGATAGCACGCTGCAAAGATGGAATATTGATAATCCGCACATCAATGGGATTACTCGCAAAAAAGTCACCCTCACTCACAGAGGGTGATCCCCGCACAATAATATGCTGAACGTTGGGTGTTGTTGCTCTAACAATATTGCCCAGGTAATTTGATACACCGCCAATGTTTGTTCGCGTAACGACATGAAGTACGAGCGTCATGACAAGTATTTGCGCCACCATGCGAGAGTGCGTTGCAAACCGTCTTGCAATGAAATACCCGCGTTGAAGTCGAGCACTGTGCGAGCCCGTTGCACGTCGGGAATACGACGCTTGGTGTCTTCGAACCCTTTGCCAAAGCGTTGTTCGTAAGAAATATGTTGCACTGCTGACGACGACCCCGTCATGGCGATGATGGTGGTTGCCAGATCAATAATGGATGTTTCATGATCATTGCCGACGTTGAAGATCTGCCCCTCACCGCGCAAATCGAGTGCCGCACGCAGGGTGCCTTCGACCGTGTCATCAACATAGGTAAAGCAGCGAGTTTGTGACCCGTCACCGTGCACGGTTAGCGGCTCATTGTCAATTGCCTGACGCATGAGGTTGGCCACGACCGAGCCGTAGCCGCGGGGGTCGAGCCGTGGTCCGTACGAATTGAAATAGCGCACGATGGACATCCGCAATCCGTGTTGGGCATGGGCAAGGGCGAGATGTTCATCGATTGCCTTTGCCGTTGAGTAACCCCAGCGGGCAATTGTGGTTGAGCCAAGCACGCGATCGTCATCTTCAGACATTGGCATCTTGGCAGTTTTTCCATAGATCTCACTGGTGGATGCCAAGAGCAATTTGCGGTCATGTTTGGCACAGGCGGTGATCACGTTCTCGGCACCTTTGGTATTGATCACGAGCGAACGCAGCGGGTGTTCGATGATGTGGCCAACGCCAACCGCGGCGGCCAAATGAAACACGACGTCGGCACCAACCACCAATGTGTCCACGATGTCGGCATCCAGGATGGTTGCTTCAACGAATCGAATATCGCTGTGCACTGCCTGCAAGTTGGTCAGGTTGCCCGTCGACAGGTCGTCGATCACCGTCACTTCATGGTTGAGGTGAACGAGACGGTCAACGAGATGCGAGCCGATGTATCCGGCCCCGCCGGTTACTAGTATGCGCATTTCAGCGTCTCACGCTAGTTGTGCAGCTGTCCACTACGGCCGCAATAGTCTGGGGTGATGAACCCGGCGTGGCTGTATCCCGCTACGTTCGTTGGGGCAATCGGGTTGTCGTTACTGTTGGTGCCGGCCGTGCGCGAGTATGCGCGAAACCGCGAAATAATTGACACACCAGGTGGTCATAAATCCCACCGCGCTCCAGTGCCGTATCTCGGTGGGGTAGCGATGGTGGCGGCTTTTTCCGTAGCCATGGTGATTGGTGTCGTGGTGCGCCGCAGTGCTCAATTTGATGACGGCCAGATCAGCATCACCTTTGGCAATCTCTTCAGCCAAGGTGATGGTTTAGTGCGCGAACTTGCCGTGGTGCTGGGGTTGGCGCTGGTGTTTGCGGCGATGGGTTTGATCGATGACCTCCGCGGGTTGAGCCCAGTGTTTCGTTTTGTCGTGGGTTTGGGGCTCGCCACCGTGCTCGTGGCGTATGGCGTTGTTCTGGAATCCCCGCTGCCTGACTGGCTCGACATGGTTATCTCTGTCGTGTGGATTCTGGGGATGACGAACGCGTTCAATTTGCTTGACAACATCGACGGGTTGGCTGCGGGCACGGCAGCTATCGCGTCGGGTGCATTTTTTGTGATTGCAATCCTCAATGACCAGCAGTACAGCGCACTTTTGGCAATTGGGCTGGCGGGGGCGATGCTCGGGTTTCTGCGCAGCAACTTTGCACCCGCAACCATCTACATGGGTGACGCTGGCAGTTTGTTTATTGGGTTCATGATGGCGTATCTGGGTTTGAAGATGCGCACGAATGTCGCCGAAATTCCCCAACTCTTTGCCCCAGTGTTGGTGCTCGGAGTGGCAGTGCTCGACACCACTGTGGTGGTGGTGTCTCGGTTGCGCCGCGGGCTGAGCCCGTTCACGGGCGGTCAAGATCATCTCAGTCATCGTTTTTTGCGACTTGGTTTGTCGGTGCGTCGTTCGGTGACGGTGTTACTCGTCGCCACGTTCGCCCTTGGCGTATTGGCTGTTGGCTTGTCGGATGCACCAGCCGGGGTCGGCTATTGGGTGTTGGCTGCAGCGGTGATTTCGGGTGCCATGGCTACCATCGTGCTCACCACCAAAGTGGCGCGTGTTAACGAAGCCAGTCACTCCGACGAACTTGTTGAAGCAGAGAAACTCAACGTGACTCCAATTCGCCGCAATCTCGGCTAGTGGCGCTACTCCAGCTTGCAGTATTCGTCGGCATTAAATTTGCTTTGCCAACGTTCGAGTAGTAGCTCGACTTCTTCTTGCTCAACACCTTTGGGTCGGGAAGCAGTTTCAAAGTGGTACACCCGAGTATGAGGTGTCCAGATAATCCGATAGCCGGCTTGAAGAATCTTGAATCCCAAGTCCACATCGTTGAATGCTCGAGGGAACATCGGGCTCATTCCACCGATTTCGTTGTACACGCTTCTTCGGATGAGCGCGCAAGCACCCGTGATACCGCTGCACTCGCGAGCAATGGACAGCACGCCAAACTCGCCAGGCAGGTTGGCGGAGAGACCGGTTCGGAAGTTGTGGGGCGATGGGTTGTTCGCGTGTCCGGCGCTCTGAATTCGACCGTCTTCGAGTAGCAACATCGGCCCAACCATGGCGACATCCTGCTCCTCGAGGTAACCAGCAAGTGTGTGCAGCCACCGCTCATCAGTTATCTCTGTGTCGTCATTCAACATGAGCAAGTACTCTCCCGTCGACATCACTGCGCCGAGATTGCACTTTGAGGCAAAATTAAATGGCTTGTCGTAGCGAAGGAGTTGCAATCTGGTGTCAGCAATCGCTCGCAGACCGTCCCAAACCCCAGGCGGGGTGGAGTCATCAATCACTACTAATACATCAAAATTCTTATAGGTGGTTCTGGTGAGAATGCTTTCCACTGAATTAATGACCAGGCAGGTTTCAACACCGAATATGGTTTTGTACGTACCACACGTGGGGATAATGATGCTGATTTTGGGTTCATAGGCCAGCAAGCGAAGAACCCGTTGATACGGCCACGGTTCGGTCATGCTGACGGTTGCGGAAATCTCGCGACGCTCCAGTGCAGAATTCACTGCGCGTACAGCAGCAGCGTATGCGTACGGCTTCTCAGCCTGCGCGTGGGCAGTAGAGCCGCTGGCAGCTCTCCAGTGGTAGAGCACCTCGGGAATGTGTGCAATCTTGCGTGCCTTTTCGGTTATTCGCAGAAAGAGGTCATAGTCCTGAGAGCCATCAAAGCCGTCGCGAAATCGCCCAACTTCATCCACCAATCGCTTTCGGATGACCGATAAGTGACTGCAGTAGTTCTGCGCAAGAAAGCGTTCGGGAGACCATTTCGGTTTGTTGAATCGGTCGTAGAACATGCCATCTGGACCAACCTTGTCTTCGTCGGTGTAGACGTAGTCAATGTCGTCACTTTCAAGAAGCACCTCATGTACCTTCTCCAACGCCTCTGGATGCAACGCGTCATCATGATCCAAAAGCGCAACGAATTCTCCGTACGCCAGGCTCAAAGCGTCGTTTGACGCAGCTACGATTCCGCCGTTCACCTCGCGGAAGTGCACCAGAATTCTGGGGTCTAGTGCTTGAAGATCCGACAAGCGCTGCTGTACCCACCCGTGACTGGAGTGGTCGTCAACGAGACACCATTGCCAGTCTGCATGGGTCTGGGTGAGAACCGACTTAACGCATTCCTCGAACGCTTCTCGCGAAGGATTGAATACCGGAGTGATGATGCTGAATCGCGATTTGTGTTGCGCTAGCTCCTCGGTCATGAGCCACGCAAAAGGCGACGGAGAATTCGAATTGGCAGCATGAAGAAGTTTCCAATTCGCCAGGTGAAGGTTGCTCGTAGTCTCGCCTCTTGTTGGTCAAGATTTTTGCGCAAGTGGCTGATTCGGGCGCTCTTTTTTTCGAGCTCTACTTCTTTTTCCTGAAGCTCTACTTCTTTTTCCTGAAGCTCTACTTCTTTTTCCTGAAGTCGTGCGCGGAGCTCGCCGACTTGTGCCGTGGTTCCTATCGCATGATCACGCAATTGCATGAGTTGTAGTCGGAGCTCGGCCTCAACTGACGGGCTTAGGTCGCGAATTTTGCGCTCAGAGGGCGTCGACGGCAGTGATATGCCATGGGCTCGTGGATCTAAGGACATCCCGTCACAAGTCTAGGGTCGTACCAGTCGGCAGCGAATCGGATCGAATGTCGTAGCGCTGATACCGTTGGACATAATGCAGCAAGTCAAAAACATCGTTGCGTCACGGGGTTTGCTGTGGAATTTGACTCTTCGTGAACTTCGCACGAAGTACCGCCGATCAGTTCTTGGTTGGGGTTGGTCAATGCTCAACCCACTATCACAAATGCTGATTTACACGGTGGTGTTCGGGGCTATTTTTGGAGTGGAAGCACGGGTGGGTGATCCCTCCGGAATCAAGATTTACAGCCTCTATCTCTTGAGTGGCATCCTGCCGTGGGGGTTCATCAACCTCATTTGTGGTTTGGGTTTGCAGTCTCTTGTTGTGAATGCGGCGCTGGTTCGAAAAGTGCGGTTCGCACGAGAAACGCTCGTGTTTTCGGAGGTCCTCTTTAGTTTGGTGCAATTCAGCATCGAGATGACACTGTTGTGCATCGTTCTTCTCATTTTTGGGAGCCCACTGTTGCCATGGTTGCCTGTACTGCTCCTACTCATGGCACTACTTGCCGTGTTCACATCAGGACTTGCGCTTATTCTTGCAATTGGTGCGGTATTTTTTCGCGATCTGAAGTATCTATGGACGATTGTGAGTCAAATCTGGTTTTTTTCTACTCCTGTCATTTATGACCCAGCGCGAGTTGAGGAAAAGATTTCTGGTTTCTGGTATTCGATCTATCACTGGAATCCATCTACGGCATTCATCCGCTCGTTTCGTAACGTAACATTTGATGGTCGTGGTCCAGCACTCTCCGACATGGTCGTCCTCGTCATGGTGTCCGCGCTTTCGTTGACACTGGGCCTGGTCGTGTTCGGTCGCTACTCGCGTCGTATTGCTGAAGAGCTGTAGCTGACAGCCGCTATGTTCGTTGGCGGCCAATCGACCACACAGAGGGAATGGCAACGACGCCACCGTCGCCTACCGGCCCGTCAACTACATGAATTTTTGCCCAGTGCTGGCAGTGGTCAAACTCGGTGTTGCCGGTGGCATCGGTGATAGCAGCACTGAGATAGTACGTCCCCTCGGCCAATGGCAAAGACGGAATTGCGAGTTTTGCTGTTGCTGGGCCATCCAAAACCCGCAAGGTTGCGGCTCCACGCTGAGTACTCGTAGACCAGACCAATTCACCTGAGACGGTTTCTAGCTGTATGCGGACTACAGGTGACTCGATGCGCAGATGAGAGTTGATTTCCAGATGGATGCGTAGGGAGTCGCCGGAGCGAAGCGTTGTAACTGGCTGGCCGTCAGTGTCGTGGGTGGTGATCGTGGAAAATTGTGCGTCACCCGTGCCCCAGCGAGTTTTTGAACTTGCATCTTCGCGGGCAAAGTTGCCATACGTCGTACCGGTATAGGCAGCGATGACGTCTGCTGCGGGCCCAGTCATCTTGAGTTGACCCTTTTCTAACCACACGACTGTGTCACAAAGTTGCTGAACGAGTCCCAATGAGTGACTCACCACCAGAATGGTGCGGCCCTCGCGGCGAAACTGCTCAATTTTCTCCGTGCTTTTGCGTTGAAACGCCTGGTCACCGACGGCGAGAATCTCGTCGATAAGCAGGACTTCTGGCTCCACATGCGTTGCTATCGAGAAACCAAGTCGCACGACCATACCGGAAGAGAAATTCTTCACTGGTGTATCAATAAATTGCTCGAGGCCCGCGAACTCGACGATGCTGTCAAACTTTGCATCGATTTCCTTCTTTGACATTCCCATGATGGAACCATTGAGATAGATGTTTTCTGCCCCCGAGAGTTCGGGATGAAATCCAGCACCGAGTTCAAGCAGTGCAGCAATATTGCCGTCGATACGCACGGCTCCACGCTCCGGTTCATAAATCCCCGTTAGGCACTTCAACAGAGTGGTTTTACCTGATCCATTCGAGCCGATCACCCCAACTGTTGCTCCCTGATTCACGATGAAGCCCACGTCGCGGAGCGCCCAAAACTCTTCGAATCGGGCCCGTCGTCCGCGCAACACCGTTGCCTTGATATTGCGGTTTCGCTCGTGATAGACACGAAAGTTTTTCCATAAACCTTCAACTTGAATGGCCGGCGCGCTCATGTGGCAGGTCGTTCCTTATCGGGTGTCTGGGATATTTTCTGGATGCGCAACGTCGCACGGACATTTGCTGGAATTCGATCGTCGTTCCAATTGGTGATTTGGGAATCGGAGTGACGCGCGTAGTAG
>Ga0222713_10005592_pt1 | contig 12164 bp, 12 predicted proteins | sample C33_649DmetaG_FD_165061 | JGI IMG/M metagenome (GOLD analysis project Ga0222713, IMG submission 165061) | Estuarine water microbial communities from San Francisco Bay, California, United States - C33_649D | ecosystem: Environmental > Aquatic > Marine > Unclassified | place: USA: California...
ACTTCGCGCCAGTGGGTCACATTGATTTCAATCAAAAACGACCACGCACGAGAAGATTGAAATATTAATTATCAAACGTGGTGAATTGATCAGGATCAAAGTGCGCCGGTCTGGCAAGCAGCAGCATGGAGGGGCGTCCAAACCTGGAGGGCGTTCCCATGATCGAGTCGGCAAGACGTGCGCTGATTCACCACGCTGCCAAGGCGGCAGAAGCGGCTGCGCGTGAGGGAAGTCGTGTCGTGTTGGAATTGCATGACGCGACGCGTGCCAACGCGCCGGGGGAGGCGAGACAAGTGGCCGGATGTGTGGATCGCTATCTTGAAAGGCTGCGCCATTCATTGGCAGCTCTCGAAGCGACCGATCCGCAGCATTGCGTGCAGCGCTGGCGCGAGTTCCTTGCGGCATATGACGACTACCTTGAGGTCGTTCGACAGGTACGTGCTGAGCTTGGACGGGGCGCATGCGGGTGCGATGCATCGGTCCGGCCCGGACCCCAAGCGGCCACGACGACAGTGAGGCATGGCACGACCCCTCAGCGTTGGAGGGCACTGTCATGAGCAAGAAGATGAGGGCTGCAATCTTCGTAGCGCGTGGGCGCATCGTGATGGAGGACAAACCGATCCGCCAGATCGGCCCGGCTGACGCGTTAATCCGCATCACGACCACCGCCATCTGCGGCACGGACATCCATCTGCTGCGCGGCGAGTATCGGGTCACCAGGGGCTGATGCAACTTCGGGCAATGGCGTCGAGGAGATTCTGATGCTCACAGAAGGGCGTGGCGTGGACGTCGCCACTGCGGCGCTCGGATGCCAGCAGACCTTCGAGCAGCGATGCGCGTCCTTCGACCCGGCGGCTGCAGCTGCTGACGGATCGCAGCACAGCGCAGCGTATGGCGGTCCGGTGTCCGCGGACGACATGGCCGCCTTCGCCAACGGCAGGCTGGCAAGCCTGGGGCATGAGATCTTCGACCGCGCCAGTGAACTGCACACGCGGGCTGTCGAGATCAACGCGCAACGCCTCAAGCCGATCGCGCCTACAGCATCGGTGACGGAGCCGGCCGCCATCTACAACGCTCTCCTGCCGCCAACGTCGGCGGGGTTGCCAGCGGCAGGCAGACCACAGTCAACGAGCCTGCGCTGGAGCGGTCGTCTGACAAGACAATTCACCGCGTCGCCAAGCCGCGCCGATCCTGGGTTGGCGCAGCTGCGCCGGGCGCTCCACCCGATGCGTGGCACCAAGACGCCTTCCGGCGGCCCCGCGGGGCCGCGCCGCCTGAGACACGCAGGCAAAGTGCGCTGACCTGGCGTGCACGGCGCCGCCGATAGGGTCGATGCGCCCCAACCACCCAAGGAGTCGCCATGCGCATCGTTCGCCCCTCCGCGTTCATCGCCGCTGCCTGCTTCTCGCTGGCCGCCTGCGCTTCGCACCCGCGTCCCGATGGCCCGCCGCCACCTCCGCCGCATGCCCATGGCGACCGGCAGCCACCCCCGCCGCCGCCCGACGACATGCCGCCGCCCCCGCCACCTCCGCCCGCTGTGCCAACGCAGAACCCGTAGCCATCTCGGGCCGACCCGCCGAAGCGCCGCTTGGCGGGTCGAAGCGGTCCGAGGAACTTCCTCCACGATGCGCCCTGGGTTCCAGGGCTCTTCTTTCAGAGCACCAAGAAAGCACGGTCATGGTGCGGCTTTGCTTGTTCACCTGGCCTTCGGCGACTTTCCGCCCGCGCTGTGTGTTCAGCGCGGGCTTCGAGTGCCCTGATGGTCGTGGCCGGGGCCGGTCGTCGCTCACGTGACTGGGCGAGATCGGCTTCCGCGTCTATCTCAGGGCCAAAGGTGGCGCCAGGCGGGCGGGCCGGTGAAATGCGCCGCTCCGAGCGGCCGGTCGAACCCTCCGCGTGGTCCATTCGTCCCTGATGCCGGTCGATCGGTCCCTTGACCTTGGCAGGCCGGGGGCTAGATCCCGAAACTGGGGCATCGCGGAATGGCCGCCGAGCGGAAACCAGGATGTTTGAGGTAGGACCCAACTTATGGCTCCAGGGCTTCGCGAGCCCCTGGCTGAACCTCCTGATGAAGCTGGTGTCCTTCTTCGGCTACGACTGGCTCTACGCGGCGACGGTCATCGTGCTGGGTTTTGGTTGGCGGCTGCGCCCGATGCTTGGGGTCATGCTGGCGCTTTTGCTTGCCAGTGCCGGCACCCACGCGATCAAGGATGGGTTTCGGCTGCCAAGACCGGTCCAGGTGGATGCCAGGGTCTTGGACAAGGGGTTCGCAAACCAGCAGTGGCAAACCGAGCGGGGCGGGGCGGAAGGGACATTCAGCCTGCCATCGCCCGTGGCGATCGACGCCCAACGGCATGCTGATGCGCCGGACTATGGCTTCCTGAGTGGTCACGTTGCCGCCGCCACCGCGCTATGCGTCTCGTTCCTGCTGTGGCGTCCGCGACGGTTTTGGGTGCGTGCCGCCTTGATCGCATGGCCAGGGCTGATGGCCCTGTCGCGCATGTACCTGGGTAGGCACTTCCTGGCGGACGTCGTTGCGGGGGCATTGTGTGGCGTATTGGCGGCCGTCCTTGCCAGGCGGCTCTGGAAGCTGGAGCCGCCACGTTGGCTGGTGCCCGCTGCGGTGGTCGTGGCGCTGGCCTGCCTGGCATGGCCCCCGCTGGCACGGGTGCCTGCCGGGCAATTGCTGGGGCTGGCGATCACGGGCTACGCGATGCACAAGGCGGGTTGGCCAGTCCCCCGTGGCGGCGCTTGGCGCGGCGTCGCGCGCGTTGCGTTGGCCTTTGGGGTGTACGCGCTCACCAAGTCGCTGTTGGCATGGGTGGAGCATGGCGTCGACGGGCAGGGCATTGCGTGGGCCCCGACGCTCAGCACCGCGGTGGCGACGGCTGTCGTGTTTCTGGGATCTGCGTTGCTGTGCAAGCGCATGGGCCTCTACGCGATGCCTGGGCCAGGCATCGCCCAGCGGACGGCTACCGAAGCGCCCCGGTGATCTTGCAGGCAGGCGACGCGTCAGGCGTCACCAAGGTGTTGTGACGCTGGTGCCTGCGGATCAGTAGCGTGTAAAAAGCCAAGCTCCGGACCGACTGCAAGAGCCTATTCAGGCACGTTTTATGGCTCGAAGCTCCCTGGACATTCTTGCTGAGAAGTCGCATTGGCGCGCCCTGGCGGCAGGCTGTCGGGCAGGAGTCGTACCGCTGTCAGGACCGTGTCGTCACGGGAGGGGCTGGTGCGGCAAGATGATTTCGGGACCTTGAGCAACAACCCAGGAGGACACTTATGCACGTCAACAGCACTCGTCTTAGAGAACTCCGTGCCGCACGCCACTGGTCACAGGAGCAACTGGCCAGCCTGAGTGGCTTGAATCTCCGGACCATCCAGCGGCTCGAATCGGGTGCCAGGATCTCGACAGAATCCTTGAGGGCGCTGGCTGCAGTCCTTGAGGTGCCGGCCGAGAGCTTGCTAGTGGGCGCCTCGACACCCCAGCGGCCAGCGCTGGATGCGATGCGCGACGGCGTACGGCGTGGCCTGGAATTTTCCGGCACCACCACGCGGCCGGAATTCTGGTGGTTCGCCCTTGGGGTGACGCTGGTGCTGGGTCTGGCGACTCTGTTTGTCGAGGCGGCAGGCCCCTTGCCACTGCGGATCGCCTTATTGCTCGTGCTGGTCCCGTGGGTCGCCGCATGCACACGACGCTTGCGCGATGCCGGTCTCAGCTCGTGGTGGCAACTTGTCAGCCTGCTGCCAGTCGCCGGCATGCTTCTGCTGCTTTATTTACTGACCTATCCAAGCAAGGTGAAGCGAGCGGATGGAACGGGTGCTGAGCTGAGTTCGCCAGCGCCTGGCGCTTCAACCTAGCGATGTCTCATAGACGCCCGCAGCGCCGAAGCGCATTTTTTGCCCCTGTCGCTCGCGTCTTGGTCTTAGGTCGCTCATCCCGGCGGATGGTCTTACGCGCTGTCCAAGCTGCCGCTTGATCGCGTCACGAACGCGGCCATTCATAGCGCGTGCTGGCGTTGGAGGTAGGGGGGATGGTGGCGGTCCTGTCCGCGTCGATGCCCTCCATCACCAAGCAGCGATACGTCGCCGCGCGCTTCGCTTCATCGGCGATGGCGCTGCGCCGAGGCGCTGATGCCGCGCAGGATCAAGTCGATCCCCGCCAGGAAATCTGCCCGGTCATCGTGCGCGGGCAGTTGTGCGGACACCTGCCGGGTGAACGGGAATGCCCGGGCATCCAGCGCCGCCCAGGTCTGCGACATTTCCGTCAGCAGGCTGGTGCGGTCGAATCCCTGCTTGCGTGCCAGTTGCGAGTGCGCGGCGTTCTCCCCGCCCACGCCGGTGATGTAGCTCATCAGCGCGGACGTCGTGGACCACTGCTGCTTCTGCGGCACACCGAGTGCCTGTACCTGCTGGCCCAGCGATTCCAGGATGCGGACCGCCGGCAGCGTGCCGCCCGCCTGGGTCAGGGCACCCCCAATCCACGGATGCGCGTCCATGGCGTCGAACAGGCGCCCGGCGATGGTGCGGATCCTGTTTTCGGGCATGGTCTTCGAGGCGGGCGCGTCGACGGCGCTGGCGATGATGGCGTCGCACGCGGCGATCAGCAGGTCGCGCTTGTCGTCGATGTGCCAGTAGATCGCGCCTGCGCCGGTGGCCAGTCGATCGGCCAGGGCGCGGAAGGTCAGTCCCGGCTCGCCGCCCTCGTCCAGCAGCGCGACCGCCTCGGCGACGATGCGCTCGCGCGAGAGCGCGGATTCCTTGCGGCGGCCTGATGGGGTCTTGCTCATGGCGCCATCTTGACACAAATGGAATGTGGTTCCATGATTGTGGAATGTCGTTCCATTCGGGCCGCCACTTCGAAGTGGCGGCAAGGCATGGACAACGGCATCGCGATCGTCGGGGCAGGACTGGGCGGCCTGACGCTGGCGCGGGTCCTGCAGGTGCACGGCATCGCCGCGACGGTCTACGAGGCCGAGGCGTCCAGCGATGCCCGCCCGCAGGGCGGCATGCTCGACATCCACGCGCACAACGGACAACGCGCCCTGGAGGCTGCGGGACTGCTCGATGCGTTCAGACGGATCACCCATCCCGGCGGCGAAGCGCTACGGGTGCTGGATCGGCACGCCGCGGTGTTGTACGAGGAAGCCGACGATGGCGCCGGTGGCAGGCCCGAGGTGCCGCGCGGTGCGCTGCGCCAGCTGCTGCTGGACGCGCTGCCGGATGCCACGGTGCGCTGGGGCCACAAGCTCATCGCCGCGGCTCCGCTCGGCGCGGGGCGCCATCGCCTCGAATTTGCCAACGGGGCTTCGGCCGAGACGACGCTCCTGGTCGGCGCCGATGGCGCTTGGTCGAAGGTGCGCCCGCTGCTGTCCCGCGCCACGCCCGCCTACACAGGCCTGATGTTCCTGGAGACCTGGATGTCCGACAGCAAGCGGTATCGACCCGCGTGCGCGCAGGCGGTCGGTGGCGGCGCGCTGTTTGCGGTCGAGCCGGGCCGGGGCATCCTCGCGCATGCCGAACCCGGCGATGTCCTCCACACCTACGTGCAACTGCAGCGGCCGCTGGCCTGGGTCGAGCGGCTGTCCGACCTCGATGCCAGAACGTCCGCCCTGCGCGTGGCCAGCGAGTTCGACGGATGGTCGCCTGCGTTGACCGCGCTCATCACCGACAGCCAGGCCGAGCCGGTGCTCAGGCTGATCCATGCGCTGCCGGTGGCGCATCGCTGGGATCGGATCGCGGGCGCCACCCTGCTGGGCGATGCGGCGCACCTGATGATCCCTTCCGGTGAGGGTGCCAATCTGGCCATGCTGGATGGCGCCGAACTCGCCGCGGCGATTGCGCTTCACCCAGGCGCGCCGGAAGCCGCGCTCGACACATACGAGCAGGCCATGTTCGCAAGAGGCGCACAGGAAGCGGCCGAAGCGCTGAAGCTCACGGACACCATGTTGGGGGCCGGCAGTCCAGGCACGTTGTTGGATTTCTTCAGATCCCATGGAAGCGATCGTGCGGGTTGAAGGCGTCGTCACGCGCACCTCGTCCTTTCACGGTCGCTGGGTGCCATGGTGTCGCAGAAGCGTTGTGGCTTCGCTTTGAGCGGCACCAAAAGGCGGCGGGTCGAAAGGGCGGGTTGCTGTTGCAGGATCGCGTTCACTCAGTGCGCTAGCTGGAAGGAAGAGTAATCCTGATGCTCAGCCCGATTCGCGCGTCGGTTCTGGTGCTGCAGCTTTGCGCGCGTGACGCGCACGAGTTGTCGTGACGCGGTCTGCTATCCAAACTGGCGCGCCGCGGATTTGATGATGTCGATGACCGCGCGCGTGGCCGCTGCCATGTGGCGTTGCCGGGGGTAGGTCAGGTGGAAGCCCGGGAAAGGCGCGCTCCACGCCGCGAGCAACGGCACAAGCGTGCCTGCGGCGAGGTGTTCGCGGACGGTGTCCTCGATCACGAAGGCGATGCCAAGACCTTCGAGCGCGGCCCGCACTGCGACGGTCTTGTCGTTGACGATCAGTCCGCCGGTCGGGGCGATACTGAACCAACGGCCTTCTTCGAAGAACTCCCACGGGAAGGGATGCGACTGGCCCGGCCAACGCCAGCGAATGCAGTCGTGGGTCAGCAGCTCGCGCGGATGCCTGGGGGTGCCGTGACGGGACAGGTAGTCCGGCGCGGCCACGGCGATCTGCCGCAACTCCTTGCCCAAGGCGACGGCCACCATGTCCTGGGCGATGACTTCGCCGATGCGGATCGCGAGATCGAACCCCTCGGCAACCGGGTCGCGTAATGCGTCATCCAGGGTGACATCCAGCACCACCTCCGGCAGCGCCTTGCGCAGATCGGGCAGGATCGGCAACAGGAAGCGATCGGCCGCCGACCGAAAGGCAATGATGCGCACCGTGCCACGCGGTCCCTGCCTGCGTGCCGTTTGCTGCAGCGAGGCGATGATTTCCTCCATCGCCGGTGCCATGCGCGCCTGCAGGGCCGCGCCCGCCTCGGTCAGGGCGACGCTGCGGGTGGTCCTCTGGAACAGTTGCTGCCCGCGCTGCGCCTCGAAGGCGCGGATGGTCTGGCTGAGCGAGGATGAGGTGATGCCCAGCTTCTCGGCGGCGCGCGAGAAGTTGAGCGCTTCGGCCACGGCGAGAAAGGCCCGGACACGGGCGAAGTCGGTCGGCGTCATGGCCCATTATGAGGCCGGGCCACCAAAGCAATGAAGTGGGCGGCTGATTATCAAGTCAGGGCACCTGATCTACCTTGGCCTCCCAAGGAGATTCCCATGACACACGACTTCACCGGCCTCACCGCATTGGTCACCGGCGCCGCACGCGGCATCGGCAGAGCCACCGCCCTGACCCTGCATGCACGCGGTGCCTACGTGGTGGCCAGCGACCTGCGCGAAACCGTCCACGAACTGGCGACCGATGGCATCGCCACCCTGGTGGGCGACATCGCCGAGGAGAGCACCGCCGAGCGCAGCGTGGCCCTGGCGACGGCGCGATTCGGCGGCCTGGACATCCTGGTCAACAACGCCGGCCGCACCATGAACAAGCCGCTGGTCGAGACGACGGCGGCAGACTGGGACGCCGTGATGGCCATCAACGCCCGGGGCACGTTCCTGCATGCGAGGGAAGCCATCAAGGCAATGCTCAAAACGGGGGGCGTGATCGTCAATGTCGCCTCGATCGTGGCGCAGGTCGCGATGAAGGAGACCGCCGTTTACGCAGCATCCAAGGGCGCCATCGCACAGCTGACGAAGGTCATCGCCGTCGAGTACGGGAGCCACGGCATCCGCGCGAATGCGGTGCTTCCCGGCGTGATCGAGACCGATATCCTGGAAGGCATCGTCCCGGACAGTCGCGCCACCTTGGCCAGCTACGCCTCCGCCCATCCGCTGGGCCGCGTGGGCCAACCCCAGGACATCGCCGAAGTGATCGCGTTCCTCGCCTCCCCGGCCTCCACCTTCATGACCGGCGCATTGGTCACCGCCGATGGCGGCTTCACCGCACTCTAAAAGGACCCTGCATGCCTTCCATCCTCATCATCGGGGCCGAACGCGGCCTCGGACTCGGCCTGGCGCAGGTGCTGCATGCCCACGGCTGGGACGTGACCGGCACTTCGCGCATCGGCTCGGACACCACCCACCTGGCGCAGGTCGCGCAGGTGGCGCATGTGGACGTCACCTGTCGCGAGCAGATCGCGACCCTCCGCGAAAACATTGGCAGCTTCGATGTGATCTTCCTTGTCGCGGGCATCTACGGCCCGTTGCACAACTCGGTGGTGGAAGCCACCGACGCCGAACTGACCGAGATCATGATGACCAACTGCTTCGGGCCGATCCGGCTGGCCCACCGGCTGCTGGACCGGCTCAACGACGGCGGAACGCTCGCGGTGATGTCGTCCCACCGCGCCAGCATCGCGCTGAACACCGAGGCTGGACTCAAGCTCGACCTCTATCGCGCCAGCAAGGTGGCGCTCAACATGCTGGCCCGCACGATCCATGCGGATACTGGCACGACCGTGTTGTCACTCCATCCCGGTTGGGCGGCCACGGCGATGGGCACGCTCGACGGCAAGGTCGAAGCGGAAATCAGTGTCGAAGAGAGCGTGCAGGGTCTGGCCAATGTGCTGATGGCCAACATGGGATGCGGTGAACATCGCTTCCTGGACTGGAAAGGCGAGTCGCTGCCTTGGTGAGCTGCGGGTGACACGGGTAGCGCCGCACGGCCGCTAGCGGGCCGTGCGTGCGGTGACATCCTTCGTCCTTCTCGCTTCAAAACTACCTTTGGAAAGGCAAGGTCGCTTCAAGGCTGCTCGGACAGCAGCGGCCGTACAGTGTCTGTGCGGAAGGCCTGGCCAATTCAGGCCACGCTGTCCAACACGGCACGCACCCGCCTTGCGAGCTGCTCAACGGTGAAAGGCTTTCCGAGCAGATACACATCCTCGCGTATCACGCCGCTGAGCAAGCTGTCCTGGCGGGTGTAGCCGCTGGCGAACAGCACCTTCAGCGCGGGGATTCGCTGGCGCGCCTGCTCGGCAAGCTGCGGACCGCTGACGTCGGGCATCACCACGTCGGTGAAGAGCAGCGCGACATCATCGTGCTCATCGAGAGCTTGCAGCGCTTCGGCGGCGCCACTGCATGCGATGACCCGGTAGTCCAACGCAGCGAGTGCCTCGCGCGTGAACTCCCGCACCGCCGGCTCGTCGTCGACGAGCACGATCAGTTCCTGGCCTCCTCGGATCGCCATCGGAGCGACAAAGTCGGGCTGGTCGGCCTGCTGGGCTTCTGTCAGCAGGCGGGGCAGGTAGATCGTCACGGACGTACCTTGGCCCAGCTCGGAGCAGATCCGGATATGGCCGGCGCATTGTTGAACGAAGCCGTAGACCTGGGAAAGACCAAGCCCGGTGCCCCGTCCGACTTTCTTTGTGGTGAAGAACGGATCGAACGCCTGCGCGCGCACCTCCGGCGACATGCCCGTGCCGGTGTCGGATACCTCGATGGCGACGTATTGGCCCATGGGCAGGTCCAGTGCCTCGCTGGTGGTGGCGTCAGTCACCTCCAGATTGGACGCCCGGATGCACAGGCGTCCTGCGCCTTCCATGGCGTCGCGCCCATTGACCGCCAGGTTGAGGACCGCGTTCTCAAGCTGGTTGGCATCGGTGCGCGACCAGCACAGGTCCGGGCTCTGGAAAATCTGCAGGCTCACCGCCCCGCCAAGCGAGTGGGCGAGCAGATCGGACATGCCCTCCAGCAGGCGGCCCACATTGACTGGCTCGGGCTGTAACGGCTGTTGCCTGGAAAACGCGAGCAGGCGCTGGGTGAGCTGCGCGGCCCGGCGCGCGCCTTCCAGGGCCATGTTGATGAAGCGTCTGGCGCGTGGATCGCTTTCACCCACGGTCATGTCAAGCATGTCCAGGGGGCCGATCACCGAGGTGAGCATGTTGTTGAAGTCATGCGCGATGCCGCCTGTCAGCTGGCCCACCGCCTCCATCTTCTGGCTTTGCCGAAGCGCGCTTTCGACTCGCATCCGCTCGGCAACCTCAGCGCGGATGCGGCTCTCCAGCTGCTCATTGAGCTCCTGCAGTCGCATTTCCGCGTTCTTCTTGGCGGTGATGTCCACCACCACGCCGACCACACGCGTACACACGCCTGCCTCGAACACGCCGCGCCCCTTGGCCGCGACCCAGCGGATGATCCCGTCTTCCTTGCCGACCGTCCGGTACTCGACGTCGTAAAAGGCACGCCTGGCGGGGTCGGCGGCCGCGTTGAAGGCCTCGCTGGTGGCAAGGCGATCGTCGGGGTGGAGGCCTTCATAGAAATCGCGCATGGAGACCTCCACGTGCGGAGAAATCCCGAACATCGCCTTGGTCCTGGCCGGCCAGATCAGCAGGTCCTGGGTCAGGTCGACATCCCAGAAGCCCATGTCGCCCGCTTCGGTCGCCAAGCGCAACCGCTCCTCGCTTTCGGCCAAGGCCCGCTCTGCAGCCTTGCGCGCCGAGAGGTCCTGCATCGCGCCGATCATCCGCACCGGCGCACCGGCGGGGTCACGCAATACGGTGCCCCGGTCCAGCACCGTCGCAAAGCTTCCGTCCTGCCGGCGGAACCGATACTCCCCGATCCAGGCCGAGTCGGGTCCATTGATCACCGCATGGATGTCCGCGTCGATACGCCCGCGATCGTCGGGGTGGATGTGATCCAGCCACCATTGCGCGCTGGTCTCCGCGTGCAGGTGGCCGAACAGGGCGGTCAGGGCCTCGTTCCAGATCACCTGGCCATCCTCGATATGCCAATCCCAGATGGCATCGTTGGTGGCCTGGGCTGCCAGCCGGTAGCGCTCCATGATCTCTTGCTGACGCAACTCCATGAGCCGGCGATCGGTCACGTCCAGGGACGTGCCTACCAGGCCGATGATCTCGCCCGCGGCATTGCGCAAGGGGGCTTTGGTGGACAGCCAATAGGCGTGCCTGCCGTCCGGGAAGCTCACTTCCTCCTCGACCTGCTCGGCGCGGCCGGTGCGCATGATGCGTTGGTCGGTCGCCATGATCGCCGCAGCCTGCGCCGGGTCGCCCAGAAGCTCGGCATCGGTGCGCCCGATGTAGGCTTCGGGGGGATGGCCCAGCAATTCGCTGGTTCCGCGGTTCCCGATCAGGAGCCGTCCGTTCAGGTCCTTGGCATAGACCACATCCGGTGCCGCTTCGACACACGAGCGCAGCAGTGCTTCTGCATGATCACGTGCGCTTTCATCGCGCCTGCGGTCATCGATGTCGATCACGACACCGGAGAAGCGGCGTGCCTGGCCGCCTGCGTCCAGTTCGACCCGGCCAATGGCCTCGTACCAGCGATATCCACCGTCCTTGCCATGCGCGCGGTACTGCCAGGCATAACGGCCGCCGCGGCGAAGCGCCTCATCGACGGCTGCAGCCAGTCCGTGTCGATCGTCGGGATGCACCGCTTCCATGACCTGCTCGAGCTTGACCGGACGGCTGGCGAGTGCGGGATCCAGCCTCCACGCGCACGCCAAGGCCTCGTCGATGATCAGCCCGTCGCTGGCCAAATCCCAGATCCAGGTGCCCACGATCGCGCCAGCGGCCACCGCCATCTTGACGCGCTCAGTGTCGGAGCCGGCGCCCAGGGGCGTGTCGTACGGGTCAATCATGCGGCGCTCGTTGTTTTCAAGGCTCTCGGCCCCCAGGCAGTCTACCGACCGGCTGGGACCTCGGGGCGGCGACGGCGCTATTGTGAATGAGCGCATGCGCCTTCGGCAGGGGGAGTCGCGTTCTGGTTCGAACCCGGGCGGCTGTCAGCGAACGCGCGGCCATCGCTGGAGCATTTGGATCCAGGACGCTATCTCGCGCTACGCTTACTACTCGTGTGGGGGGCGCCTACAGCCGGCGCGGGTAAAATTATTTCGCCGCGCGAAGGTCTGGCAGCATCAAGCGCGCCAAGGCGATGTTTAAGCAAGCGGAGCAGCGCCGATCGCTTGCGCTCAAGCGCGCAGGGCGGGCGGCCGCACGTGGCGGTCGACATGAGGCTTTCATCCAGGCGCCTGATCGGCCTCTTCGAGCAGACCAAGCAAATTTGCGTCCCCGCTGGACGCGGCAGTGCTGCAGTGGGCGTTCCGCTTGTCTATAGAGGCGCAATACCCTAAGGCGCTGATGCCGGGGGCACGCATCCCTAT
>Ga0222713_10005593_pt1 | contig 12163 bp, 9 predicted proteins | sample C33_649DmetaG_FD_165061 | JGI IMG/M metagenome (GOLD analysis project Ga0222713, IMG submission 165061) | Estuarine water microbial communities from San Francisco Bay, California, United States - C33_649D | ecosystem: Environmental > Aquatic > Marine > Unclassified | place: USA: California...
AAAACTATCATTTAAATCTATTTTTGAAGAAAAATAGCATGCAGTTAAAAATCCAATTAGATAACCCATTGTTGGCCCTATAAAATATGCAAGACCAATTCCTTTTTCAGGTGAGTTAGAGAATACCGGTAAACCTGCAATTCCCTCTAATAAATAAAGAGATATAGTTGCTAAACCTAATTTATATCCAAATGCTATACCAATAAACATTACCATAAATGTTTGCATAGTCATTGGTACTGGATAGAAAGGAATTTTTATTTTTGCTGAAATTGTTAATGCAATTGTTCCAATAAAAATTAAAGCTAAATTTTTAAATATTTTTGTTTGTGAATTTTGCTTTATCAGCTCCATAAGTAATAATACTCCTATTTTTTATGATAATCTAGTTTTATATTAATTGAATTAAGTATGGTATATTTTAAGAAGTATAGATGTTAATACCTAGATAATATTTAAATTATTTCATGACTAATATAAAAAAAACTGATCATTTTTATTTAATAGATGGTTCAGGATATATTTTCAGAGCCTATTATGCCTTACCTCCTTTAACTAGAAAAAGTGATGGCCTTCCAACTGGAGCTGTAAGTGGATTCTGTAGTATGTTATTTAAATTATTAGAAGACTCTAAATCTAATCAAAATTTACAAAAACCTACTCATTTTGCAGTAATTTTTGACTCAGCTAGAAAAACTTTTAGAAATGATATTTATAGTGATTATAAAGCCAATCGGTCAGAGGCACCAGATGATCTAGCACCTCAATTTGAATATATTAGAAAGTCAGTTTTAGCGTTTAATTTGCCTTCGGTAGAACTAATGAATTACGAAGCAGATGATTTAATAGCAACATATGTAGATGAAATTTTAACCATTGGTGCAAAAGTCACTATTGTTTCATCAGATAAAGATTTAATGCAATTATATAAAAAAAACGTTCGTATTTTTGATCCAATGAAAAATAAATTTATACTAGAAGAAGATATTTTTAATAAATTTGGAGTAGATGCAAGTAAAGTTATAGATGTTCAGGCTTTAGCAGGGGATAGTAGTGACAATGTTCCTGGGGTGCCAGGCATTGGAGTTAAGACAGCAGCAGAACTAATTAATAAATATGGAACACTAGAAAAACTTTTAAAGTCAGCTGATGAAATAAAACAAAACAAAAGAAGAGAAACTCTTATTGAAAACAAAGATAAAGCTTTGATTAGTAAACAGCTGGTAACTTTAATGCATGATGCTCCGGTAAATCAAAAATTAGAAGATTTTAGATTAAAAGAAATTGATAAAGATAAACTTTATAAATTTTTAAGAGAAATGGAATTTAATAGATTACTTAGCTCGGCCATTTCTGCTTATGGCGAACCTAATTTTTTAAGCTCAAAAACTGAAGTTCAGGATAAACAAAAAGAAATTACTAAAAAAAATTATTCTTTAATTAGTGAAATAGATGAATTAGATGATTGGATTAAGGAAGCAGAAGAAGTTGGTGAACTTGCCATTGATACAGAAACAACCTCTGTTGATCCTCATCAGGCTAGTTTAGTTGGTATCTCTCTTAGTTCAAAAGTTGGTAAAGCTTGTTATATTCCAGTAGGTCATAAATCTAAAAAAAACTTAGATAAAAAAAGTGTAATAAGTAAATTAAAACCTTTATTAGAAGACCCAAGCATAAAAAAAATTGGTCAGAATATAAAATTTGATTTTATTATTTTATATAGAGAAGGAATTTCAATTTCTCCAATGGAAGATACAATGCTTATGTCTTATGTGTTGGATGCAGGAAAAAATAGACATAATATGGATACTCTATCTGAACTTCATCTTGGACATAAAACTACTACATTTAAAGAATTAGTGGGTTCTGGAAAAAAAGAAATTAATTTTAGCGATGTAGAACTTGATAAAGCAAAAGATTATGCTGCAGAAGATGCTGACATCACTTTTAGATTATATAAAAAATTCATTAAAAATTTAAAATCAGAAAAAATGATTAATATTTATGAAATTTTTGAAAAACCCATGATTGAAATTTTAGCCTTTATGGAAATGAAAGGAATAAAAATTGATAGTAATTTTTTAAAATCTTTATCATTAAAATTTGAAAAAAAAATTGAAAAGCTTGAGAAAGAAATTTTTAAAATAGCTCAAAAAGAATTTAATATAGGCTCACCAAAACAACTTGGAGACATCATATATAATGACTTAAAAATTGCAGGTTTGAAAAAAACTAGAAAAGGTGGATTTGCAACCAATGCAAGCGTTTTAGAGGACTTAGCTTTTAAAGGTCATAAATTTCCTCAACTAGTTTTAGACTGGAGACAAGTATCTAAATTAAAAAATACTTATTCTGATGCGCTACCAGAGCATGTAAATCCCACAACAAAAAGAGTGCATACCTCTTTTTTACTAGCAGCAACCACCACAGGAAGATTGGCATCAAGTGATCCAAATTTACAAAATATACCTATTAAATCTGAAGATGGTAAAGATATTCGAAAAGCATTTATAGCTGAAAAAAATCATACATTAATATCTGCTGATTATAATCAAATAGAAATGAGAATTTTAGCTGACTTAGCTGGGGTTAAAGAATTAAAAAAGGCATTTAAAAATAATGAAGATATTCATTCTTTAACAGCAAGCCAAATATTTAATATAGAAATTAAAAAAGTTGACCAAGATCAAAGAAGAAAAGCTAAAGCAATTAACTTTGGGATTATCTATGGAATTTCACAATATGGTTTGGCAAAACAAATTAATGTATCTAATTATGAGGCAGAAGAGTTTTTAAATGCTTATTTTGCAAAATTTCCTGAGATTAAAATTTATATGGATGACACAATTAAATTTTGTAGAAAATCTGGTTATGTTAATAATATTTTTGGAAGAAGATCTCATTTTAATGCAATAAATGATAAGAACTTTAATGTAAGAAATTTTCAAGAAAGAGCGGCTATTAATGCGCCAATACAAGGTTCTGCATCAGAAATAATGCGACTTGCAATGATTAGACTTCAAAAAAACTTAAGTGAAAATAAAAAATTAAAATCAAAAATGTTACTACAAATTCATGACGAGCTAATATTTGAGGTTCCTAAAGATGAAGTAACTGAGATGACAAAAATAATTAAAAAAGAGATGACCAGTGTTAGTGAAAGTGAGCATCATTCATTCTCAACTCCTTTAACTGTGGACATAAATATCGGTGATAATTGGGGTGCACTTCATTAGTTTTAATTATATTGCCCAATTTAGAACATTTTAGTATTTTTATATTGAATGATGAACAAACAAACAATTGCTTTAGTAGATGACGATAGAAATATACTTACTAGTTTAAGTATAGCTCTTGAGAAAGAAGGATTTAAAGTTCAAACCTACATTGATGGTGAGAGTGCTCTTATTGGTTTAAGTAGAACTCCACCTGACTTAGCAGTAATAGATATAAAGATGCCCAAAATGGATGGAGAAGAATTGCTAAAAAAACTTAGAAAAAAAACTTCTTTGCCTGTAATTTTTTTAACTTCAAAAGATGATGAAATTGACGAATTGCTTGGCTTAAAACTTGGAGCAGATGATTTTGTAAAAAAATCAGGAGGTTTTTCAATAAAAGTATTAATTGAGAGAATTAGAGTTCAATTAAGAAAAAAAGATTCAAATAATATTATTGAAGAGAATAAAAGTATTATATCTCATGGAAAACTAAAATTAGATCCATCTCAACTAGAATGCGAATGGAATGGAAAGCAACTACCTGACAAATTAACCACAACAGAATTTTTGATTGTAAAAGAGTTAGCTAAAAGGCCAGGAATAATAAAAGAGAGAGCTCAATTAATGGATATAGCATATAGGGAAGATACAGATATTGAAGATCGAACGATTGATAGTCATGTAAAAAGAATTAGAAAAAAATTTAAAAAAGTTGATCCTGATTTTTCAGCTATTGAAACTAGATACGGTAGTGGATATAGATGGAATGTTAGTTGATGTTAAGTAAATTTTTAAAAAATCTATCAATATTAAAAAAATTTTTATTTATAAATTTTATTTTTTTTACCATTATTGGTTTATTTACAGCCCTATACTTAAAGGAAGTACAGCCAAATTTAATTAAAAAAAAATCAGCAAATCATATTAATATTATTAATAATACAATTGACAATATTTTAAGATTAAATGTTGAATTTAATGAAGAAGATGTAAGAAAATTTTTATTTTCTACGCGATTTATATTTCAAAATTTAGATAGAGTAATATTTTTTGATAATGATTTAAATTTAGTGGGCGATACTGATACTTTAGATCTTGATCCAAGATCTTTTTCATCAAGATTAAATGTTATTGAACTTGAAGTATTAAATGAACAAAAAAATAAGGAAACAATTGAAAAAAAAAATATAAATATTGATGAAAAAGAACCTGTATCTTTCAAGGATATTTTACTAATTTATTTAAACTCAAAAGATTTTGGAAAGCCATTTACTTTTACTCAGGATAATTTTAATCAATTTAAGTTGACAACTATTAAAAATGTAATGAGAGATGGATCAAATGTAGGATTTATTGTAATTACAGAAAATGCCAATGATATAAAAGCAGCAATTAATGAAAGAGAAACTTTTATACTAAGAACTGCAATTGCAGTTGGGCTGGTAATATTAATTTTTTCATTTGTTTTAAATAGGTATTTTTTAAAACCTATACAAAATTTAGTTAGTTACACAAAAAAAATTAAAGAAAAAAGTAGAGAAAAAACTAGTATTGAAAATTTAAAAAATAGAAATGATGAGTTAGGTTTATTATCCAATTCATTAGATGATATGACAAATGAATTACAAAAGCGTATTACTCATGCAGAAAATTTTTCAACTGATCTTGTTCATGAAATTAGAAATCCATTGGCTTCTCTTAAAGGAGCCTCAGAGATTTTAAAAGATACGACTGATTCCAATCAAAGAGATAAGTTAGTTGATATATTAAGTCATGATGTTTTAAGAATTGAAAGACTAATCACAGATTATTCTCAAATGCTTAAAGATGAAGTTGCTTTGAGTAAAGAAAAAATGAAAAAGATTGATATTGAGCCAATTATTCAGTCTGTTGTTGATGATTATAATAATATTTATAACATTAAAAGAAACATCCAAATTTCTTTTGTAAATGATAAAAATAAAAATTACTTCATTAATGGAATAGAAAATAGAATTGAACAGATAATTGCAAATTTACTTGATAATTCAATATCTTTTAGTCAAGATAACCAAAAAATTTTAGTAAAAATTTTTAAAAATCAAGAGAAAAAAATTACTATTCAAATTATTGATGAAGGTGAAGGTTTTAAAGAAAAAGATATGAGTAAAATTTTTAATAGATTTTATAGTAACCGACCCAATAAATTTGGTGAACATTCAGGACTAGGCTTAAATATTGTTAAAAATTTGATAGATGTTCATGATGGAAAAATTAAAGCTAGTAATAGATTAGATAATAAAGGTGCTATAATTGAAATTAGTTTTTCTGAGTTTTAAACTTTTATTGATTAATTAACACTTTGTTGTTAGAAAGCCTGCCATGGAAGATTTTAAAGTAAAAGATTTATCATTAGCCGATTTTGGTAGAAAAGAAATTTCAATAGCTGAGAGTGAAATGCCTGGCTTAATGGCATTAAGGGAAGAATATGCTGGAAAAAAACCTTTAAAAGGAGCCAAGATAATTGGCTGTCTTCACATGACTATTCAAACAGCTGTATTAATTGAAACCCTAACAGACCTAGGTGCTGATGTCAGATGGTCATCATGTAATATATTTTCAACACAAGATCATGCAGCGGCAGCGATAGCGAAAGTTGGAATTCCTGTTTATGCATGGAAGGGTGAAACAGAAGAAGAATATTTATGGTGTATTAAACAAACTATTGTTGGAAAACCTGATTGGAAACCTAATATGTTATTAGATGATGGAGGAGATCTTACTGCCATCATGCATAAAGAATATAAAGAATTATTAAAAGAAGTAAGAGGTGTTTCAGAAGAGACAACCACTGGAATTAAGGCATTGAATAAGATGGAAAAAGATAAATCTCTAATGGTGCCTGCTATAAACGTTAATGACTCAGTTACTAAATCAAAATTTGATAACTTGTATGGTTGTAGAGAAAGTTTGGTTGATGGAATAAGAAGAGCAACAGATGTTATGATGTCAGGAAAGATAGCAATCGTTGCTGGGTTTGGTGATGTTGGAAAAGGTAGTGCAGCATCTTTAAGACAAAGTGGGGCAAGAGTTCTAGTAACAGAGGCAGATCCAATATGTGCATTACAAGCTGCGATGGAAGGTTATGAGGTAGTTTTAATGGAAGAAGCTATCAGTAGAGCCGATATAGTAGTAACTGCTACCGGTAATAAAGATATTGTTACAGCAGATCATATGAGAGATATGAAAGATAGAGCAATCTTATGTAATATTGGTCATTTTGATAATGAAATTCAAGTTGAAGCTCTAAGAAATTATAAATGGACAGAGATAAAGCCACAAGTTCACGAAATAGAACTTCCAAGTGGAAAAAGAATTATTCTTTTAGCTGAGGGAAGACTGGTAAATTTAGGATGTGCAACAGGTCATCCAAGTTTTGTAATGAGTGCTTCTTTTACTAATCAAGTTATAGCTCAAATAGAACTTTGGAATAATCATAAAAATTATGAAAATAAAGTCTATGTCCTTCCAAAACATTTGGATGAAAAAGTTGCAACATTGCATCTTAAAAAAGTAGGTGCTAAATTAACTAAATTATCTAAAGAACAAGCAGATTACATTAGTGTTGGTGTAGAAGGTCCATTTAAGCCAGATGCCTATCGCTACTAATAGTGGTAGAATTGATATTTCCACTGAAAGACTTACTAAAGATATAGCTGAAAAAATTTCAGCTCAGTTAAAAAAAAATCAAATCATCTTTTTGTACGGTGAAATAGGAGTTGGAAAAACAACATTCGTTAGATATTTAATCAATAAATTACAAAAAGATAAAAAAATTAATATCACTGAGGTAACCAGTCCCACATTCAATATTCTAAACGAATATCAGATAGGGGACTTAACAATTAAACATTATGATCTTTTTAGGATCAAATTGAAAGAAGAGATAATAAATTTAAATATTTTTCAAGATAATTTTAATTCAATTTCACTAATTGAGTGGCCACAAATGATAGACAATAAATCTAATGAATATATAGAATTGTTTTTTAACTATGAAGAAGATTTAAACAAAAGATCATTAGAAATCAAAGGTTTGAATATCAAATGAAATGATTGATTTAAAAAATACAAAAAAGATAAAGGGTGACGCATCATTTAGAACTTTTTTTAGAAAAACTAAAAATAATAAATCTTCTATAATTGTTTTTACTAAAAAAGAAAAAAGAAAAAATTTACTAATTTATGATGGGATAAATAAGATTTTATTAAAAAATAATATAGTTGCGCCAAAACTTTTTTTTGAAAAATATTCTAAAGGACTTATGGAAATAGAAGATCTTGGAGAAAAAACTGTTTTTCAAATTTTAAAAAATAAAGAAATAAATAAACAAATTATTTTTAAAAGGTCAATTCAACTTTTAAATAAAATTCAAAAAATAAAAGATATAAAAGTTAAGACGTTTAAAAATCAAGATTATCATTTAGAAAAATATTCTAAAAAAATTTTATTAAAAGAAGCATCATTATTTTGCAATTGGTATACTCCAAAAGTATTGAATAAAAAAAATTTGTTAATTACAAATTTAAATTTAAAAAAACAAATTAAGCTACTGATAGAGTCATTAAAGTTGAAAAATGACACCTTTGTTCATAGAGATTTTCATGTATCTAATATGATGTATAATAAAAATGAATTTGGATTAATCGATACGCAAGATGCATTGATTGGTAATATTGCTTATGATCTTGCTTCATTGGTAGATGATGTAAGATTTAAAACATCACTTAATCAGAAAAATCGAATGATTGATTATTATTTAAAATTAAACCCTCAAATAAATAAAGAGAAATTTAAAAATGATTTTGTTATTTTGTCTGTACTTAGAAATCTTAAAATTATCGGCATATTTACTAGATTATCAGTTAGAGACAAAAAAAATAACTATTTAAAATTAATTCCATATGCTTGGCAACTAATTAATTTAAGAATTAATAAAAATAAGATTTTTGAACAATTAAAAGAAATTTTAAAATCTAATTTTCCAAATAAAATAAAAATATGAAAATAAATACAGCTTTAATTTTATGCGCAGGATATGGAAAAAGATTAAATCCAATCACACTCGATGTTCCAAAACCATTACTAAAAATTAATAATGTTTCAGTTTTAGATCAATGCATTAATCTAATTAATAAACTAGGTATTGAAAATATTTTACTAAATACTTTTTATTTAAAAGAGCAAATTATTAATTATTTAAAAAATAATCATTCCAATCTTAATATTAAAGTCATTGATGATGGAAAAGAAATATTAAATACAGGTGGAGGTATTTTAAATATGATGAGTCATTCAAATGATGAAAATTTTTTAATTTTTAATCCAGATACAGTTTGGAATATGGATTATTTGGAGGAAATTAAAAATATGGAAAAATTTTTTTTTTCAAAAAATTTGGATAATTTACTTTTTCTTGTAAATAAAAGATTAAGTTTTGATAAAAACCTAAAGGGAGATTTTACTTTAAATGATAATAAAATTTATAAAGAAGTTGATAATCATTTTATTTATACAGGTTGTCAAATTTTGAATAAAAAATTATTCAAAAGTTTTAATATTAAAAATTTTTCCATATCAAAAGTTTGGGATGATTTAATAAAATTAGAAAAACTAAATGGCATAGAAAGTCAAAAAAACTTTTATCATCTTACTAATTTAGAAGTATTTAAAAAACTACAAGATTTTTAGCTCTAGTTTCATCGAGATATCTACATTCTTGAATTTGTTTATCTTTGTTAAAACTTATTAATAATGGGTTTCCTGTTGGAATTTCTAATTGTGAAATTTGTCCATTATCTAATTTAAAAAGATATTTACATAATGCTCTTATAGAATTTCCATGAGCAGAAATTAATATATTGCTATTTAAAAGATATTTTTCGATTTCTTCCATATAGTATTTCACAACTCTCTCATAAGTATCTTTTAAAGACTCTGTATCTGGAATATTTTCTTTTTTAACCTCATTATAAATTCCAATATTTAAAGGATGGTAAGGACTATTTTTATCTAATTTATCTGGCCTTAAATCCCAAGACCTCCTAAATTGATAAACTTTATCTTCACCAATTTTTTCTTTCATTTCTTCTTTATTTAATCCAGTTAATGCTCCGTAATGTCTTTCATTTAATTGCCATGCTCTCTTAAATTCTTTTTTATCTTTCAGTACTTCCTGTATCAATTTTAGAGTACTATTTGCCCTTAACTGTAGAGAAGAATAATAAAGATCAATTAAAATTTTGTTATTTTTAATTAATTCACCAGCTTTTTTAGCTTCTAATTTTCCTTGTTCTGTTAGATCAACATCAACCCATCCAGTAAATTTTTTTTCTAAATTCCAGGTGCTTTGCCCATGTCTGGTTAAAATTAATAAACTCATTTTTTTGATTTTTATGATTATAATGTTTATATCAATTTATGCCTAATATATTTTCTAAAAATAAATTTATTATATTAGTTTTTTTTATTATTACTTCTTGCTCATCCATTCCAAGTAATACCTCTAATAGTTGCTCTATTTTTGATGAAAAATACTTTTGGTATAAACATGTGAAAAGTACTGAGCAAAAATGGGGAACCCCAGCACATATTCAGTTAGCAATAATTAAAATGGAATCTGATTTTGATCAATTAGCAAAACCACCAAGACAAAAATTATTTAAAGTTATTCCTTATAAAAGACCTTCAAGTTCTTTTGGATACTCTCAAGCCGTAAAAGGAACGTGGCAACAATACAAAAATGAAACTGGCAATAAATTTGCAACAAGAGCAAGATTCAAGGACAGTGTTGATTTTATAGGTTGGTATACAAATAAAACAGAATCTATTTTAAAGGTATCTAAGAATGATGCTTTTAAACAATATATTGCTTATCATGAAGGTTGGGGAAATTATAAAAATTATAAAAAAAATAAAAAAGTTATTCGTTTAGCTAAACGTGTTGAAAAACAATCTAATCTTTATAAGAAACAACTCTCTCAATGTAGTAATTCTTTATCTACCAATAAATATATTATTTTTTAGTAAGTTCTTGTTTTAGCTCTATATCAATTGCATCAATTCTTTTTGTATTTTTAGCTAATGTTAAATACATAGTGGGTGTTACATAAAGTGTGAAGAAAGTTGAAATTATCATTCCTCCTAAAATTGTTGATCCAACAGCTAGTCGTGAAGCTTCACCTGCACCTGGCCCAATATTACCGATTACCAAAGGTATCATTGCAATCATAGTACTAATCGAAGTCATAATGATAGGTCTAATTCTAAGTTTACACGCTTCTATTACTGCATCTTCAATCTCTTTGCCTGTTGTTCTTATTTGATTTGCGTAATCTACAATTAAGATACTATTTTTTGTTGAAACTCCTATTAGGATTACTAGTGCTATTTGGGAAAAAATATTAATTGAGCTATTCAAGAATAAAATAAACACAAGTCCACCAAAAATAGCCAATGGTACTGTTAAAATTATAATAAAAGGGTGAATAAAAGAATTAAATGTTGCAGCCATTACAAGGTAAGCGGTCAGTAATGCAAGTGCAAAAATTATAAAAATTTCATTACTAGTTTCTTTTAGTTCTTCCGACTCACCTTTCCAGGTAATTTGATTTGTCGGTGCAACTTCTTCCATAATATTTTCTAAATATTTTATGGCATCAGCTAATGAGTAATTTTCCTCAATGTTTGCTGAAATTGTTACAGCTCTCTGCCTATTATATCTTGATAATGCTTCAGCGGTGCCTTCTTCTTTAAGATCGACAAGACTAACTATTGAAACTAATTTACCTGTTGTATTTGATCTTACATATATTTTAGATAAATCCTCTTTATTTCTTCTGTCTGATAAATATTGCTGCAATATAATTGGGTATTCTCTTCCCATATTATTAAATGTGGTTACTCTTTTTCCGCCATACAATGTCTCTAATGTTTTTCCAATGTTTTCTGTAGAAACACCCAAATCATTTGCTCTAATTTTGTTGGTAATTAATTTTACTTCTGGTTTATTTCTTGTGTAATCAGACTCTATTCTAGATAAGTTTCTATTACTTCTAAGTTTATTAATTACTGCATTAGATATACCTTCTAACTCTTCATAAGTTGATCCATAAATTACCATTTGAACAGGCTTATTATAACTTGAAACTCTTATCGATTGTGGAGATATAGGAAAAGCTAGAGTTTCAGGTAAGCTTACAATTTTACCTATAGCTTCTCTCATAACAGTTTGGCTATCTTTTTTTCTATTTTTCCAATCATCTAATAAAGCAATAATAATAAAACTATTATATGTTGTGCTAGACCTACCAAAACCAGGAACTCTCATTATTAACCTTTGATAAGGACTATCCTCAGCTTCAAGTAATGGAATTAATCTATTTTCTATTTGCTGAGCTTTATCTTTAGTATATTCAAACGAACTTCCTTCATCAGTTTGTCCAATAATCAAATAAGATCCCCTGTCTTCATTGGGTAAAAGTTCTTTAGTAGTGTAGTTAAATAAAAAAACTGATCCGGCTAAAATTAAAATAATAAATATTGAAATTGTTTTTTTTTTATTAATCCAAAACTCTAAAGTTTCTAAATAAAAAGTTGAAAAACTTTTGAAAGCTTTGTCAAATCCAACAACAATAAAATTATTTTTTGGTTTTTTTATTAAAAATTTACTAGCAAGCATTGGTGAAAGAGTTAAGGCGACGAAGGATGAAACTATAATAGAAAAAGAAAGTGCAATTGCTGTTTCTCTAAATAGAGTTCCTGCAATTCCTTTAATAAAAACTAAAGGTAAAAAAACTGCAACTAGTATTAAAGTTGTTGCAATGATTGCAAAGGTAATTTGTTTGGAGCCTTTATAAGCAGCAACTAGTGGTGTTTCACCATTTTCGATACGAGTGTAAATAGC
>Ga0222713_10005595_pt1 | contig 12163 bp, 10 predicted proteins | sample C33_649DmetaG_FD_165061 | JGI IMG/M metagenome (GOLD analysis project Ga0222713, IMG submission 165061) | Estuarine water microbial communities from San Francisco Bay, California, United States - C33_649D | ecosystem: Environmental > Aquatic > Marine > Unclassified | place: USA: California...
CACCTGATCCCTTTCCGAACTCAGACGTGAAACTACTCTGCGCCAATGATACTTTGGGGTTCCTCCATGGGAAAGTAGGACATTGCCAGGCTACTGAATAAAAACCCGCTATTTAAGCGGGTTTTTTTTAAGTTTAAAAAAAATCTTATGTAAAATAATTTAAGCCTCTATAATAAGCCTAACTTCTCTCGATAAGTTTTTATGTCGATTAAAGAAAGTGCAAAAATTAAACTGGCTGTTCTCTATGGTGGCCTTTCGGCTGAACATGAAATTTCTTTACAGTCTGCTGCCGCGGTAATATCAAATTTAGATCAAACTAAATTTCATATCATCCCTGTTGGGATTGATAAGCAAGGACATTGTTTTATTAACGAGATTAGCCAAATATCGACACAACAATTAGCCCGTGCTTTACCCTTGCGGACAAAAACCTCAACGACTTTGACGACAATAGCGCAACTTAATGGTCAGATTTGTGATGTGGTTTTTCCGGTATTACACGGTTCTATGGGTGAAGATGGGACAATACAAGGCTTACTGGAAGTATTGGATTTAGCCTATGTCGGTGCTGATGTATTAGGTTCTGCACTTGGCATGGACAAGGAGGTGGCGAAACGTTTAGTCAGTGCAGCGCATATTCCAGTTGTGCCTTTTTTAACACTGGATTCCGGTTTATGGTTGAAGCAAAAAGCCGCGTACGTTCAAGACATTGAGGAAAAAATATCCTATCCGTTGTTTGTGAAACCGGTTCATGCCGGTTCGAGTTTAGGGCTGAGCAAAGTCAAAAAATCTGCTGAGCTCATAGGCGCCATTGAGCGTGCCTTCACTTATAGTACTAGGGTTTTAGTGGAAAAAGCATTTAACGTACGTGAAATTGAGATTGCCGTATTAGAAAATTTATCCTGGGGGGAATCCGCTTTGCTCAGTGCTGCCGGTGAAATTATTCCAAGCCATGAGTTTTATTCGTATGACGCGAAATATTTGGATGCTAAGGGCGCTGAATTGATTATTCCAGCCGTATTGTCAACCGGCCAGTTACGCCAACTAAAAAGTTTGGCGGCTAGGATATTTACTTGCTTAAACTGTGCGGGTATGGCGAGAATTGATTTTTTCATCGAAAAACAATCGCAAAAAATTTATTTTAATGAGATCAATACCATTCCAGGATTCACTCAGATCAGTATGTATCCTAAGTTATGGGAAGCCTCGGGTATTTCTTTCCAAGCGCTTTTAACCCATTTAATTGAGTTGGCGATGGCACGCCATCGCCGTTTAGCCCGGGCTAAAATATTTACTTTAAATAAATAAGGAAGCTAATCCATGTTCCTTGCTTATCTATTTAAACCGGCAGTTTGAAGAGTATTCGCAGGGGGTGTGTTACTCGCTGCAGATGCGTTAGTTCCTTCAAAATTAAAAAATAAAGATGGTTTAGATTTATCGCAGGATTGTTGAGATTTTTCTAATAGGCCTTCAAATGCTTCGTTAAAAGTTTTTTCATCTTTATAAATTTTATTTTCTCCGTTAGAGAATTCAAGACTTTCTTGATAGAAAGTTTTTTTAGCCCTTTCTTTTACTTCATCGTTAAGTTCACGGTTTGTTGTTTCAGATAAAATCTTTTGGAGCAGACGTAGGTCCGAACCATCCAATTTAAAGCGTTTGGAGAGAGGTTTACTCTGATCAATTTTTCTTATGAACCCTTCTGCATCCAATGACACTTTTTTTATTGCTTCCGAATAATCTGAAATAACGGTGTTAACAATAAAGTCAATATTTTTTGGAAGCGTATACTTTGATTCTCCCATTTTAGATACTTGTTTATCGGCTATATAGTTTATAAATTCATCCTGAGTTGGATATTTCAGTTTTTCTCTAACGAAATTTTCATAAAAACGATAGACAGAAAGTTGTTCGCTAATTTCGCAACCAAATTTTTCTTTCGCTTGTACCTTCCAATACTTACCTGAATGATCCACCACAGGAGGCCGCATCGTATCAGGTGATATGTTATGAGTTAAATTTTCCTCAAACGGCTTATCTTCGACTGTGTAGCCATAATTTTTTATTGGCACAGGGATAGGCTCGAGTATTAAGTCGTTGGGTATAGTGATAGCGCCTAGGGTTTTAGTGCTATCCAATAATTTTTCCAGTGCATAGAGCTCTTGAATGGGTAATGAGTACATCGCTTCATCGCTTGTTTTATCCCATTCCGTTTCTTTTATCAGTTTAAGGGTTGATTTTGTATCGTGTTGATTATTTTGAGTCCCTGATTTTTCCACAGGCAATTCGCGTAAATAATCCTCTGGCTTCTTGGGAGTATTAAGGTCAATGATTTCTATTTTAACCCTAAATGATTCTGGATTTAAGTCAGATTTTCCGTCTAATAAAATAATGCGGCCATTCTCCAAGCGCGTTGAATTTTGATAGAGACAACGAAGCCAGTTACGCAGATTGGAAGAATTTTCCTTCTCTTCTCGCATCATGATGGCGAATATTTGGTAACGCATCAGTCGACGTATTGTCAATTCTTTAGAGTATGGATACCCTAATAAATCTAATAATTTTAGATGGTATTTAGTGACCACGCCTCGTAATCGGTTATTTATCCCATCCTCATGAAATCTCGGACTGATAGCGCAATACCATAGTGCAATGTCTACAGGACATTCCATGAAGGGTTTAACATTTGGATCACCCGATAAAGTAATGCGACTACGATCAGATTTTAATTGGTCTATAAGACTTGCTTTGAAAATAGCCATGAATGCAATATCTTCTTCTTGTTTATTATAACGCTTGTTTTCTTCAAGAAAAAAATACACCACGGCTAACCACAGTGCGGGCAGGCCAACTAATTTTTTTTCTCCAAAAAAAATCTCCGACAAGGCAAACTGGGTTGCTTTCTTATCTGACTCACTGTTTCCCATCGAGATAAATGAAGCAATTTTTTTTCTCGAATAAGGGGATTCTATTTCGAACTTAGTAGAAGACTTTTTTAATTGTACTAGCTCGTTAACTGTTAATAATCCAATATGTCCATCTATAACCAAATTAATTTTTTGAGTAAATTCTGGATAAGCTAAGGTTAATAAGGGGTTATCGATATACTTATTCAAAGATTTTTTTTCAGTAGCAGAAAAAACAGGCACAGGTGTTTCCTCTTTATTAGTTTTTCTCACTAATAACAGAGGGGTGCTAGCGTCACAAATAATAGCACATTCATAGGCGCCATTCTCGAGCTCGAGTTCAGGGATTTCAGAAGGGTTTACGACGTGATTATTTGGTTCGGCACGTTCCAATCTGTGATTATGGTTACTGTTTTTAAAGGAAAAACCGATCCCTTGATCACAGACGGCAATCATCTGTTGAATATTCTTATTCACTAAAGTGGCTAAATCGGGTGAGTTTTTTAATTCGGGTTCGGCTGGATTTATTGGATCTGTTATTGTCTTTATAAGTTCGACAGCCTGATTAAAACTATTCTCAGTCGTTAGGAGCCCTCTTAATTTAGCATAAGGATCTTCATCTCCTTGCTGTTCCTTTTTATCGCTTAGGATTTTTTGATTCAAATTTTTCCTTAAGTTTATTAAGGATTCTTTTAGCGCAAGTAATTCTTTTGGTGTACGACCTGCGTTTTCCAGCTTTATCTGCTCTAAAATTCTCTCGGCATCGGAATTAAATTGAACCGGTTCATTGAAATAACGCTCTAAATTAAGTCGAGTACTTATATCACGTGATTTATCTTTATCTAACATGAGCTCTAGACCCGAACAAGTTTGAGTTAAATTATATACTTCTAATTTATACTGATTAGCTCTGCGTATGAAGGGTGCACTGACTGATAAATTCATGGATTGGTTGTTAGAATCGGTACTTATGAAATAGATCGTTAATTCTGAGAATAGAATGTTTAAATTGCTTAGCAGTTTATCGCATTTCTCGACATGTTGTCTCAATTGATCTTCTGTAAGGTTACGGCCACTAGGCGCTATTTGCCCATCCGTAACGAGGGTCAAAGCGAGACGACCCGAATCATCGGATCTTAGCCAAGGAATAAATGTTATTGGATCAGTACAACCACCCATTGTAATCTTTAGCTCAGGAATAAAGTCGCCTCGTTCAGTATACTTTTTTATTTCATTACTATTCCATAAAATAAACTTCGTATCTTCTGCTGTTTTAGTTACTATTTCCTTAACCATTGTCCAGTACTTATTTGTCTTTCCAGAGGTAGAGCCCGAATTATCAATTGCCATTATGTGCATAAAATGATCCTTCTTTATGAGGTTAAATAATTTTAATTTTATTTATTTTTTTAAATAGAGACAACTTAATTTTTTTTGTTAATTATTAACCTATGCTTAAATAAAAAATTATCTTCTAGGGGGGGCAAGGAAAAAATAGCATTTAAATTCAGTTAATTATTTGTGGCTAACTGAACTTGGTTAAAAAAAGTAGGGATTTGTTGTTGTAGCAGCGCATCAATGGCGAGTGCTTTGGCTTGATAGACCATCGGTCTGCGCGGATAAATTCGATCATTCACCCAATGTACCGACCAATCGCGGGTTGTTTGAACACAACGGGCCGCAAAATTTTTTAAATGAAATTTTTCTTCCATCTGTAAACAGCCGGATAAGAAAATATCAACGTAAGATTGCACGATAGGGTAGTTAGATGAAGGTGGGCTAAGAAATTCGGGCTTCATTTCATAGATCCAGTATTGACCCGCATGCAACTTTTTAGCATTTAACAAATGAATAGCATGAATGGGAACCAAGACACGGCAATAATATTTTTCTCTCGCATCGAAGTCTTTGAACGCACGGTTGTTGAGCACACGAAAAATTGCTCCATTAAAACCTACGTTTTTATCTTTAATGACGCCGAGGTAAGTGGTGCTAAATCCAATGGATATCCCTTTAGAAAACCAGCCGCGTTGGTAATGCTCGATCCAGACCGGCTGATTCTCGCCGTTTTCGCGAGAGGTGGTATTTTTAGATACCGTTTCTATGAGCGAACCATAGGCAATGATATATTGCGGTTGGTGTGAATTAACGGGAGGATGACAGTCGCCACTCTCCGTGGCGTTACTGCATTGAAATAAAAACGATAAAAAAATAATGTTAAAACTTCGGAGAGCGAACCATTTCAACATGGATTGATAACTTAATCAGATAAGGGCTAAGAACAAAAAGCTTAAAGCGATCTTCATGGCTTGTAAAGTGCTTGGATATCAATAAATCGGTTTAGAAGGTTCTCGAGGATTGATTTGAATTAGATTCGATAGAAGCTTCAAAAAATTCTTCATTCATCCCTGGTAAATAGGTTTGAGAGTTTACATTTTCTTCATTGAAAGATTTTTCATTCAGTGCTTTTTTAGGAGTAAATAGGCCGACATCGAATACATAAGAAAGTTTTTTTTCGGAAGCTTTATGCCTATAGGGCAGGATTGTTAATTTTCTTAATGTTAAATTTTTTTCTGAGTCTGAGCAACAGTTTTTTAATATTTCACTATCGATTTCTTGTTGACAACCTATCCATGATTGATTCAGATTGAAAATATTGACTGAAGCAATGAGGAAAGACATAACACCGATCAAAATCATACCGGTAATACTGACGGGTAAAGAAGCCAGCATAATAAAAGAAGTAACGAAAACAGTCAGCAAGCAGAATGACAAAAAGACACGAATTTTTTCACTGGCTAAAAAGGCTTTATTACAGGTTTGGATATACTGATAAAGTGCATCTATGAACTGTATTGTTTCAGGAGATAATAAATTTTCTGCAGGGGGGTCGAGAAAAATAGATAAGGATTTTTTGACTAAATCGGTATCACATTCTAATAGGAAGGGCTGAGTCGTTAGAGGTGTTGTCCAAAGTTCCATTTCAGAGTACATATTTTTTCCTTAATTTTTTTAATTAGTAATTTATATTAGCAGTAACGCCGCTTAAGCTCAATCGTAACTCAGCATTTGATTTTTTTAAAATGCCTAGGATGGATTTTAAACAGGATGGATTAAAGTATAGAATTTCCCCCAAGATAGGTTGTATACTAGCAACAAAATTGTTCAATTTAATGAAAAGACGATGTTACAGAATTATTTTCCCATATTGGTGTTTATTTTTTTTGCGCTATTTATTGGTGTCGCGGCCTTATCTATCGGGCGCTTAACGAGTGTGAAACGTCCTGATCCGGCCAAATTATCTTCGTATGAATGTGGTTTTCCCGGTATTAACGATGCGCGCTTACCTTTTGATATCCGTTATTATCTGGTAGCCCTATTATTCATTATTTTTGATTTAGAAACGGCTTTTCTGTTTCCATGGGCGGTTTCGTTACGTGCAATCGGTCTTCCTGGTTTAATAGCGATGGGTATCTTTCTAGGCTTATTATTGATAGGTTTTATCTACGAGTGGAAAAAAGGGGCCTTACAATGGGAGTAGAATCCTTATTACAACAACAAGGTTTTGTAACGACATCCTTAGATAAACTTCTGGCCTGGGCACGCAGTGGGTCTTTATGGCCCATGTCATTTGGTTTGGCTTGCTGTGCTGTGGAAATGATGCATTCGGCCGCAGCGCGTTATGACTTAGATCGATTTGGTGTTGTATTTCGCCCAAGTCCAAGACAGTCGGATGTCATGATAGTGGCAGGGACTTTATGCAATAAGATGGCGCCCGCTTTGCGCAAGGTTTACGATCAAATGGCAGAACCCCGTTGGGTGATATCGATGGGATCGTGTGCGAATGGAGGAGGTTATTATCATTACGCCTATTCGGTTGTTCGTGGCTGCGATCGGATCGTGCCGGTCGATGTGTATGTGCCAGGTTGTCCACCGACGGCAGAAGCCTTGGTATATGGTGTTATGCAATTACAAAATAAAATAAAAAAAACTCATTTTATTGAGCGTACTTAACGATGTCCGATATGACGCTACAGCTTCAAAAACTAAATCAACGTTTTGACACGCTTATTCAAGAATTAACCATTGCATGCGCTGAAGTTTGTTTAGAAATTTCGCCTGAAAACCTTCATGAAGTAGGTCTCGCATTGCGTGATGAGGCAGATTTTAGGTTTGAATTATTGGTCGATGTCTGTGTTGTCGATTATGCCAAATATGGCATCAGTGAATGGGTTACCGAGCGATCGACGTTAACCGGTTTTGAACGTGCTGTCGATGACACGGGGGATTTGCATCCAGTGAGGTGGAATAAGCCGCGATTTGCTGTGGTATATCACTTATTATCGCTGACGCATAATCAACGTTTGCGTTTGCGTATTTTTGCCAGTGGTGAGCCCCCGCAAGTTCCATCCGTTATCAAACTGTGGCCATCGGCCAATTGGTACGAACGCGAGGCCTTTGATTTGTATGGTGTTTTTTTTAATGGACATCCTGATTTGCGACGTTTATTGACCGACTATGGTTTTGTTGGGCACCCCTTTCGCAAAGATTTTCCATTAACGGGATATGTCGAAGTGCGTTATGATGCAACCGAAGGCCGGGTTATTTATCAACCGGTGACTATTGCACCACGAACCTTAGTGCCCAAAACCATTCGCAAAACAACAAATGAAGATACCTTAACCTGTTTTCATGGAAATCCAGAGTGAGTGATGCATGCCTGAAATCCGCAATTACACATTAAACTTTGGTCCGCAACATCCCGCGGCGCATGGTGTACTGCGTTTAATCTTAGAATTAGACGGTGAAGTCATACAATCAGCCGATGCGCATATTGGTTTACTGCATCGTGCGACGGAAAAATTAGCGGAATCTAAACCCTATAATCAAAGTATTGGTTATATGGATCGTTTAGATTACGTTTCTATGATGTGTAATGAGCATGCCTATGTCTTAGCGATAGAAAAATTACTCGGTGTGACACCTCCAAAACGTGCTCAATATATTCGTGTGATGTTTGATGAAATCACACGTATCTTAAATCATTTACTTTGGCTAGGCGCACATGCATTAGACATCGGTGCTATGACGGTTTTTTTATATTGTTTTCGCGAGCGTGAAAACTTAATTGATTGCTATGAAGCGGTATCCGGTTCACGGATGCATGCGACTTATTATAGGCCGGGAGGGGTGTATCGTGATTTGCCGAATAAAATGCCGCAATACAAACCTTCGCCATGGCATAATGAGAAAGAAACGCGCGAAATGAATGCGAATCGTGAGGGAGGCTTATTAGACTTCATTGAAAGTTTTATTACGCGTTTTCCTAGACTGATTGATGAATATGAAACCTTACTGACGGACAACCGTATTTGGAAACAAAGAACCGTAGGTATCGGTGTCTTGTCGGCAGAGCGTGCTCTGCAGTTAGGCTGCACCGGCCCTATCTTGCGTGCCTCCGGCGTGGCATGGGATCTCCGTAAAAAACAACCGTATGCCGTGTATGACGAATTAGATTTTGACATACCCATAGGCAGCAAAGGGGACTGTTATGATCGCTATCTTGTACGCATGGAAGAAATGCGTCAATCGAACGCATTAATTAAACAATGTGTTAATTGGTTACGTGAAAATCCAGGTCCCGTTACGCTCAGCGAACATAAAGTGGTACCACCGACACGTTTGCAAATGAAAGAGGATATGGAATCACTGATTCACCATTTTAAGCTCTTTAGCGAAGGTTACTGTGTGCCCGTCGGAGAGGCTTATGCCGCGATAGAACATCCTAAAGGAGAGTTTGGTATTTATATGGTATCAGATGGTGCAAATAAACCTTATCGAGTTAAGATACGCGCGGCGGGTTTTCCACATTTGGCCGCTTTAAATGAATTGGTTTCTGGGCATATGATAGCGGATTTAGTCGCGATACTGTCCAGTCTCGATATCGTATTTGGTGAAATCGATCGATGAACAAAGTGACGAATAACAAAAGTGAAATACTTCCCGAAGATTTGAGAATAGCAATTGAGAAATGGGCTAAGAAATATCCTGCGGAGCGCAGACAATCCGCGGTGTTACCCGCCTTGACTTTAGCGCAAGATTATAACGGAGGTTATTTATCTCAAGACTTAATTGATGCCGTCGCTGATTTTTTAAGGATGTCACGCGTGACTGCTTATGAGGTGGCAACGTTTTATTCGCTTTATGAGCTTAAACCGATAGGTCGACATAAGATTGGTGTTTGTACCAATATTTCCTGCCTATTAAGCGGTTGTGACAAAATTGTTAAACATTTGCAACATCGTTTACAGGTTAAATGGGGTGAAACCACGCCGGACAAAAAATTTATATTACGTGAAGTTGAATGTTTAGGGGCTTGCGCAAACGCTCCGGTTGTCCATATCGGACAACGTTACTATGAAGATTTAACCCCTGAAAAATTAGATAAAATCTTGGATCATTTAGATGGCAAATGAGATTTGTTTTCGTACGTTACATTTTGATAAGCCTTGGGGCTTTGATAATTATCGGCATGTGGGTGGTTATCAGGTGTGGGAAAAGATTTTAAAAGAAAAAATACCGCCCGAACATATTATTGCGGAATTAAAACGTTCTTGTTTGCGTGGACGGGGTGGGGCAGGGTTTCCAACGGGCTTAAAGTGGAGTTTTATCACGCGCAGCGCACCCGGCCAAAAATATATCTTATGCAATTCGGACGAAGGCGAACCTGGAACTTGCAAAGATCGCGATATTTTACGTTTTAATCCTCATCAACTCATTGAAGGAATGGCGATTGCAGGCTATGTGATGGGTGCAAGTGTGGGTTATAACTATATTCGGGGTGAATACTATGAACCTTTTGAGCGCTGTGAAGTAGCGATAGCCGAAGCGTACGAAGCGGGTCTACTGGGTGCTAATATTTTAGGTTCGGGGTTTGATTTTCAACTTTATAATCATTTAGGTGCAGGTGCTTATATTTGCGGTGAAGAAACGGCTTTGATGGAATCCTTAGAAGGCAAAAAAGGCTTTCCTCGCTTTAAACCTCCTTTTCCAGCGAACTATGGTTTATATGGCCGCCCTACGACGATTAATAATACAGAGACCTTAGCTTCTGTGCCGGTGATATTACAAAAAGGTGGCCAATGGTTTTTAGAATTAGGAAAACCGAATAATGGCGGCTGTAAACTTTTTAGTGTCACAGGCCATGTCAATAAGCCAGGAAATTATGAAGTGCCTTTAGGCACTTCATTTAAAGAATTATTAGCCCTCGCGGGTGGAATGAAAGACGGTAAACGTTTAAAAGCCGTGATTCCGGGCGGATCATCAATGCCTGTATTAACGGCCGAGGCGATGTGGGATACAACGATGGATTATGATTCGATAGCGAAAGCTGGTTCGATGTTAGGTTCAGGTGCCGTGATTATTATGGATGAAACCACTTGCATGGTGAAAATTTTATCGCGTATTGCTCATTTTTATAAAGAGGAATCCTGTGGTCAATGCACACCCTGCCGCGAAGGAACGGGTTGGATGTGGCGTGTGTTACATCGTATTGAACACGGCCAAGGGCAAATGAGCGATCTGGATTTATTGGATAGTGTAGCCGGAAAAATTAGGGGACATACCATTTGTGCACTCGGTGATGCGGCGGCAATGCCGGTACAAAGTTTTATTAAACATTTTCGAAAGGATTTTATTGAGCATATTGAGCATAAACGGTGTCCAGTGGGTGATATTCATGAAGGCTAGTTTCCCCTTCGTTAGGAAGCGCTGGGTCCTGTCACTGGAAAACACTTTTTTTGCTGGTTTATACCACAAAAGAAAGTGTTTTTACGTGCTACTACCCAGCGCCTATTGTGTAAAAACTAGCAGCATTCATGTGCGAGATAGGGGGCCGTAAGAATGATAGACATAGAAATAGACGGTCGTATTTTAAGCGTTGAACAAAATACAACCATTATCGAAGCGGCGGATAAAGCAGGTATCTATATTCCACGCTTTTGTTACCACAAAAAGCTTTCTATTGTGGCGAATTGTCGGATGTGCTTAGTTGAGGTTGAAAAATCGGGGAAACCATTACCAGCGTGTGCGACACCGGTGACAGCCGGCATGAAAGTTTATACCACTTCGAAAAAAACCAAAGAAGCACAGCGCGCTGTCATGGAATTTTTATTGATCAATCATCCCTTAGATTGCCCAATCTGCGATCAGGGCGGCGAATGTGAGCTTCAGGATCTTTCTTTGGGTTATGGTTCTTCATTATCACGTTTTACTGAAGGTAAACGCTCCGTTAAAGATGATAATTTGGGTTCCTTAATTGCCACCGAAATGACACGTTGCATACAATGTACTCGCTGCGTACGTTTTGGTCAGGAAGTGGCTGGGCTTAAAGAACTAGGTGTACTGAATCGTGGTGAGGATTTACAGATCAGCACCTATATCGAACACAGTTTGGAATCGGAATTATCAGGAAACATCATTGATCTTTGTCCCGTAGGTGCACTGACCTCAAAACCCTTTCGATTTACGGCGCGTGCTTGGGAATTACAACAAACCGCATCAATCGCACCGCATGATTGTTTAGGTTCAAATATCTATTTACATACGCGTCGCGGGCAAGTGATGCGTGCGGTGCCCTGTGAAAATGAAGCGATCAATGAGACATGGTTATCGGATCGGGATCGCTATAGTTATCTCGGTATTCATAGTAAAGAGCGTTTGATAAAACCGCAGGTTAAGGAAAAGGGTCAATGGTTTATTGTGGATTGGGAAACCGCTTTAAACAGAGTGATAATTGAGTTTAAAAAAATAGCGAAAAAACCGGACTCTAAAGCGATTGGGGGTTTAATTTCACCTTCTTGTACCACAGAAGAATTTTACTTTTTCCAAAAATTATTGCGTGCTTGGGGATCACCGCATATTGATCATCGTTTACATCAAACGGACGTGTCCGATCAAATGCACGCTACACTCTGCCCGCCAGGGATAGCATTATCTGAATTTGAGAACACACATTTTGTTTGGTTGATCGGTTCGAATATTCGCCGTGAACAACCGATAGCAGCGCATCGTTTGCGAAAGGCCAATTTAGCGGGCACTAAAATTGCGAGTCTTCATTGTGTGGATGTACGTATGCCTTTTGCGCTGCATGAAAATCGGTGTGTGAGACCGGATGAATTGCTAGGCACTTTGCTCGGTATCGCGTTGGCTTTAGACGATGACGGATCATTGACGGCATGGGCCGATTTTACTGCACGGCC
>Ga0222713_10005596_pt1 | contig 12163 bp, 4 predicted proteins | sample C33_649DmetaG_FD_165061 | JGI IMG/M metagenome (GOLD analysis project Ga0222713, IMG submission 165061) | Estuarine water microbial communities from San Francisco Bay, California, United States - C33_649D | ecosystem: Environmental > Aquatic > Marine > Unclassified | place: USA: California...
ACAAGGAAGGATCTGTTGGTATTGGGCCAACTGTTAATGCTCTTTTACAGTGGGCGTTTCTTGCAAAAGGTGGTAAAGACTACTTAGTTGATTTAAACTTTAAAGCGTTCTCAATAAACGGTAAGACTTACAACTCTTATGTTAATCGCTATGATGATAAAGGAGCAAGAAAAGGTTTTGTTCTTTCTACTTTGATCACTGCAATGGTGGATAACGCTAAAGAAAGAATGGCTGAAAGACTTGGTCTTAGCATTGAAGCTCTTGGTGTAGTAAGCCATCTTACTGCTCTTGGTGTTAACCTTAAGGATAGTATTCTTTTTGTTAACCATCCTAAAGTAAAAGAGTATTATAAGCAAACAGCTAATAACAAGAACATCTTTACAAAGTCAACTCCTGCTAGTATAATATTGAAAGATATTATTGCAGCAGAATCCGCAAAGATTGCAGAAGGTTCTCCAAGAGTTACACGCTTTACTTCAAAAGATATTGAAGAAGCAATTGCTAATGGTGGTCAGAATCCTTCTTTGAATGTTGCTGTTCTTGAAGCTCTTAGTGATCAACTAGAAATGACTAGATACTTTGGAGCTATTTCAAAAATTGTAAAGCTTGTTAAGGGCTTCTCTCCGGATATGGCTTCATTTGATGATGTTCAAGCAAACATTGATTTGTTGTACTCTGAGGGTAGTCCATATGATCTTGATGAGTATTTGAAAGCATCTAAGATGTACAACTCTGTTGTGAATATTTACAGTGACATCAGAAAGCTTATGCCTGCTGTACTTATAAGCAAGTCGGGAATGTTTTCTTTGATGTTGAACAGTGTTATGAACTCTGTTAATATTGCTGGAGCTAAGAGAAGAGATATCTTTAAGAATGAGCTAGAGTCTTCTATACTTAGCTACCTTACTCTTAAGAATTTTATTAGAAATGGTAGAATGAGCCCAACTCTTCGTTCGGCATTAACTAACTCTACTATATATGCTGATGCAAATTCTGCTGAGTCTGCTATTCACTCTCTTGTAACTCTTAGAGAAAAGTATCCAAAGAATTACTTTATCAATAACTACTTGATTGCTTCTCCATACGATGGAGATAAGAATAGAACTTTGTTGGATCTTATTGAATCTAACAGCTGGACTAAGCTTAACGAAGATCAAAAGTTAAAGATTCAGTACTCTATTCTTGAACTTGCTTCTGACATGAAAGCAAGAAAGCATTTTGATAAGCTTATAGCTTATCTGATGGTTAAAGATGGTTTACAGTTTAAATCTGGAAGCTTCTTGAATATTGTACCACCTATTCTTTTAGGTTCATACTTTGAGTCTGCAAGAAGTCTTACTAGAGCTTCAAAGACAGGAAACAAAGCTGCCTTTGAAGAGCTCTTTGGTGAAAGCATTCAAGATACTATCACAGACTTTACTCTGAACTATATGGTTTCTGCAAAGAATTCTTTCTATTTACCATTCTCTCCAGAAGATTCACCTCTTACTAAACTTGATTTTGTAAGACACACTCCTACAAAACTAATTGTAGACATGTGGCCTAAAGACAATGTTCTTTTGACAATTGGTGGTGACTTGCTGTTTGACGAAAAGGGTAATCCTCTATACGCTGATGATGGAGAATCTTATAAGATTGAAACATCTAAGGAAGAAAAGATGGACAACGTTAGTGATAAGGTTGATAAACTAACAAAAGCAACTAAGTTGTTTGAAGGAAGAGGTAAAGTCGCTATTGCTAAACCTGTAATAAAGATTGGTAATACTGTTTACAAGATTGTCGCTGTAAAGAGATTTGGTGATAAGTCGGGTAAGATCTATCCGATTGACAAAAATGGTAACTTGGCTAACAAGATCTACGGTAATTACTTTGAATACCAGAAGGTTGATATTGTTGGTTCAAAAGCACAATTTGGAGGCGGGTGGTCTCTGTTTGGTCCTGTACCAACTAAGACAGAAGTAAATCCGTTTAAAAAAGCTGAGGTAACCAATCCTCAGTACACTCCAGATGTTAAGTCTGTACCGGCAGCAGCTGTTACAATTACTTCAGATGCTCCTAAGAAATTAGGGATGCCTAATGATATTCTACTTGACAATCATGGAATCCTTGTAGAGTTTGATAAGACTTCACGGAAGTTTACTTACACAGATGTAAATACTGGAGAGACTATTTCTAATTACAACGGATTAAGACCTATAGAAGTATTGGCTTTGCAACCAAAAGAATTTGAGCAACCATCTTCAGAGGATGCACCAACAGTAGATAATACAAGAGAATCAGCTCTTGCTGCATTATCTCAGGAAACACCTGCTATGGAGCTTGCTGATTCTAAAATATCAACTGCTAGTGGACCAAAAGAAAAACTCACAGCTTGGTACAATAGTCTTTCTCAAGATGTAAAAGACAGTAAGTTTGCAGGTCTTGAATACTTGCTAGAAGATTACGAGTATGCTGTTAAGAATAGTGGTATAACGGTTGATCAGTTTATCGCAAGTCAAGAGGCTAATATCTGCTAAATAATTTGTAACTTATAGTATGGCATCCTGTATTAATAAGAGTCTTCCGGCTTACAAGCAACTGCTTGGGGTTTATAATGATCCCACTTTTGTTGCGCACATTATCAATGTGCATCAGAAAAAAGTTAAAAATGACAGCTACCCTTCTCTAATAGAAGCTTCTATGATTGCTAAAGATCTACGATCTAAAGCTAAAGAAGCCAAAGAGAATGTTAAAGATGTTGTTATTGGTAATTTAAAAAGAGCAGGAGTTCTTGTTGGTCCGGTAAAAGGTGAATACTATATTAGACGTACCAGACAAGATCAACGTGAAGCTGACTTTGCTTTCATTAGTGCTAATCTTAATAGAGCTAGACAACTCTTAGCTTCTAACGGTTTAGCTAATGCTGTATCGTTTGTTGGAGGAATGCACCGTATGGTTTTTAATCAAGCACAGTTGCCTGTTGAACTGCCGTCTAAATCTGGTTCAAGCAACCTTTTAAATATTGTAGCTCAGCTTAAAAGCGTTATACCTTCTGTAAATATTCAGATGGTTAGTGTTGAAGAAGCAAAAGCAATAATTGATAACATTAAAGAAGATCCAACAGTAAAACCGAACTTTGATAAGATTCGTAGTTTTTACTATAAGGGTACAGCTTATCTGATTTCTGGTAGAGTTAATAACGAAATTGCTGCTGAAGAAGTTTTACACCCATTTGTAGAGGCACTTAAGAAAGATAACGAAGTTCTTTATACTAAGTTGCTAAATGAAGCAACTATAAACTTTCCAGGACTCCGTCAAAGAATAATTGCTGCGTATCCAAAAGATGATGTAGATACTGAACTCTTGACACAAGCTTTGTCAAGACACATGAATAATCAGTTTGAATTACAAGGTGGTGTAAGCAGAAGCTTTAAAGATGCTTTTGAAGAACTTAAGCAATGGATTGCTGATCTCTTTAAAAGAATCTATGATCTTGTTAAATACGGTGGAGATCAGGTTATTGATATAACTCCAGCACAATTAACTAGTGCAAATACTCTTAGTAGCATTGCTAAAATTTTAGGATTGAGTGATGTAACTATTTCTTTTGACCCTAATATTAGTGAAAGAATAAGATATTCACTGTCAGAAGATAGAAGAGAGGAAGCGGCTAAGCTTTTTAAATCTGCAACAGAAGCACAGCGTCAGGTTGCGGACATGATAGCATTTAAAGATGCTAGAAATGTTGAGCTTATTGACAGTGATAGTAAGAAACATATTTATGTTGATACTACTACTGGAGAAGAATACTTGAGTGTTACAGAAGGAATCAAGGGTGTTATGCCCGAAGAGGTTGCAGAACAAAAAGCTGCGTTCCTTTTCTTTGGTAATAAGTTTGATTTTATTCTTGAAAGTATTGCATTTAATAAAAACTTTGATGAGATTGAATCAGAGTTAGAAGGATTAAACCTGGATGTTGCTCGTCAAGCTTATGATATTTTTAAAGAGCAAGTAGATAATCTGAGAAGTGATGGAAGTATTCTGCTTCCTCAAGTTATATTTTCTCATCCTGCATCTGCTAGAGCTGGATCTGCTGACCTTGTTGTAATACATCCCGATGGGAGCATATCTATTCTAGATTTAAAAACTAGTAAGAATGATTTTACAAGTGATGCTTATGATTTGGCTTATCCTGTAAAGTCCGAAGATTCTGTATTCTTTGGAGAAAGAATGTCTACTCGTAGACAGCACAGCGTTCAAATTGGAGCATATGCTAGAATGGCAGAGGAGATGGGTATAACTGTACGAAATCTAGGGGTACTTGCTCTTCAGGTTAAGTATAACGAAGATGAAACATCAGTTACTGGATTTGTAGAAAAAGACGGCAAACCGAATTTTGAACTTATTGTACACTACGCATCGGATAATACTAGTGATGTAAATAAGCTTTTAGGTCCTGAAACTTACACAGGTAAAACAGTTGAAGAAAAAACTAATCCTGTAAGAGATGAAGAGTTCTTAGAAGATGCTGCTGATCCAGAGACTGTTGAAGATAAGAAAGCAACTCAGGGAGAATCTTTTACACAAGAAGAGCAGGATAGAATCTTTGACTTTATTATGTCTACAAGAGGGAAACTTCAGACTAGAGCTGAAACTCTTAGACAATTAGTTAATTCTGCTAAGAGCTCCGGAACAAGAAAGAGATTGCTGCATAAACTGACAGGTCTTCTTGTAACGATTGATAATAGTCTTAGCCGTGGAGAAGTAAATAAAGCTTTCTATGAGCTTCTTAAATTTACTAAAGAAGATATTGAATACTTTATAAGCTTTGCTACTAATCCAAAGAATATTAATTCTTACAGTTTTCCAACATTCCTTAATTTTTACAATGCTAGCTTTAAAACTTACGAAGGTTTTAAAGATGCGGCAGATCTTTTACGTATTGAAAATAAGGAACTTAGAAATTTTCATGCCGATATTATAGCTTTGCTTAATTCTGCAGGTGAGATTGCTCAGATTTCAGCACGAGACTATGTGAAGAATCTTATAAAGACTAAGACTAAGATGTCTAATCTTTATACAGATGAAACTGAACTTGACAAAGCAATTGAGTCAATGCTTACAGTTGCTAAAGATATAGGTCAAGGCGCCTTTTCTCTAGATGATATTGGTAGTACCGCTGCTTCTGTAAAACCTGGTACTAAAGTAAAGGTTGAAACAGCTAAGGGTGTAGAAGAAGTAGAGCTTGTTCAGGATAGATTACTTCCTCTAGTAAAGATTCTTTACTTTCAACAAATTGAAAAGCGTAATAATGCTCTTGCCGCATTTGAAGAAGCATTGACTGAAGAAGGAAACGCTTTAGTTGAAGCTGTAAAAGCTGTAGGAATAGATCCTAAAGATTCTGAAGCTGTCTATGGTTTTATGCTTGATCAAGATGAGAATGGTAAGTTTAACGGTAGATATGTAAGAAACATTGGTCCTCAGTTTTTCAAGTTGTATTACGATGTAAAAAAGAATGCTACTGGTCCTGATGGAGAACTTCTTAAGTATCATGAAGTTGCTAACGGAAACCTTTCTCCCGAGCTGGCAAAAGAAAATATTGAAATCTATAACAAAAGACAAACTTTTGATAATTTCAAAAAGCCTGAAAGAATTGTAAATAGAGTTGCTGTTGACGGTGAATACTTTAAATACACTGAGGCATTCAAAGCTGAACGTGCTAAGTATGAAGTATGGGACGGCTACTCTTGGGTTAAAAGAGTTGGTGTAAATGATGCTGATTATGCTGTATACAAGTCTAAGCATTATGATTTAAATGTGCCGTATACTAAAAAAGTATTTAAGAATGGTGTATTTACAGGAGAGACACAGAAGTATACTGGAGATTTTGTAAAGCGTGAGCATGTAGAAATTAGAGAGATTAGTGCAAAGGGTGAAGATATGCGTAATGAGAAGTATAAGGCTATTATGTCTGATAATTCTTCTTTGGGTCTTGCTCGTAAAAGATTCTATGATTTCTATGTTCAGCAGATGGAAGAGAATCTTCTCAAAAAACTTCCTACTGACACTTACTTAAAGATGCTTGGTAAGGTGGGTAGAATGGAGAAGAACCTAATTAAGGATGCAATGAAACGTCCGGGTGCAATAGCATCTATGATGATGAGCAATCTAAAAGATCGTGCTTCTTTTCAAAATGAGCTTTATGCAAAGACTGCTGTAGAAAATGAAGCTGGTCAGCTTATTAGTAGCCCTCCTATATTCTTTGTTTCAGATTTACAGAATCAGAAAAAGATAGAAGATCTTGAAAACAAGCTTAAAGAACTTGGTCAAGATTTTGCTGATAAAAAGATTTCACTTCAAGCTTATAATAGAGAGAAGGAGAAGTTTAGCGGAATGCTGAATGCGGAAAAGTCAAGAATTACTGCTGATCGTATTGAAACAGATCTTGTAAAGAATCTTATGGGCTTTGCAAATATGGCTGAGAACTTCTATCAAATGGAAGCAGTAGAGGATACTCTAAATGCTATTGGTAGAGTAGCTGCTGATAGAAAGTATATTCCCGCTGGTGCTGAAATTTCTAAGATTCTTAAAGGGTCTGATGCTGTAAACTGGACAGAAAAAGGACAAAGCTTTACAGAGAAGAGACTTAAGAAGTGGATGGAAATGGTTTTCTATGATGATAAGGGTCATGAAAAATCTGTAATGGATAAGGTTACTGATAAGATTCTTAATGCTACATCTTTGACATATGTAGGTTTTAACATCTTTGGTAACATTAACAACGCCATCATGGGTACTATCAACAACGCAATTGAAACTGCGGGGGGACAGTTCTATGGAAGAAAAGCAATGCTCAGAGCAAATAAAGAATTTGGTGGAGCTGTTACAGGATTCCTCCAGGGTCTTGGTTCAAAAGAGGGTGGTTACTATAGTAAGCAAAGACCGCGAAGTAAGTATGAAGCTTTAGTAAACGACTTTAAAGTTGTTAGACGTTTTGAATCCGGTGAAGGTAGACCTGATGTAGATTTTATAAGCTGGGCTTACATGCTGCAAGAAGGTGGTGAATACATGGTTCAATCTAAAACCGGTGTTGCTGTGCTTATGAGCACCATGATCAAGAACGATAAGGGTGAAGAAATGAGCGTCTATGATGCTATTGACTTTAATGAACAAACGGGGGCTATATCTTTTAAGACAGGATTTAATCTTACTGAAGATGAAAAAGCTAATATCATTCTAAAGATTTACGATGTAAACCGATACATTCACGGTAACTACAGTTACAACGAAAGAACGGTTCTTCAACAATACTGGTGGGGTAAACTTGTTATGCAGTTCCACAAGTGGGTTGTTCCGGCATTCCAAGCAAGATTTAGAGCTGGCTATGAAAATGAGACTCTTGGATTTATTGAAGGTAGATACAGAACCCTTTGGTCATTCTTAGGTCATGTAGCAAAAGAAAAGGGTAACATTGTTCAGGCTGTAAACAATGCAAAAGAAACTTTTACAGAAGGTCAAGTAGCAAATATGTATAAGATACTTGCTGAGATGGGATTCTTTATGGGTTCTCTCTTAATGTATTCAGTATTTGATGCAATGGTTAAGGATGTGGATGATGATGACATTCTCACTAAGAGAATGCTTAATGCTCTTAAATACCAAGCAAGTAAGCAGCAGGCTGAATTAACAACCTTCATTAAGCCAACAGAATATGTTCGCTTGTTAACGAGCCCTGTAGCTTCATCTAGAGCTCTTAAAGAGTACGGAGAAGTTATTGAAGGCACTGCACAACTTGCAGGATATGGAATGGGGTTGGTTCCTGAAAAAGATGTTATCTATCAAAGAACATCTAGAAAAGGAGAGCTCAAACTTAAGAAGCAGCTTGGTGATGCTGTACCTCTTTGGTACACAATAAACCGTTGGACAGCTTACGATACCATAGATGAGTTTGGGGTTTACAACTAATTAGTTATCTGTAAACCTTATTACGTTTATAGTTAACGCAACAAACAAGAGTCCAAACTTTACACTGTAGTGTTGTGGACCAGGATTTCCCTCCATATCTATTGTGAAGTTTTGGGTTACCCTAAGACCTAACAATATTTCTGAATTGGAGAAAAAAGAAAAAGAAAATGTTATCATGTTAATGATTGTTTAATGGTTAAAGTTAGACAATTAGATTGATTTTCGTATCTTATATATGAGACAAAACCAACAACTTTTATGAAACAACTAATGCTGCCCGCACATGAAAAAGTTTTGGTGGAGTCTCGTGACTTCTCTTATATCTTTAAGTCTGTTTGCTCAAAATGGTGCTAATGAGATACTTGTAGCACCTGCAAGCAACGACCCCTACATTCTTGTAGATACTCTATTTACGCTGGATAACTATCCGGCTACTTACACTGACGTGTATGTTCACTTTGCAAACCCCACCGCTGATCCGGTAAAGGCTGTACAATTCCGTTTGTTCTATGACAACTCAGCATTTTCTAGTGCTGTTATGTTCTGGGGCCCTACAGCACAAACAGTAACGGATAAGTATGGTTCTTACTTCTCTAATGCTGACTACATAAATGTTGTAGCTGCTTACACAGGATCTACACCGAACTTTAACTGGGCAGACGGAGCTATGTTTAAGCTTCGTCTTTTTCATTCTGGTGCATACAATGGTGTAGCTACCCCACTTGCTATATCTGGTTCATCAGCATACAATAGTCTTGCTACTATAGGTAACGGTACTGATGTTCCTCTTGAGCTCTACAGTTACAACGGTGCTTTCCAAATGACACCTTTGACCTTTCCGGTTAAGGTTAGAAATGCAGACGGATCACCTGCACAAGGGGTATGGTTTACTGCTAGCAAAAGACTTAAGTCTACACCGCAGTCTACTTGGCAACCAATTGGTACCGACTCTACAGATATTACGGGTTTAGTAGAGTTTACTCATTCGCTTGATACAAATTTTTGGCATATGAATATTGCAGCTCAAACCGACTCTATGGGAGACGGTGGAGCTCTTACTATTGTAGATGCTTATAAGCTCGCTAACCACGTATCTATGCAGGATACTCTTGCAGGTATTGAGTGGTATGAAGGTGATGTCAATGAAAGTCAAACTGTAACTGTATCAGATGCTTACGCTGTATTTAACAGACTTGCTCTAGGTCAAACAAGTTGGGACCAACTCTTCACTGGAGTAAACAACGTTTCAGTTCTTTGGCCTTCTGAGTGGGCAACTGCTAACTCTGCAGTAGCTGCGCCAGACTGGACCGCTGTACCAAGAGTATACATGATTGATACTATTGTAAACAGCATGGATACACTTGAGCCCTATATCTATGTAGTAGGTGATGCTACTAGCTCAGGTTACAACAATCCCGCTACTATTCTTGCTAAGATGGCAAACCCTGGAGCAGGTACAGATTACATTCTTGATCCAGCTGTATACTACTCTAATAAGCCAGACTCAATTGAGTTTAGAATCCCTAAGCTTATCGTGACAACTGATAACTACATGGATGTTCCAGTGACAGTGTACACGTTTGGTAATAAGGTTGGGGCCATGCAGATGGGTATCCAGTATGATACTGCGGTGTTTGAGTTTGTGTCTCTGAATATGGGAGATGCTGCTTCAAAGTGGACATCGTTTATGACGTTTAAGGATAATGGTGTATTCTGGGCTGGTCACGAAGATAAGATGAATCCTAGTCTACTTGATGGACCTACTCAAGTATTTACTTTCCGCTTTAGAGTTAAGTCTATTCTCGGATGGAGAACTTCACCTCTTACAATATTTAGTAAAGCTGCAGGTGATGAGAATGCTTACGATATGTCTCTACGTCCGTCACCGAATGATGGCTCTGTAGTAAATGGTAAAGCTGAAATGGATGAGCATACTCTTGCTCTTCTTACTGGATTTGTGGTATATCCTAACCCTGTAACAGAAATTACAGGTCACTGGTTGATTGCTGACTTCTACTTAGAAGACTTTACAAACTTTAACGCTCTGATCTTTAACTCTCAAGGTCAGATTGTTAAGTCAGTTACAAACAATCTCACGGAAAGAGGTTTCCAGACCCAAGGTGTTTGGTTTGGAGATCTTCCAAGAGGAATGTATGTAGTTAAACTGGCAACTAACGATAGAGAGAAGTTTTACAAAATCATTAAATATTAAAAACCATGAGTGAAGAACAAGAAGGCGGATGGTCAGGTCTTAAGAAGACTGTCATTGGCATTGGTGGAACTGTAGCAACTGCAGTAGGTGTGTGGGTAACTACTCAAGTTAATACCGTTTTAGGTATTGAGGATGAGGAAGCTCCCACAGAACAGGTTGCTCCTGCACAAAACAATCAGCAGAGTGTAAACGTATCAGGTCCTGCAATTACTATTAATGTTCCTGAGCAACAACAAGCTGCACCGTCACATACTACAGTTATTAAAGAAACTGTACGTGAAGTACCGGCTGCACAACCAGCCGCTCCTGTAGAAGAAAAGAAAGAAACTACTGCAGAGCGTATTGCTAGACTTAAAAAAGAAAAAGCTGATAGAGATGGAGCATCAAACTAAGAGAGAAGAATACATAGCAATGATTGCTAGTATTCTTGGAATTGTAATGATTATAGCTGGCCTCCTTACTGTAGGAGGTCTGGCTACATCTTGCTCTTCATCTATTTCTACTACACAATACCAAGCTGAATTTGAAAAAGCTCAACCTTTGAGCACCTTTCCTCCATATGCTGGAGAAAAGAAGGTAATTCAAATAGCCACTCTTAACGTTAATAAAGAGCTTTGGGACATGTTTCCTGAGCTTAGAGACAAGAGAGTAGGTATGGGTGTATCTAACCGTATTATTGAAAACTTTGAGGTAACTCAGAGATTTCTCTATGCAGAAGAAAAAGAAGCTATTGTTAATCAGATGCTTGATGTATGGGAGAAAGATCTTAATGATATGGGTGACGGTAGAACCAAGCTCAATGTAGGCTCAGTAGTTCTACCTAAGTACATTGTCTATGCAGAGATCTATGAATTCTCTACGTCTTACGGAGAGACCTATGATAAAGGAAAACTGCAGAAGACAAATACTACTATCATCGGTATTCAGATTAAGATGGTCAATGTAGATAACTCTCAATATATTGTTGCATCTGGTCAAGGAACTTCTACACAAGTTGGTGAAGGCTTCTTTAAGAACCCTACTATGGGCTTTGATCAGTCAACAGTGGGTGTAGCTACACAACGTGCGTTAGAGGTTGCCACGGTAAACCTTATGAAACGCATGGACCAATATGGATGGTAAATTTAAAATATTATTAATCTTTCTGCTGGGATGTATAGGACTGCAAGCGCAAACATTCACTTACAACTATACAGATCCTTGTACGGGAATACTGCAGAGCGTCACCCTGTCTCAAACTTCTGGGACGGTGGTGATGTTCTATGCAGGTCAGTATCAAACATTTACAGCAGCACAATTACAATCAGGAGCTTATGAAAACTGGATTGCTCAAATTAATACTCAGTTTCCTCCAGGTAGCAACCCTTGTGCAGGTAATGGTTCTTCTAACGCTAATAATAGTAACTCAAACATCGGTACAAACACAGCAAATAGTGTTAGCGGTATTGTCTCTATTAGCACTTCCATTGCAGGGAGTCTCGGAGGAGGTAGCGTAAGTACAGGTTCAATTTCAACAGGTAATACAAATGGATCATCGTCATCTTCTGGTAGCAGTTCTAATGATAACAATAACAATAGCAGCGGGTCTTCTGGGTCTTCAAGCGGGTCATCCTCAGGCAGCTCCGGTGGCTCTGGCTCTAATTCTGGTGGAACTAGTGGTGGTTCTAGTTCTGGCGGTGGTAACACCGGAGGATCAGGAAGTAGCTCGGGTGGTTCGTCTGGCTCATCAGGTGGAGGTAACTCAGGTAGACCAGACAGTGGTGGAGGCTCAGGAGGAGCAACAGGCAATCCAAGCTCTGGACAATCTGGAACTGACGGAGGCGGAGCTGGCAATACGTCTACAGGCGATGCAGGAAGTAGTTCAACTGGGGGAACTTCAGATAATACAACAACGGCATCTGGAGGAGAATCAGAAAACTCTTCTGGAGACTCCGGAGGTGGAGGTGGTGGTAAGCCAAAAAGCAAGCAAGAAAAGATAGGTAGAGGTTCTCTGATTGGTTCAGGGGA
>Ga0222713_10005597_pt1 | contig 12161 bp, 9 predicted proteins | sample C33_649DmetaG_FD_165061 | JGI IMG/M metagenome (GOLD analysis project Ga0222713, IMG submission 165061) | Estuarine water microbial communities from San Francisco Bay, California, United States - C33_649D | ecosystem: Environmental > Aquatic > Marine > Unclassified | place: USA: California...
GCTCACGATCTCCACGGCGTCCAACGTCCAGATTCTGAACTCCAACGTCGGGATCGGCGCGGTGCCATTTTCAAACACTCGGGTTCACATAACGGGAGGTTCCACGGCGTCCATCACCAACTCGAACACATTCCCGAAGTTTGTTTTTAGATCAAGTTCCAATGTTAATCAAATATCACAGGGTGGATGTGACCCTGGTAGAACTGGAGAGCAGGTTATGTATCCAAGTGAAGATGGAAAATTGTGGGTAACGGGTGATAATGCGACGGGCGTTCTAGGACTGGGCGACACCACCCAGCGCACCATTTTCACCCTGGTGAGTTCACTGGATGGAGTGGCAAACATTGTAGCCGCGAGTACTGGCGGTAACTCTGATAATAATCAAGGAACATCAAGAGCAATTGACGACAATGGAGGACTTTGGACTTGGGGTTACAATGGTCTCTACGTGTTGGGACACGGCGACACCAAAGACCGCTACATACCAACAAAAGTCACACTTGGTAGTATCACAGACGTGAATGTTATCGAGGCATGGGATTCTCGCGGTGCCATGATTGCGTTAGACTCGACGGGACAGTTGTGGGGATGTGGATATGGAACGAGTTATCGTGCCGGTTTCGGAACTGCAAACAGAACCGAATTTCAAGAAACTACGCCAGCCGAATCCCCTGGTTACACGCCATCATTTATAGCAGTGTCAGGTGGTTATACTTTTTCATTGGCTTTGGATTCCACTGGGAATGTGTGGTCAACTGGAGGGAACACAGAGGGCGCCACTGGACAAGGGACGACTGTTGGCAATACAGAAGGGTTTTATCAGGTAGATAATACCAATGGTATCGAGTCCGTTGACATAGTCCAAATAACATCTGGCGGTGCCAGCACCGGGCGATCGGCATCGTGGGCTTTAGATTCCAACGGAGATATGTGGAATACGGGTCAAAACGAATATGGACAACTTGGACACGGGAATACATCCAACCTTGATAAATTTACAAAAGTCACGACCGGGGATGTCGCGTCGGCAACTATCATAAAAGTTTGCTATATGTATTATTCAACGATTGTGTTGGATGATCAAGGAACTATGTGGGGCTGCGGAAGAAATAATCTTGGTCAAATAGGTAATCCACCTTATGAAGGAACTATTACCTCATTCTTTCCAATTACGGCAGGTCCAATTGCAGATAAGTTTGTAACGGATATAGCCAGAGCCTTTGATGGGGTGCATGCGATGACATCCGATGGTGAGTTATGGGGAACAGGTTATAACGGTTTTGGGGAACTCGGAACCGGCGACCTCGTCAACCGTTACATCTTCACCAAAATCCTGGACTTCAATACGAATCCGCCGTCGGACTATGGCTACACCCGCTCGCTCCTCTTGGAGAACACCGAGACCGGCAAGGGACCTTCGATCGAGTTCAAGAACAAGAACGCGGTCAGTTCGCGGATCCAGATGGAGGACGGGGCGTCCGGGAAGATGAACATCGGGTTCGTGGATGCGTCCTTCGACCCCAAGCTGTCCGGCGGGGACGGAGCCGAGCTTTACCCATTCCAGGATGACTTCCAGTCCAACGCGATGACCCGCGGCGTCACCATAAACCAGTCGGGCGGCACGATGGTCGCGGGAGGCGAGACGGCGAACGTGGGGTTCAATACACCCGTTTTGAGCAGCGGGGTGCCTGGAACCGCCAACTACGGATACGCTTCAAGTTTGTGGACTAGCGGCGGGACTACTTTCATCACGACCGAGGGGAAGGCCTACTTCGCCGGGACGCAGAACAGCGGGCAGGCGGGAAACGGCACCACGGACATTATACTCGAGTGGATAGAGTCGACGCCCGCGTCATCCTATCCGATCGTGGCGCACGCGCAAGGACACGAACATGTCATAATGCTCGACGCGAATGGACAACTATGGGCAGCGGGTGAAAATGGTCTTGGTCAGCTTGGTTTGGGCGACACTACGGACAGAAGCACGTGGACGGCGGTATCGGGAACGTTGAATCAAGCCATTGCCTGTGGATATGAACATACTCTTAGAATCAAAGCCGACGGAACCTTGGAGGCATGCGGGGAAGGGAACAATTACCGTTTGGGAACGGGTGATACATCAGACCAAACATCTTTCGTGACTTCTGGTAGTGGTGCCATGAGCGGACAGACGGCGAAGAGTATTTGGGGGACTTCAGGCGGTGCGTTTGTAATTCGCTCGGACGGCGCTCTGCTTGCGGTGGGGGCAAACACGACAGGTTGCTTGGGTATGGATTCCAATGCTGCCGCCGGTACTAATGTCACAACATGGTCATTTGTAAAAACATCAAATTTCTCCGGAGAGACACCGGTGCAGTTCTCTTCTTTCTTTACCGGGAGTTCGGATCACTCGATGATGATCACAGCCGAAGGAAACATCTACGGAACCGGTGACGGAGCCTTTTACAAAACGGGTCTCAACGATAACGCAGACGTAAACATATTTACGCAGTGCACGGGAGATATAAGGAACGTCACGGTGACCCGCGTTTCTACCTGTTCTAATGGTTCAATCGCACTGGACAGCACGGGGAACGTATGGATTACAGGATCATCTGGTTCCAGTGGACAGTCTTCCGACGACACCATTCAGGAATTCACCAAGGTCACGTTGCCCGCGGAGTTCTATTCGAAGACCATCGTCAACGTCTTTGGAGGTACCAGTCAAACACTCTATGCCGTGGACAGCGAGGGAACGCTGTGGGGCGTCGGGAACCGAATTAGGGGTCTTGGACTAAGCAGTGCGGACGGATACAATACAAAGCTCTTCAGTAAGGTCCCAATCTACGACGTGGTTCCTAAAGCCTTTCAGTACACCCCGACGCTGACCCTCGAGAATCCCAACCCGGACTACGGCGCGACGGTCGAGTTCAAGAATCCCAACAACCGGGCGTTCATCAATCTGGACGACAAGACCTCGACGCTCCGTTTGGGCTTCGTGGACAACGAGAACAACGCGGGGCAGTTTAGGGGGATCCAAATAGCTGCCGATGGTTCGCTGGGCGGGGAAGGGACGCGGGAGCGAGATGATCCGGATGTGGTAGACGGCATCCTTGCTCTAAGTATCAAAAATAAAACAACTGATCCGTATATAAGGATAGAAGGTCCGAGCCAGGGGAGATCTGGAATTATATTAGGAGAAGCCACTGATGATGCTTTTATAATGGAGTATGACGGTAGGTCTACTGGTTCTGGAAATTATGTTTCGTTTTATTCAGCCGTATCTAGCTGGGTTGGACGGGGTGGAGGTTTCAATTATGTACCACAAAACGGCAACGTCGGCATCGGGACGACGGGTCCGTTGACCAAACTAGCTGTTCAAGGTGATTTTTCGTTTGATGGTGGTTACATGACTACAAGATATTACAGTTTTCAGTATTACACCGCAGGAGGAGTCACCGCCCCCAGTTTTGCTGTTTATACAAACGGCACAGCTGGGATGTATTTACTTGAAATATATGCGACTACGTCGAATTCGGGTAATCAGGGCAGTCCTGGGAATTATTACCATGGAATAGTACTGAAAAGAAGTAGAACTGGTGCCACCGTTGGGTTTATTGTTTTGAGTGAAGATATTCTCAATGGAAATAGCTATAACGCATTTCAGAACATCACTTCAGTAAGCAACACTCAGTTTGACCTTATTACCTCGGCCGCGTATGGTTATGGTTATTATGCAGGGATTCACATCAAGCTTATTGATTTAAACAATCAAGGTGCTAAAATAACACAAATTACTTCGAAAGGTATTACACGAACTTTTAGTTAAAAAAATAAATGTTACTAATAAATAAATGTATGTTCTTTTTGATAGAGAAAGAGAAAACATAATAATAAATGTCATGGATGTATTAGTAGGTAATATTGACAACACCATCGGCATTTTAGAGATAGAGAGAGATGAACAAATCGAAGATTACTTCTATTACAAAGTCAACGCTGAAGAAACTGGAATAGAATATTCAGAAGCCGCTAAAGAATTGCGAACAAGAGGTTTTTTGGAACAAAATATGTTTGAAATGAGAGAAACCAGAAATAAACTCCTCAAAGAAACGGACAAATACGCACTTCCAGATTGGCCTCACAAGACGCCTGAAAACAAACAGGCGTGGCTTGACTACAGACAGGCACTTAGAGATCTTCCTTCCGGTGGAATAGTGACAGAATTTCCAATTAAACCAAATACCCCATAGTCAACACAAGGATGATCTATCCAACCACAACATGTCGATGGTGCAATGTTCCCCTTCAGTGGACCAGTCGGTATGATTTCATCATGTACGCCTTCAAGTACTTCCAGACCGAGAATAGTATTCCGCTCGAGCGGATGTCCAGGGTGTTCTACAAGATCAGGTCGGGCGCCAGAAGGAATGTGTGCCGCGCCTGCTACAAGTTGAATCTGACCAATATCCACCAGAGGGAGATCACGGGCAGGTGCAAAGTGATCGGACACAGGGGCGTGGACATCAGCGAGATCGTGGGGATCTTCATGTTCAAACTTTTCAATCAGTCCTGGCGCCACAAGCGCTACATCGAGTTCATGTGGCTAAGGGAGCACACCTTCGATGCCTTTTTGGATTATCTCTATGCACGCGACCTCATCCTCGATACGTATCACCAAGACGATGACACTGAATACTACTACGAGGACATGGTCAGGTCTCACTTCCAGGTCCCGAGGAGATTCACGGCCACGCGGGACGATGAAGATAACATTATAAGTTTTCAATTAAACGACACGACCACCATTGTGGTAAATGCACATCCTGTTATCGAGTAATGGAACACCATTCCACGGTGCCAAGGGTGGCTACCCGAGTCAATTGAGACACCTCATAAATATGTTTGTCGAGAAGGGTCACACGGTCACCATGCTCATATGGAGTCTCTGTGGCATCAAGCACACCGGCGTCCTCCACTTCAAGGATCTGGTAAAGGCAAACATTCTCCCGGGCGAGACCAAGGATCCGTGGACTCAGGCACTCCTGGACAAGCCCGAGGTGAGTTTCATTTTGGGACCCTACGAGAAGTTCCCGTGCGTCATCAAGATTTCCGACATCAACGAGTTCGTCAAGCGAACCAATGCGGGTGCCGTGTTCTTTCTCCAGGACATCTTCCTGTTGGATACGTCCACCGCCGAGGAGATCGCATGTCCCTCCTATCTCTGGTTTCCCCTTCACTACGACCCGATCGACCTTGCCACGGTCAAGGCACTTGGAAAGATCAAGCACATTCTATCCCTGTGCCCCTCGACCCGCGACAGAATTCGGAAGCAGTTGGGGCGCGACAGTCACGTGGTGCCGCACATCGTCGGATTCCAGACGCCCCTTCCTCCCACGGACACCAAGGAGAAGATTCGCAGGGACTTCGGCGTGAACGACAAGTATGTGATCCTGACGATCGCAGGAAACTACGAGAACAGTGGGCGAAAGTCCATCGACACGACCCTGCTTGCGTTCAAGGAATTTCACGCGACCCACCCGGAGGCACTTCTGTGGCTTCACGTCCCGGCGCTCAACCACACCAAGGTGTATGACGTTCCGGTGATGGTTCAGACGCTGGGCATTCCCGAGTCCGCCGTCAAGATTACGGAGACGACGCTGGACGAGACGACGCTCCAGAAGATGTACAAGTGTGCCGACATGTATCTGTGCGGATCTTGTTCCGAGGGGTTTGGAATTCCTCAGTTGGAGGCTCAGTACTATGGGCTCCCGGTGGTGACCACCAAGTTTGGGGCGATGGACGACTACTGCTGGCACGGAGTGAGTGTGCCTCCAGCTCAGCCCCGGTGGAATCACATGCAGGGTGCTTGGTGGGTGACGCCTAGCGTTGAATTGACCTTGGGTGCCATGGACAAGGTCTTCCTGGACGACCTGGAAACGACCGGCGAGTGGGTTCAGGAGGAGGTTCGCAAGATCATGGGCTACGAGGCGGTTCGGGATCAGATACTCGCCATATTAGAGAAAAATTAAAGGTTGTTTGATAATAGACTATGGAACAGACTCCATTCAAAGCCGTGTTTACCAAAAAGTCCAACTTTCTCACCCAGTCATTTGATACAGATCCCCTTGAAATAGACTACGGTGGCAATGCAAAGTTTCTGATCCCAAGGCACGGAGACTTCATCACGAGGATGTACCTTTTGGTAGACTACGATAGTGTAAAGTCCACGAAGATCAATCAGGCGCACGCCATGCTAGACTACGTGTCGTTGGTGATAGGTGGCACAACCATTCAGCAGGAAACCGGCGAGACATTGAACATGCGACTGAATCTCGAGGGCAGAGAAAAGGAGGCATTCTCGGTGGTTCAGCTCTACCGGATGCTTGGCGGCGGACCTGGACACATTTTCACCGACACGTCTCAGTATCCGAGGACCTACAGACTTCAGATCCCCCTTCAATTTTGGTTTAACGGAAATAAGGAGATGGCAATTCCACTGTCTGCCCTGCGATACCAGGAGGTGGAGGTGGAGGTGGGTCTCAGGGCAGCATCGCGATGGGGAGGGGTGGACGCGGGAAAGAATAGTTCTCGGGTCAGTATTCGCGTCGAGTATGGCTACGCTCCCAAGGAGATCACGGACGCATTGTCAAAGAGACCTCTGGTATTTCCGACGGAGCAGTTTCAGGTCGTCGAGCAGAATTACACGAGTTCAAATGTATTCACGGTGAGTCCCGATTTTGTGAATCCGGTCAAGGCTGTATTTGGATTATTCAAGAATACGTCCACTGAAATTACCGAGCCGTTCAATTACTCTCGGGGTTCAACGGCGACGGTGGACAGCAACGACTATCTGAATACCATGGAGATCATCTTGGACAACGAGGTTCTGATGCCCAAGGAGGTGGGTTCATATGAAATGTATCGCGGCTTTCAGTTTTATTCGCACTTTCCAGGGGCTCCGCAGAGAATAACGGACGGCACGAATACCTACGCGGGGTTCATCTACCCCCTTGCATTTTGTTTGGATCCCATGAATCGTGCATTTCCCAACGGGAGCATTAATTTTTCGACCATATTGAATCCCATATTCAACATCGACGCCAAGACCTCTGGTGCCTCCGCGATCCGCTTCAGACTGTACGCTCTCTCGATGAACTTGTTGTATATCGAGAAGGGTATATCAAAACTTGTATTCACTGGATCGGAGGTCATACTTCCTCGATTTCCTTAAATTCGGCGAAGCTGACCTTTCCATCGCCATCTTTATCATACATCGTGACATCACTTTCAATAGCCTCTATGAAACCTGAGCCATCTGTGTCCAGGCTATTGAATTTGCCTTCCACGACTCCATTCTCGTAGTTTTCCTCGACGCGTCCTCTACCATTTTCTGCCACGAACGTGTTGGTGGAAAGATAGTACATGGTCAATAAGAATAATTCGGGCGAAGGGACAAATGTGTTGATATTTGTCCTCGCGTCAGCCGTGATCTTGATGTAGCCGGTTGAAGCCGTGGTAGTTGATACGCTAGTTCCTGCATCCGTTGGGTGATTTGTATTTAAGGTGAAAGATGCTGCTATTGTAGATGTGGTTACAGCAGTTCCCTCCGAAGTAGCATAAAGATTTGCAGTACAAGTACCCCACAATGGAGCGGCATCTCCACCATCTTGGACGATGACAACGGCATTTGTGTTTGATGAATCACTCCAAAAGGGGAAATTTACCGTTTCCGTAACACCACCAGAGTAAGTGAAAGAACCATCCTGAAAATCACCAGAACTATCCACGTAATGTGCTGTTGGAGATCTGAAATAATCTGTTCCTCCTATTGTGATTTTATTTCCATCCCAAGGTTCGAAGCGCATTTTATATGGTTCTCCCGGTGGAGGTCCATCGTTATCTGTGTTCGTGTAACTGATTCCCGGAATACCCACGCGGACGGTGTTTGTCCTAAGGTATCCGAATTCATTTACCCTAAGACTTTTTAGAATCGCGTCGCCGCCAAGACCCACGCTTGTGTTCAAGAGAATGCGACTATCTTGAACTGTATAGTTTTGTTGATCCGAGGCAAATGTTGCCGACCATAGTGTGTAGCCAGCGGCCACTGTCGTGAAGAGCATGTCTATGTAGGCACTCTGTGGACGTGGTGCCCTAAATTCATAGTCGCCCGATACCACCTGCAGGGGCTGTTCGGCAAACGAGTATCCATAAAAGGATCCGTCGTTGTGATAATCGTGCACGTAGGCTTGATATTCCTTGAGAAACAATGACTTTCTAATTTCATTTCTATCTGTCTTATTGAGTGTGGTAATCGTTGAAGAAATAATCGGATTGTAAAATATTGGATTGTATCCGGATATGAAATTTTTGAACGTCCAGAATATCGCGCGACAGGAGTAGGCGCTGTTGAAGTAGTATCTGTATTTGGCGTCCAGCGATGCCTCGAGTTCAATTTCCTCGGCATTAATCTTTTCAATTGGATATCTCTGCGGAACAGATTTAAACATGAAGCGTTCTTGATCGGTCAGTGAAATTTCTTGGGTCACGAATTTGAATTCGGTTAGGTCGGCACCGACCGCAAACCCGTCCGTGTTGCTCACGATCTCGGCGAGCGAACGAAATTGGATCACGATCATGATGTCGGAGTTGTGCATGGCACAGATGGGGAGTGGGGCGCGGAATGAACTGGTCCCAATCTTCGAGTCCACGTAGTGCCTATTGAAGAAGAATGGAAGTGGAAAAAATAAATTCTGCGTGGTATCGTTTGGTATAAGTGACGGCTGTGTGTCATAGGGTTTTCCGAGATTGTACATGGTATTGAGAACGTCCGAGCGCTCCTGTGAAATAGAATACATGGACTCGTACATGGACATCCACTCGCCCTTGAGAGACTGTATGACCATTCCATCGACGATCAGATCCACCTTGCGAATTATGGAGAGACCCAAGTTCTTTAGGCACGATGTCGCTCCGGTTGTCGGTGGAAAATTGAATTTCAACATGAGTCCGGTGAGAAGGTCACCCATCTCCTTGGGTCTTAAAACGTGCCTTATCTCTTCACCCAAAAATCTAGTTTCTGTGGGTCTGTAAAAACGATAATAGGGTGTGCTTTGACTGTATTCACTGTAGCTGTATTCGTTTCCAACTGGCTTGTAAAGAAATGTGTCCTGTTGCCCCACGCCACTTAGACCCGTCAGTGCACCGATACCGGAATCTCCGCGGAATCCAACTGGAGGCTTACTCATGTTCCTCTCTTAAAGAAAAGAGACATTTAAAAATTAATAATGAGTCGCGAAGAACAGATAATTGAAGCTTATACAAATGCGATTCAACCCGTTCTGGAGACTGCCGTGGTGGTGGCGGCAGAATATTGCAAAGCCACTGGGAGGAGCATCGTCACGGCCCTGGATATGGAATATGGAATGAAGTGGAGCGCCATGAAGACTTCCGGAAGGGTATACGGATCCATATTGCCGGAAGGAAGTGACGACGACTCGGACAGCGACGAGGAAGACATGTTCGTCGAAGAGTCTGACATGGGTTTCGACGACGAGTTCCGCGAGTATGACGGTGACGATGAAGTGTATCTCGAGGTAAATCGGGCGGTCCGCGAATGGGCTGACTGGGAACCCGAAACCGAATTGGAGATGATGATAAAAAATGCGGTAAATTCTAGAAGATAAATCTTAGTGCGTCTGGTAGAACCCATGGAAGGGTATGAATATGACTCAGACGAATATTCACCTCTCCTTGATCAGACAGAGGAAACCGTACAAATCCGAAAACCCCAGGTAGAGTATTCGGAACTGGACGACGTATTCAGCGAAGAGTTGGACGACCTAGACGTTCGTGAATTCTTCATTGAAAAAAAGAAGCCGACTAATAGTAGAGAATGTCAAGTTACGACATCGTCATTGATAGTTCAACCAGAGCAAACAGAGACACAACCAACACCAACGACTTTGTCAGCTATCTCAGTACGCCCCTTTATGGAATCGAGTCCGTGAACTTTGTGTCGGCATCCATCCCTTACATAAGCACGGCTAGCACGAATTCAAATGTCCACGCGTACTATTTGGTGCTGGAAGTTCCGAACTACGGGATCCTAAGTGACAGAATTTACACCGTGGATAATCCTTATGCTTATAAGGATGTTTTGACTTATAATTCTGTCAATATAATTGCAGTTGTCTCGACCACGGGGATTGAACCTGGAATGAGTGTAACTGGTTCTGGTATAGATACTAACACAACTGTGTCTGGAGTAGGTGTTGGAACTGTCACCTTGTCAAAGCCACAGACCGGAACTGTTTCGGGCACTGGAACATTTGTAGAAACAGATTTGATTGCTTCAAAAAGCGAAGACTATTTCTTAACAATGTCCGATACAGATGGTTTAACAATTGGTATGACTGTATCCGGAACAGGAATCGAAATAGGTGCTACGATATCGGCGTTTGCCGACGCAACAACTGTCATACTAAGTTTGCCTAACACTGGGACAGTTTCTGGAACAATTACATTCAACGGCGACATTGAGAAGACGGGAAGCGGTGTCGCGACCGCAAACAATGATCAGTTGTATGTTTCTAATGTGTCCGAGTTGTCAGCTGGCATGAGTGTAACAGGGACAGGAATAACTGGTGGAACCACGATTTCGTCTATTTCTGATTACATAGTTGAACTGAGTGCAGTCAAAACTTCCACGATAAATGAAGAATTGACATTCACCAGGACTGTAACCACTACTATCTCAGATTATCTATCAGCCACTGAAATATTAATAAGTCCGAGCAGTCAAAATATTGAGATTGGTATGGACGTTACCGGAGTTGGCATAGGTGCAGGTGCCAAGGTCATCGATATCAATGGAACAACGATAACACTAGACGTGGCAAAAACCGGTGTTGTCTCTGGAATAATTACTTTTGTAAATTCAGTTGACAATCGTTTTGACTTTGCATACACAGGAACCCTAGTGGTTCCACAAGTAACCAATCCGCAGTCAAATAACTACATGATGGGTTCGTTGAACGATAGGATAAACATCACCAAGATAGTCCCGGTTATGGAAGCCATTAGGGTTTCAATTTACTACTATGATACGAGTGACAGTTCGTTCAAATTGTATCCATTTGATAATGCCGGAACGGACACGGAAGAATTTGTTCTGAAGTTGTCCATACAGGGGACCAAGGACAAGCGGTTCGCCACCAAACAACAGGACGAAGACGACCAACGCCTGGAGCCCGCTATTGCTCCACCAGTGAAACCTGGTTCTGAAAATACATTTGCACGCAAGTTAGTAAACTATTACAGATCAACTACCCGTAACTTGACTAACCCGGAAGTTTCAGAGGAACCCGTTGGCGCCCTTTTGCCTAGACGCGAGTTCATGGGAATCCCAAGCAAGTACATGCAGATATTCATTCCGATGGCGGTCGTTCTTTTGGTGCTCGCAATTCTCTTGGCTAAGTAGTAAATGGCTAGATCCTCATATGTGTCGACAGGAATTCCCGATTTCAATTACGAGTATCACACTATTTCGTTCGATACGCTGGATCAAACGAGCGCCAACACCTTTACCGTCTACTTCAATACTCCCTTGAGGCAGGTGGTACAGGCGAGATTGTTGGCGGCGCATGTCCACACCCGCGGCACCGTGGAACACCTCTATCTACGAATCCACGAACTTGAATCCAATTTCAACGACAGACTTACCAAGAATCCACCGAATGTCCCTGCGACATCACCAGTTCAATCGATTGCCCGCGGTTCCTTCGCATCCATCATCACGGTCGCCGACGTGCCTTCATCGGATCAGCTCATTACATTCAGAGACAATTACGATCAAACTACTCAATTTATTCATCCCATAGAAAACTTGGGCCGTCTGACCGTGGAATTGTTTGATCAAAACGGTGCCCTCATCCCAAATCCGAGCGGTGGCATCGAGATTAATCACTTCGTCATTCGCTTCATCTGTCGAGCGCCCAATCTACCAGGGAGGCAGACGCTTCCGTGGGTTCAAGGCAAGGTCGGTTTTTAGATATCATCTTCGGCGACCTCGGCGATCGTCCACTCCTGCTTGGGTTGCTCCTTGATCAACTTTTCCAGTCGCATCTTGGTGGCCTTGACCGTTCGCTTCAGGTGATCGGCGAGTTCTTCCATCTTCTTGT
>Ga0222713_10005602_pt1 | contig 12153 bp, 11 predicted proteins | sample C33_649DmetaG_FD_165061 | JGI IMG/M metagenome (GOLD analysis project Ga0222713, IMG submission 165061) | Estuarine water microbial communities from San Francisco Bay, California, United States - C33_649D | ecosystem: Environmental > Aquatic > Marine > Unclassified | place: USA: California...
TACGGCCTGCTTCACGGGCGCTGGTGTAGCCCTTTTCGGCGCACTGTTCGCCTTGAAGTTCTTGCCTGCCCGACGCGCAATAGTCTCCGCATAAGCAACTGCACCCCCTGAGGGCTTTACCGCTGAGTGGTGAGGCAACTAGCCTGAACCTTCTTACATCGGCATTCAAAGGGGAGAGCCTTCATGGCAAGAATCGTAAAAGCGGCATTGTTGCAGACCGATTGGACGGGCGACAAAGAGTCAATGATCGATAAGCACGAGGCTGCAGCCCGTGAAGCCGCAAAGCAGGGAGCACAGATCATGTGCTTCCAAGAATTGTTTTACGGACCATATTTCTGCCAAGAACAAGATCCGAAGTATTTCTCATACACCGAACCAATTCCAGACGGTCCAACAACTAAGCGCTTTCAGGCTCTGGCAAAAGAATTGAACATGGTGTTGGTGCTGCCAATGTACGAAATTGTGCAGCCTGGTTTGTACTACAACACCGCAGCAGTGATTGATGCTGATGGCCGTTATTTGGGTAAGTACCGTAAACAGCACATCCCGCAGGTGCCTGGGTTTTGGGAAAAGTATTACTTCACACCTGGCACCCATGGCTATCCAGTGTTTGATACCGCAGTGGGCAAAGTTGGCGTGTACATCTGTTACGACCGCCACTTCCCAGAAGGCTGGCGTGCACTTGGACTCAACGGTGCAGAGATCGTGTTCAACCCGTCGGCAACGAGCCGTGGTTTGTCTGAATACATCTGGCGTGTTGAGCAGCCAGCATCAGCCGTTGCCAACATGTATTACGTAGGTGCAATCAACCGCGTTGGTATCGAAAAAGATATGGGCACCAACGACTTCTACGGCCAGAGCTACTTCGTAGACCCAGAAGGCAAGTTTGTGGGCGAAGTTGGCGACGCATTCAAGCACGAACTCATCGTTCGTGATTTGGATATGGACAAGATCCGCATGGTGCGCGATCGTTGGCCGTTCTACCGCGACCGTCGTCCAGACGCATACCACGAAATTTCAGAGCGTTAACAATCATCGAGTCATTGGGGGAAACATGGCACGCACACTGATCAAAAACGGAACCGTCATTAGCCCAACAGGTCGACATCGTGTCGATGTGTTGATTGAAGGCGAAACCATTAGCGCATTGCTCGAACCAGGCCAAGTTGAAGCACTCAACATCACTGCTGACAAGGTTGTTGATGCAACAGGAAAGTATGTAGTTCCTGGTGGCATCGACGTGCACACGCACATGGAGTTGCCATTTGGTGGTACCAATGCGAGTGACACATTCGAAACCGGCACCAACGCGGCGGCGTGGGGTGGCGTGACCACGATTGTCGACTTTGCGGTGCAGCGCAACGGGGAAAACGTTCAGGAATCATTGAAGACATGGCACAAAAAAGCCGAAGGTAATTGCTCAGTTGACTACGCGTTCCACCAGATCATTGGCGGAATTGATGAGCAAGCACTCGCCGATATGGACTACTTGGTGAAGAACGAGGGTGTCACTTCGTTCAAGCTGTTCATGGCGTATCCGGGCGTTTTCTACAGTGATGATGGTCAGATTCTGCGTGCGATGCAACAGGCCAGTAACAACGGCTCCACCATCATGATGCACGCCGAGAACGGCATTGCAATTGACGTACTAGTTCAACAACACATCGCGCGTGGCGAAACCGATCCGAAGTATCACAGCTACAGCCGCCCAAGTTTGTTGGAAGGCGAAGCAACGAGTCGTGCAATCGTGTTGTCAAAAGTTGCTGGCAACGTTCCGTTGTACATCGTGCACATGTCGGCATCAGAAGCGTTAAATGCACTTGCTGCAGCGCGTCATGAAGGCTTGAACGTGTTTGGTGAAACATGCCCGCAGTACCTGTACATGACTCTTGAAGATCATTTGGCTCAGCCAGGGTTTGAAGGTGCAAAGTACGTGTGCTCGCCACCAATTCGCAGCAAGCACGACACGCACGACCATCATGCAGACCTGTGGAAGGGTCTGCGCATGAATGAACTTGCCGTGGTCTCTACCGATCACTGTCCGTTCTGCATGAAGGATCAAAAAGAACTTGGTCTTGGCAACTTCTCCAAGATTCCTAACGGCATGGGCTCAGTAGAGCACCGCATGGAACTCATCTATCAGGGTGTGGTGCAAGGTGAAATTTCACTCGAGCGCTGGGTGGAAACATGCAGCACCTCGCCAGCACGTATGTTCGGTATGTATCCGAAGAAGGGCATCATCGCTCCGGGATCGGATGCCGACATTTTGGTGTGGGATCCAAACGGGAAAACCAAAATCGGTATCAACGACAAGCACCACATGAACATGGACCACTCATCGTGGGAAGGTTTCAAGATCGACGGCAAGGTAGACACCGTGTTGTCACGTGGAATGATCGTTGTCGAAAATGACACCTTCACAGGCAAGAAAGGTCACGGCAAATTCATCAAGCGTGACTTGTGCCAGTACCTCAATTAATTCAGCAACCCCTTTAATAAGAAACAATCAGGAGAGACATGCAACGCATTAGCCATTGGGTCAACAACAAAGTTGTAGCCGGAACATCAGGAAACACAGGCAAGGTGTACAACCCTGCAACAGGAGAGGTGCAGGCAGAAGTTGATCTTGCCTCGGTTGCAGAAGTTGATGCTGTTGTTGCTGTTGCAAAGGAAGCCTTCACCACTTGGCGTGCAACAAACTTGTCGCGCCGTGCAGAAATTATGTTCCGCATGCGCGAGTTGGTAGATGCAAACCGCAAGGAACTTGCGAACATCGTTTCGCTCGAGCACGGAAAGGTGCCAAGCGATGCAATGGGCGAAATCGCTCGTGGTCTCGAAAACATCGAGTTTGCATGCGGTATCCCAGCCATGTTGAAGGGTGGATATTCGGAACAGGCTTCAGGCGGCGTGGACGTGTACTCAATCCGTCAACCACTTGGTGTTGTTGCCGGAATCACCCCGTTTAACTTCCCAGCCATGGTGCCAATGTGGATGTTTGCAAACGCCATCATGTGCGGAAACACCTTTGTCTTGAAGCCATCAGAAAAAGACCCCTCAGCGGCAATGTTTGTTGCCGACTTGTTGCGCCAGGCTGGTTTGCCAGACGGCGTGTTCAACGTCTTGCACGGTGACAAAGTTTCGGTAGATCGTTTGCTCGAGCACAAAGATGTTCAGTCGATTTCGTTTGTTGGTTCAACACCAATTGCGAAGTATGTCTACGAGACAGGAACTAAGAATGGCAAGCGTGTTCAGGCCCTTGGTGGTGCAAAGAACCATATGCTCGTGCTTCCTGACGCCGACCTCGATATGGCAGCAGACGCAGCAGTTTCTGCGGCGTACGGTTCTGCAGGCGAGCGTTGCATGGCAGTTTCGGTAGTGCTTGCAGTAGACACCGTTGCCGATGCACTTATTGAAAAACTAAAGTCACGCATTCCAAACATCAAGGTTGGACCAGGAACTGATCCTTCTGCGGAAATGGGACCACTCATTAGCCGTGAGCATCGCGACAAGGTTGCAAGTTTTGTTACCAATGCAAATGCAGAAGGTGCAAAAGTTGTTGTTGACGGAACCGACAAGGCAAAAGATACCGGTTTCTTCTTGAATCCAAGCTTGATCGACAACGTGAAGCCAGGTATGAAGTGCTACGACGAAGAGATTTTCGGACCAGTACTCACCGTGATGCGCGTGAAGAGCTACCAAGAAGGACTTGACACCATCAACGCCAATCAGTTTGGCAACGGAACAGCAATCTTCACCCGTGATGGTGGCGTTGCTCGTCAGTTCCAGTTTGATGTGCAGGTTGGAATGGTGGGCATCAACGTGCCAATTCCTGTTCCGGTTTCGTATTATTCATTTGGTGGTTGGAAGGCTTCGTTGTTCGGCGACCAACACATGTACGGCCCAGAAGGAATCAACTTCTTTACCCGCGGCAAAGTGGTCACCTCACGTTGGCCAGACCCACGCACGTCGTCGGTCAACTTGGGTTTCCCACAAAACCGCTAAGCACACCTTTTCGTAAGCAACTACATATCTAAAGAGGAGAGCAATGGACATCGGTGTTGTATTGCAAACCACTCCGCCGTCATCGCGCGTGGTGGATTTAGCTAAGAAAGCCGAAATGTTCGGCTTTTCGCACGTGTGGACGTTTGACAGTCACATCCTGTGGCAGGAGCCGTATGTGATTTACAGCCAGATTTTGGCTGAAACACGCAACGTGATCGTTGGGCCAATGGTGACCAACCCAGCAACACGTGACTGGACAGTTACGGCAAGCACGTATGCAACGTTGAACGAAATGTATGGCAACCGCACGGTGTGTGGCATTGGTCGTGGTGACTCGGCTGTTCGCGTAACGAACGGCAAACCAACCACGCTTGCCACATTGCGCGAAAGCATTCACGTCATTCGTGAACTCGGTTGCGGACGTGCGGTGGAATACAACGGTTCAAGCATTCGGTTCCCGTGGGCGTCGAAGAGTGAACTAGAAGTGTGGGTTGCTGCGTATGGCCCGAAGGCTTTGGCGCTAACGGGCGAAGTTGGGGATGGATTTATTTTGCAACTTGCCGACTTGAGTATTGCTGAATGGACTATTAAGGCAGTTCGCGATGCAGCGAAAGCTGCTGGGCGTGATCCGAAGAGCATCAAGATTTGCGTGGCTGCACCTGCGTACGTAGGTGACGACATCACGCATATGCGCGAGCAAACCCGTTGGTTCGGTGGCATGGTGGGCAACCACGTTGCCGACATCGTGGAGCGCTATGGCGAGAATTCGGCAGTACCAAAAGCGCTGACCGATTACATCAAGAACCGCCAAGGGTATGACTACAACGAGCACGGTCGTGCCGGAAACAGCCACACCACATTTGTGCCAGACGAGATCGTGGATCGCTTCTGCATTCTTGGCAATACCGATGAACACATTCGTCGCCTGACCGAGTTGAAAGAACTCGGAGTCGATCAGTTTGCGGTGTACTTGCAACATGACGGTAAGGAAGAAACTCTCGAGGCATACGGAGAGAAAGTAATTCCAGCGATTCAGGACTTGGGTCGAGCAAAGCAATGAAACCAATGCTGCGACGAGCCGCATATCGAACAGGAATGTTTTTTGTGTCGGTTGCACTCGTTGCAGTGCTTTGGGAGTTGTACAAAGTGGTGGGCCCAGAAAAGGGCGGCAAGTTATTTGGTGCTCCCATCTTGCCAAGGTCGAACGACACGGCTATGCCACATGTGTGGGAGATGCTTAGTCGCTATGCAGAGCCCGAACAACGGTCGCCTAATTCAAATTTGATTTGGTTTGTTGTACTGAAAGGCGCGTTCTACTCATTTCGGTTGGCGTTAGTTGGTTTCATTCTTGGGTCAACTATTGGCGTGGCTCTTGCAGCATTGATGTCTCGTTTTAAAACCATGGAACGCGGCTTGCTTCCGTACCTTGTTATTTCACAGACAGTTCCGTTGATCGCACTTGCACCATTGGTGGTGTCGTGGGGTGGGAAGGTGCAAATCTTTGGTTTCACTTGGCCACGTTGGTTGTCTGCATCGGTACTTGGCGCGTTCCTTGCGTTCTTCCCGATTGCAGTTGGCACGCTGCGTGGACTGAAAAGTGCTCCAGCAGCGTCACTTGAATTAATGGAGAGCTATGCCGCTTCATGGAAGCAGACACTGTTTAAGTTGAAGTTTCCTGCAGCCATTCCGTTCATGGTTCCGGCATTCAAACTTGGCGCATCTGGTGCGGTGATTGGCGTAGTAGTGGCCGAGATTTCAACGGGTCTGAAGGGCGGCATTGGCCGATTGATTATCGAATATGCCCGCCAGGCAACTGCTGATCCGGCCAAAGTGTTTACTGCTGTGTTTGGCGCAGCAGGCCTTGGCCTGGCAATGGCTGGCCTCGTTGCACTTGCAGATGTGTTGTTGATGCGTAACCGACCAAAGGAGACCACTACATGAGCGCAGTGCATGTTGCTGGAGTAAGCAAGATATTTAACGAGGGCACACCAAAGCAGGTAGATGCTCTTGTCGACGTGAACCTGACTGTTGAGCCGGGCGAATTTGTTTCGTTGATCGGTCCATCAGGTTGCGGCAAGTCGACACTGTTGCGATTGATCGCCAACCTGTTGGAACCAACGACTGGCTCTGTGGCGGTCAATGGCAAGACGGCCGCGCAGTCGCGTCTTGATCAGGATTATGGCATGGCGTTTCAGCAAGCAGGTTTGTTCGACTGGCGTTCAGTGGCCAAGAACATTGAATTGCCACTTGAACTAAAAGGTTGGGATAAGGACAAGCGTGCAGCTCGCGCAAAGGAAATGCTTGAACTAGTGAAGTTGCCAGAGTTTGCCGATCTGATGCCATGGCAGCTATCGGGTGGTATGCAACAACGCATCGCTATTGCGCGTGCGCTTGCAGCGCACCCACCATTGTTGCTAATGGACGAACCGTTTGGAGCGCTTGACGAAATGACTCGCGAGTACATGCAAGGCGAACTGTTGCGCATTTGTGCTGAAACAAAAACAACTGTTGTGTTCGTTACTCACTCCATTCCTGAAGCGGTGTATTTGTCGAATCGAGTTGTCGTTATGTCGCCACGCCCGGGCAGGATCACAGAAGTTATCAATGTGAATCTTGGTGCTAATCGCGGCGAAGATACTCGTGCGGCCGACAATTTCTTTGCTGGAATCACCGCTGTGCGCGAAGCGCTTCGTGGCACTCATGCTGATCACGCTAATGCTGGCGCGATTCGCGGAGTAGAAGACCGCTGATCATGACAGCCATGAACCGGCTTCGCAACTTTCTCACACCACTTGCATTTGGTGTTGCCTTCTTGGCTTTCTGGGAAGGTGCAGTTAAATTTTTTGAGCTAAAGCCGTACTTTCTTGCGCCACCCACAAAGATTTTGAGTCAATTTGTTGAGAACATTTCACGAATCTGGGACGCCGCCTCGGTTTCAGGAATGAATGCGTTAGTTGGCTTGATTGCAGGAACAATCTTTGGAGTATCGGTGAGTTTTTTGCTGAGTCGTTATCGCGCGCTCGGCGAGCTGATCACCCCGCTTGCTGTTGCCCTGAACGCAATTCCAATCTTTGTGTTGGTTGCCGTGTTGAACAACATGTACTCAATTACGAGTGAAGTACCACGCCGAATCATGGTGAGCCTGGTGGTGTATTTCATCGTGTTGGTTAATGTGGCCAAAGGTTTAACGCAAGTGAAGTCGACACATGTTGAATTAATGCGCTCGTACGCCGCTAGTGATTTTGCGATTTTGAAGAAAGTGCGTATCCCAAATGCCGTGCCGTACCTGTTTACGGCACTCAAGATTTCGGCCCCGGCGGCGGTAATTACGTCGTTTGTGTCTGAATACTTCGGCGGATCCCAGAATGGTTTGGGGAGCCGAATTACCAGCAATATCGCTAATTCCAAGAATGCGGCAGCCTGGGCCTACGTCCTAGGTGCTTGCCTGCTTGGGTTAGTGTTTTATGCAGTCTCCGTCGTGCTGGAGAACGTTGCCTCTCGGGGCAGCGGTGCCACAAATACATCAAACAAGTAGAGGGCTCAGGCTCTCGGGGGAGTACCAAATAATGAGGAAATCAGGAAAGAAACTCGCAGTTGCGAGTTTTGCTGCATTGTCCTTGATCGTTGCAGCATGCGGTGGATCGAGTGAGAGTGAAGAAACAGCAGAACCAACAGCATGCGAAACCACCACACCTGTCAGTTTGCAGTTGCAGTGGGTAACACAAGCACAATTTGCTGGCTATTTCGCAGCACAAGATCAGGGTTTCTATGCAGATCAATGCCTTGATGTAACCATCGTTGAAGGTGGAGTTGACATCGTTCCGCAGACGCAACTTGCTGACGGCGCAGTTGATTTCGCACTTTCATGGGTTCCAAAGGCTCTTGCATCACGCGAGGCTGGCGCGAACATCGTCAACATTGCACAGATCTTCCAGCGTTCAGGAACGTTGCAAGTGTCCTTTGCAGATGCAGGCATCACTTCGTCTGCTGACTTCGCTGGTAAGAAGATTGGTAACTGGGGCTTCGGCAACGAGTTCGAAATCTTCGCAGCACTCACCATGAATGGAATTGATCCAGCAACTGGTGTAGAGCTTGTTCAGCAGCAATTCGACATGGCGGGCTTGCTCGCTGGCGACATTGACGCTGCAGAAGCAATGACCTACAACGAATACGCAATGGTGCTTGAGGCAATTAACCCAGACACCGGCGAGTTGTATACACCAGAAGACTTCAACGTCGTTTCGTACGAAGATGAAGGTGTTGGTATGTTGCAGGACGCAATCTGGGCAGATGCTGACAAGCTTGCCTCGGATGCTGCCTACAGAGAAACAGCAGTGAAGTTTGTTGCAGCGTCAATTCAGGGTTGGGCATTCTGCCGCGACAACACTGAAGCTTGCCGTGACATCGTTGTAGCCCAGGGTTCAACCTTGGGTGCAAGCCACCAGTTGTGGCAGATGAACGAAGTAAACAAGTTGATCTGGCCTGCCGGTTTGGGTGCTGGAGTAATTGATGCAACGGCTTGGGACCGCACGGTGTCGCTTGCAATGGATACCAAGAACCTTGAAGGTTCAACGGTTCTGACTGCAGCACCAACCGATGGTGCATATACCAACGACATTGTGGAAGAGGCACTGACCATCCTTGATGGATTGGGTGTTGACTACACGGGTAGTGCGTTTACTCCAATTGAAGTCACCCTCAACGAAGGTGGCAACTGATTTAAATCAGTAGTTCGTGAATTGGGCGGGGTGCTTTTGCACCCCGCCTTTTTCATTTCTTGCCTATGGGTGCAGGCCTCGCATGCGATGGGCATCTGCGATGGTCTTCACGCCAAGAACCGATGTGGCGAGCCGGTTTGGCAGTTTTGACTCTTGTGCAAACGCGTAGAAGCGCTCAAATGCGGCACGCATTAAATCGATGACTCGAGCATTCACCTCGTCTTCGTCCCATGTGAGGTGAGCGAAGTTTTGGCACTGCTCTAAGTATGAGCAGGTAACGCCGCCCGCATTGGCGTACACATCAGGAATGATGATCGCGCCGTTATCGGCCAATATCAAGTCGGCGGTAGGGGTGAGAGGACCATTTGCTCCTTCAACAATTAACTTTGCCGTGATGCTGTTTGCTTCGGTTTCGCCAACAGCGTCACCAAGTGCACATGGCATGATGATGTCGCAATCAAGTCCGAAGACCGCTGTAGACCCAGCAACTCCACGCGCAACGACTTCGCCAACTCCGGTGTCACACACACTGCGCACACCTTCGCGGAATGCCTTATCAATGGCAGCGAGGTCGAGGCCACCTGCGGAATGGATGGTTCCACCAACATCGGAAAGACCAACAATGAGCGCGCCGCGGGCTGCGGCAAGCCGTGCAGCCCAAGAACCCACTTGTCCGTATCCCTGGATTGCAATCTTCTTGCCGTGCAGCGATGTGCCCATCTTTTCCAGCATGAGTGCTGCTGCTTCAACTACACCTCGTCCGGTTGCAGACTCGCGACCAAGTGAACCACCAAGTTCAATTGGTTTACCGGTAACCACTCCAGGTGTTGCGTGACCGACTCCTGTTGAGTACTGATCCATGATCCACGCCATAACTTGCGAGTTCGTTCCCACGTCTGGCGCCGGAACGTCTCTGTCCGGTCCAAGGAACGAAGATATTTCAGAGACATAGCGACGAGTAATACGCTCGATTTCACCGATGGAGTAGTCCTTTGGATTAAAACACACGCCACCTTTTGCGCCACCGAGGGGCAGGTTGGCGATGGCGGTCTTCAGCGACATTCCCATTGCGAGTGCGATTACTTCTTCGCGATTTACCTCGTGGTGGTAGCGGATTCCACCTTTCGCAGGACCGCGCGTGGTGTTGTGATGAACACGCCAACCTGTGAGCTGGTCGCGTGTGCCGTCGTCACGACGAAATGGAATTGCCACTTCAATAATTCGGCGAGGCGCAACGATCGTTTCGATCAGGCCATCTTCCAACTTCAGCCACTCGCCGGCTTCGCGTACGCGAAGTTCTGCCGCTTCGAGTGCCGAGTAGTTCTTATATGACGCCGTTGTCATATATTCCCCTTTCAGCAAGTGTGCTGACTAGAGATTAGACCATTTAGGTAACGCGAGAACCTGATACGACTACCTGCTCGTATGATTTGGTTGAAATGATGTTGCGCAGGCGATCAAATCCATCCCATACCTCGCTGTAACTCGTTGCAAGCGGTGAAATGGCCAGTCGAATGCAATCGGGTTGTCTGTAGTCGGCAATCACATTTGCCTGCTCGCGAAGTGCAATGGAAATTCTTCTGGCTTCGGGGTGGGAAATAGTGATATGGCCACCTCGCTGTTGTGCCTCGCGAGGAGTAATCACACTGCATCCAAGCGGCTGCAACCAATGGTCAAATAGTTCAAACATCAACTTGGTGCCGGTAGCAGCTTTCATTGCGATTTCAGAAAGAGTTGCTTCCTCGATCATGGAAAATGCGCTTTGGATGCAACGCAATCCGATGACCGAGGGACTTGCAATTTGGAATCCGCGGATGGTTGGAGAACGGTCAAATCCTTGGGCCATCGCGAACTGGTCATTTTGTGCAAACCAGCCTTGAATCGGCACTTGCAACTCCTGTTGAATCGCTGTGCTGACGTACATCCAACCTGGTGAACCTGGCCCCGAGTTTCCGTATTTATACGTGCAACCAACACAAAGGTCTACGCCGTCTGCATCAAACTTCATTGGAACCACTCCAACTGCGTGGCTTGCATCCCAAACAAATAGTGCTCCCGCTTCTCGGGCGAGTGATGTGAGCCGAGGAATGTCGTGCAGAGCACCTGAGCGATACTGAATAACCGAAAGAGTTACAAGTGCAACATCGTCGTTGAGGTGCTGTGCAAGTTTTTCCGCCGTGACGTATTCATGTCCATCGCTGTCATCAATTAGTACAAGATTGCATCCAAGATCTCTGCACAACCCCTCCAAAATGTATCGATCAGTAGGAAAGTTTGAAGTATCACTGATTACCGTTCGTCGACCAGGACGAGCTGTAATTGCGGCATGGCAGAGTTGATAAAAATTTACGCTTGTCGTATCAATAGCCAGAGTTTGGCCAGGCGCGGCACCAAGGGCCGCGCGTCCAATTAGATCGCCAACACTCTGTGCCTCATCGATCCATGTATTCCATCCTTCAACTAATTGAGTTGCCCATTCATCTTGGAGGAATTGGTTGATGATTGTTTGAGTGGCAACAGGCATCCTGCCAAGCGAATTTCCATCTAGATAGCACTGATTTAGGTCTGCGATATAGAACCGAGACTTGTATTGGGCAAGCGAATCGTTGGCATCCAGTTGAACTGCATAGTCACGGTCAATGGCGCTCACTGAACTTTTTGACATACAGTCATCGTATGGCTTCTACGCAACCTGCTGTTACGTATTCCTCATATTTGCGGGTAGAGGAATTACTTGATTTACAAAAGCCTCTGTCAATTGGGCCCGAGCATGACGAACTGTTGTTCATCATTATTCATCAAAGTTATGAATTGTGGTTTAAATCAATTCTTCATGAACTAGAGAGAACCCAAAGAGAGCTGGAAGCAGGAAAGACACATAATGCACTTGCATTGCTTGGAAGAGTGCGAACAATCTTGAAAGTGTTGGTGAGCCAAGTAGACATTTTGGAGACCATGACACCTCTACAATTCAACTCGTTTCGGGATCGACTCGAGGCTGCGAGCGGATTTCAGTCGGCTCAGTTCCGAGAGCTAGAGGCTGTTTTTGGCAGGCGAGATCCGGCAATGGTGAGCCACCTACCTGAAGGGGAGTCTCGTCAACGGGTTGAATCGGCAATGCAGCGAAATTCATTATGGGAATCTGTACTTGCATATCTGAAAATACGCGGACATGTTGGCGGTTCTGACATAAATCAAATGTTGATTTCTGTCTATAGAAATGATGCAGAATCCGCCTCAGTTCTTGAAAAGCTGGTTGATATTGATGAAGGTTTACAAGAGTGGAGGTACCGCCACGTGAAAATGGTGGAGCGCACTATTGGTCGCAAAATTGGTACAGGCGGATCTTCGGGAGCACAGTATTTGGCAAGCACACTTTTCAATCCGGTGTTTCCAAACCTTTGGGAGATTCGAAGCAAGTTTTAGTGCACTA
>Ga0222713_10005604_pt1 | contig 12151 bp, 7 predicted proteins | sample C33_649DmetaG_FD_165061 | JGI IMG/M metagenome (GOLD analysis project Ga0222713, IMG submission 165061) | Estuarine water microbial communities from San Francisco Bay, California, United States - C33_649D | ecosystem: Environmental > Aquatic > Marine > Unclassified | place: USA: California...
GAAGTTGGAATGATGTTGGTCGCAGCGGCACGTGCCCGCCTTAGATCCTTATGAGGAAAATCTAGGATTACTTGATCATTGGTGTAAGCATGAACGGTGGTCATAAAGCCGCGAACAATCCCAAAATTCTCGTGAATCACCTTCGCCATCGGAGCAAGGCAGTTAGTAGTACAGGAAGCATTCGAGATGATGTGATGTTTTGAAGCATCGTAGCTACCTTCATTGACTCCTAGAACGATAGTGATGTCCTCATCGTTCGCCGGCGCAGAGATAATCACCTTCTTTGCCCCTCCAGCCATATGTTTGCCAGCGTCGCTTGCCTTCGTGAATCGACCGGTGGATTCGATCACGATATCTGCTCCAACCTTGCCCCAAGGGATCTGTGCTGGATCTTTCTCGGCAAATACCTTGAATGTATTGCTACCAACCGTGATGGATTCCTCAGTGTGGCTGACTTTCTCGCCCAAGCGTCCGAGTATCGAGTCGTACTTCAGTAGGTGCGCGAGGGTTGCGTTATCGGTCAGATCGTTGACCGCCACTATCTCGAAGTCGGCGTTAGCTGAAAGAGCTGCGCGAAAGAAGTTTCGACCGATTCGGCCAAATCCGTTAATTCCTACTTTAACCATCAATAAATCCCATCAAGGTTGAACTGAGAACAGATGCTGTAGTGGAACGTTATTACAGATTGTCTCGGTTGATTTATCCACTGCGCCGTGGCCCGAGACGAACTCTACCAACCCGCCATTTCTCTGCAGTTATTCTCGAGCGACGAGATTAATTGAGCATCTCGGGAGAAATGGAACTTTCAGTGTCGGGAATCCCCAACTCGCCTGCTCGCTTATCGGCCATAGCCAGGAGCCTTCTAATCCGTCCTGCGATTGCATCTTTAGTCATTGCTGGAACCGCCAAGGTGCCGAGCTCTTCAAGACTTGCTTGGCCATGACGAATCCGCAGTTCCCCTGCTTCACGAAGGTGATCAGGGATTTCGTTGCCCAGTATTTCGAGAGCGCGCTGAACTCTGGCCGAAGCCGCAACTGCTGCGCGCGCAGAACGCCGAAGGTTGGCGTCGTCGAAATTCGCTAGACGATTTGCGGTAGCCCGTACCTCTCTTCGAAGCCTTCTCTCCTCCCACGCTAGGACGCTCTCATGAGCTCCGATACGAGTGAGAAGTGCCCCTATTGAATCTCCGTCTCTTATGACTACTCGATCCACACCTCGCACTTCGCGCGCTTTCGCGGTGATACCAAGCCTTCGCGCCGAGCCAACGAGAGCTAGCGCTGCCTCTGGCCCAGGACAGGTGATCTCGAGAGCAGAAGACCTACCCGGTTCTGTCAGTGATCCATGAGCGATGAATGCCCCTCGCCACGCAGCTTCAGCATCGCAGATTGCTGCAGAGACAATTTGTGGTGGCAATCCTCTAATTGGACGGTTCTGTGAATCGGTCAGCCCTGTCTGGCGCGCAAGCGCTTCGCCAGCATCAATAACACGAACCATGTAGCGATTGCCCTTACGTAATCCGCCCGGCCCCACAATCATCAACTCCGAGTCATGTCCATAGATTTCTTGAATATCTTTTCTAAGCCGCCTTGCTGAATGTGCTGCATCCAGTTCGACCTCAATCGCAATCTTGCCAGAATTGATATGGAGTCCATCTGCAAATCTCAGGACTGCAGAAACCTCTGCTTTTCGGCAACACGGTTTGTTCACCGAGACGCGGCTCAATTCATCTTTAACCGACTCCGTCATAGCCATGAGGGTTATCTAACACTCTCATTCGAGAAAATGTGGCTGAAAGCTGATGCCAATTTCTGCCAATCGTGGTGATGCGGGTCGCTTTTCTGGGTCAAGTCAGCCAAGAGTAAGCGCCCACCCATCTCTGCCACTTTGGACTCTAGCGCTTTGCCGTATCGAGTGGCGCTGGTATCTGCGAGTGCGATATCGAAGCGAAGCGAGGGGGCAAATCTCTGCATCACTGCGAGGTGATGGTGCGGTGAAGTTCCAGATAATTCATCGCCATAAGGATCATCCAGATTGAGCAGGATCACTTTCTTTGCAGGTGAAGCGACGATCTCATGTAGCTGCTCTTGGAGCAGTAGATGTGGCATCACCGATGAGTACCAAGAACCCGGTCCGATCGTTATCCACTGTGAAGTGGAAATTGCTTCTAAAGCCTCCATTGTCGCACGTGGGGTAAAAGAATCAGAGCGCGTTGACATGATTCGAAGCTCCTCAAGTGAGCCCCGATAAGTTCCGACCTCTACCTGACCTCGCACCAGAGCGCCATCAAGGAATTTCGCTTCGATGGTGAGGGGATCGAGTGACATTGGAAGCACTCGCCCCACCACCTTCAAGAGTGCCCCGACTCGATCCAGTCCCGCTACTGGGTCACCATCTCGGTCCCAGAGCGCCGTGAGAAGGAGATTTCCAAGTGCGTGCCCATTCATTTCACCTTCGGAAGTGAAACGGTATTGCATAATCTCAGCCCAGCTTCGCCCCCATTCATCCTCGCCACAGAGTGCTGCAAGCGCCATACGAAGATCCCCTGGCGGAAGTGAATTGAACTCTGCGCGAAGGCGCCCCGAAGAGCCACCATTATCGGCAACAGTGACTACCGCTGTGATCTCTGAATCGGTCTGGCGGAGTGCCTGCAAAGTGGCAAATAGTCCGTGGCCACCACCTAAAGCTGTTACCTTCAAATTCTTACTGCTCTCGACCAAGGTCGCGGTGAATGGTCTGCACCGATATCTTGAAACCAGCGATTTCACCGGCAAGTCTTTTTGCGAGTTCATCAGTAATCGCTACTGAACGATGCTTACCCCCAGTGCAGCCAATCCCTACCGTGATGAATTTCTTTCCCTCTCGGATGAAGCCAGGAATGACGCTTTTGATCGTTTCGATAAATGATTCCAAAAACTCCGCCACGCCTTCAGCTTCTAAGACTCGATGACTCACCCGCTGATCTTTGCCAGTGAGAGGACGCAACTCTGGATCCCAATGGGGATTTGCGATGAAGCGGCAATCCATAACCAAGTCCGAATCGACCGGTAGTCCATATTTGTAACCGAATGAGAGAACATTCAGTCGAAGGTCGATACCCTCTCCTGATTCAAAAAGTTGGTCAATCCTTCGGTCAAGTTGATGGATGTTTAGTTCGCTTGTATCAATGACGATATCAGCGGCAGAGCGTAGTTCTTGTAACTTTTCTCGCTCGCGAGTGATTCCGTCCAAAATGCGCTCACCCTGTTGCAGCGGATGAGGACGTCGCGTCGATTCAAAGCGACGAACCAGAGAGTCATCGGAAGCATCAACAAATACGATTTTGGATGAGATTGTCTTGCTCTTAAGTTCCTCAAGCACTCGGGTTAGATCATCAAAGAGGGCTCGTGCGCGGACATCTACTACGACTGCGATCTTCGAGATGGAACTCTCGGTGGTTTCGAAAAGCGAACGCATCAAGGAGGGTGGCAGGTTATCAACCACGTACCAACCGCCATCTTCAAGTGAATGAGCGACTTGAGACTTTCCGGCACCACTCATTCCGGTTATCACTACTAGCTCTCGAGTTGTCATTGAAGCGAACTTTACTGATTTGCCTTACGAATTTCACCGGTCTCGGTATCAATAACCTCAGATTCATCATTCGAATCCAGCGCAGCAAGATGCTCGGAGATCAAAGTGGCTATCCGTTCACCTATCCCAGGAGTCGAAGCGATCTCTAGTGGAGTTGCTTTGCGAATCCCTGCAACCGAACCAAATCGCTCTAGGAGCGCACCACGCCTAACTTCACCGAGAGCTGGAATTTCATCAAGGAGGGAATCAAGCATCAGTTTTGAGCGCTTACTGCGGTGAAAGGTAATTGCGAATCGATGTGCTTCGTCGCGAATCCGTTGGAAGAGGTAGAGCGCCTCACTATGCCTCGGGAAGATGATCGGATTCGTTTGTTCCGGTAGATAAACTTCTTCCAGTCGCTTAGCTAAACCAACCAGAGCTACACCCGAGATCCCAAGATCATTCATCGCACGATGGGCTGCGCTCACTTGACCTTTACCGCCATCGACGATAACAAGCTGTGGTGGATAGGCGAACTTTGGACCCCTTCCTCCAGCCATCGCGACCTCGTCACGATCAATCTCCCGCTCCAGGAGATAGCGTTTGAATCGACGCGTGATGACATGAGCCATTGAAGAGAAGTCATCCTTTATGGAGGGATCAGTGATGGAGAAGCGCCGATATTCGCTCTTTCGTGGCTGACCATCTTCGAAGACCACCATCGAAGCCACAATATTTGTCCCCTGGATATTGGAGATATCGAAACATTCGATACGAAGCGGTATCTCAGGCAGATCAAGAATCTCTGCGATCTCCTCCAATGCCCCGCCAGAGACCGCAGAGTCACTGGATCTCTTGCTTAAGAATTGGACTAGCGCGTAGTGGGCGCTTCGCTTAGCCATGAGAAGAAGTTCTGCTCGTTCGCCACGAACCGAATCCTTCACTTCTACTCGTCTATCGGTAGCTTTGCTAAGGAGTGAACTTAAATCAGCTACCGTCGTATCAAGATCAGCAACGGTATCTGTCACCAAGACTTCTCGTGGAATTTCAACATCGCCAACTCTTCCTTCATTGAGCGAATATGCCTGTTGGATTGCAAGATCAAGGACGCTGCTTCCCTCGGGAACTGATTTCATATCAATTACCCATGATCGCGAACCAGTAATTCGTCCCGAGCGAATCGTGAACCAAGAAATTGCCGAATGGGTGATCTCATCGTGTCTGGCGAAGAGATCCAAGGTGAGGTCCGGCGAGAGCGCTGCATCAGTGGATTCGGATGCTTTGTTGATAGCGCCAAGTCGATCTCGAAGCATCGCGGCCCGTTCAAAGTCTTCGCGAGCAGCGGCCTCATCCATTTGTTGATGCAACATGGCTACAACTTCATCAGGACCCTTCTCCAGAAATCCCATCAAACCCTGGACTAATGCATCGTGATCGCTCTTCGTGACTCGATTGACGCATGGCGCGCTGCATTTGCCGATATCGCCCAAAAGGCACTGACGTTTCGTTCGTTTTGCTTTATCGAAATTCGTCCGGCTACAACTTCTAACTGGAAAGACGCGTTGGATCACATCAAAGGTGCTTCGGAGCGCCCATGTATGGGTGTACGGCCCAAATAGGCGCACTCCTTGGCGAGCTTTGGAGCGAGTTATGTAAAGTCGTGGAAACTCTTCACTCAAGGAGATAGCCAGGTATGGATAGGACTTGTCATCTCTAAACTGAACATTGAACTCTGGTGATTCCTCTTTGATCCAGGTGAACTCCAGCTGGAGCGCTTCGACCTCAGTCTTGACCACGGTCCAATCAACTCGAACCGCAGCTTCAACCATCCGTCTGGTTTTCTCGGTCAAGTTGCTTTGGAAGTAAGAGTTCAATCTATTCTTGAGATTTCTTGCCTTACCAACATAGATGACACGTTCTTCGTCGTCAAAGAAACGATAGACGCCAGGGAGTTCAGGTACACCTATCGGCCGATACGACGCAGGATCTGCCACTTCATCACTTCCTTGTCGCGGAAGAACTCTTCGCTAAGGACTTCGGGGCAGGCTTCGTGAGAACTTCTTTTAGGAACGAACCAGTAAAGCTGGCGCTTATCTTGGCAACTTCCTCAGGAGTTCCTTCAGCGATAACTTCGCCTCCACCGTCTCCGCCATTCGGGCCAAGATCAATTACCCAGTCAGCAGACTTGATTACATCGAGGTTATGTTCGATAACAACGACGGAGTTGCCACTTTCAACTAAGCGACCTAGAACGAGAAGAAGTTTTCTCACATCCTCGAAATGAAGACCTGTGGTGGGCTCATCAAGGACATAGATGGTTCTACCAGTAGAACGCCGTTGTAACTCAGTAGCAAGCTTTACTCGTTGCGCTTCACCACCACTGAGCGTTGGTGCAGATTGACCCAATCGGACATACCCAAGGCCGACATCGCAGAGCGTCTTGAGATAGCGATGAATTGCGGGAATGCTCTCAAAGAAATCTGCAGCTCTTTCGATCGGCATATCGAGCACTTCAGCGATTGTCTTAGATTTGTAATGGACCTCAAGCGTCTCTCTGTTGTAGCGGGCGCCATGACAAACTTCGCACGGGACATAAACATCAGGCAAAAAGTTCATCTCGATTGTTATCGTGCCGTCGCCAGCGCAGTTCTCACATCGCCCACCTTTGACATTGAAAGAGAAGCGACCTTGTTGATATCCCCGAATTTTTGCCTCAGTAGTCTCAGCAAATAAGGCTCGGATCTTGTCGAAGACACCCGTGTAAGTCGCTGGATTAGAACGTGGCGTGCGACCAATAGGTGATTGATCCACATGAACGACTTTGTCGAGATGATCCAATCCTTGGATGCTCCGATGCCGTCCAGGGACTATGCGTGCGCCATTGAGTTTGTTTGCGAGGACCGAATAGAGGATGTCATTGACTAGAGTCGATTTACCTGAGCCACTGACTCCAGTGACAGCGACAAATAGTCCTAGGGGAATTTCGACATCGATGTTCTTGAGATTGTTAGCTTTCGCTTCCTTTATCGCGAGAGTTCGCTTGCTATCGCGTGGACGACGATGCTTCGGAGTCTCAATCTTCTTGCGACCCGATATATATGCACCGGTTATCGATTCTTTATTGGCGATGAGCGATTCATAGTCACCAGAGACCACTACCCGTCCGCCATGCTCGCCAGCACCCGGTCCAATATCCACGATCCAGTCAGCGGTGCGAATTGTCTCCTCATCGTGCTCAACGACGATCAAGGTATTTCCAATATCTCTAAGCCGAGTTAATGTCTCTATTAACCTTCGATTATCACGCTGATGCAGACCGATACTTGGCTCGTCAAGAACGTAGAGCACACCTGTGAGACCAGATCCAATCTGAGTTGCCAAACGAATTCGTTGAGCTTCACCACCTGAGAGCGTTGCCGCAGCTCGCGCAAGGGAGAGATAATCAAGTCCCACATCCAGGAGGAAGCCCAACCTTGCATGCACCTCTTTGAGCACGCGCTCTGCTATTTTCGCTTCACGTTCAGTGAAATCAACATCGCGAAGGAAGTCCGCGGCCCTTGCAATAGAGAGCTCAGCGACTTGCGAAATACTTAATCCACCGACCTTCACTGCAAGGACTTCGGGTTTAAGCCGTGACCCTTTACATACTGGACACGGCGTCTCACGCATATACGCTTCATACTTCTCACGGCTGTAATCGCTATCTGTTTCCGAGTGACGCCTCTCGATAAACGGAACCACTCCTTCAAAACCTGTCGAGTAATTCCTCACCCGCCCATAACGATTTCGGTATTTGACATGAATCTCGTACTCATAGCCGTGAAGGACAGCCTCCTTCGCTTTTGTCGAGAGCTTTCGCCATGGTGTCTTCAAAGAGAATTTGAGGTCTCCTGCTAAACCTTCGAGAAGTCGAAGGAAGTATTCAGAACTCTGCCCTCCTGACCAAGGAGCTATCGCGCCCTCCTCAATCGAGATCGAGTCATCCGGAACCACTAGTTCTTCATCAACTTCAAGTCGGCTTCCAAGCCCTGTGCACTCGGGGCAGGCGCCGAAGGGCGAATTGAATGAGAAGGAGCGAGGTTCCAACTCTTCGAATGAGATTTGGCAATCGTGGCAGGCAAGTTTCTCGCTAAAGGTTCTCTCTTTCTCTCTCTTCTTTCCTTCGCCTAATCCATCCACGAAGTCAAGAATCACCAAGCCATTTGCTAGCTTCAATGCAGTTTCAATCGAGTCGTTGATGCGCGTCCGTGACTCTTCCTTCACTTGAAGCCGGTCAATGACAACTTCTATCGAATGTTTCTCTTGCTTCTTCAACTTAGGCGGCTCAGTCAGCATGATGGTCTCTCCATCGACCCGTGCTCGCGAATATCCACCCGTCACTAACTCTTTGAAGAGATCGACAAACTCTCCTTTTCTCGCCCTTACTACTGGGGCCAAAACTTGGAATTTGGTCCCAGTGGGAAGAGTGAGGATCTGATCAACAATATTTTGGGCGCTCTGCCTCGTTATCGGTTTATCGCACTTTGGACAGTGCGGTCTCCCGGCTCGGGCGAAGAGCAATCGAAGATAGTCATAGACCTCGGTGATGGTTCCGACCGTCGAACGAGGGTTTCGATTGGTCGATTTCTGATCTATCGAAACTGCCGGCGATAGACCTTCTATGAAGTCGACATCTGGCTTATCCATCTGACCAAGGAATTGCCTGGCGTAAGCCGAGAGCGATTCGACATACCTTCGTTGCCCCTCAGCAAAAATGGTGTCAAAAGCCAGTGATGACTTACCCGAGCCCGAAAGTCCCGTAAAGACGATGAGGGAATTCCTTGGCATCTCAAGATTGATGTTCTTGAGATTGTGCTCGCGTGCACCACGAACTATCAAGTGATCCATCATTCGACGCCCGCCACACCCATATCTCGAAGCTCACGCTTCAGTTCCGCTATCTCATCGCGAAGCCGGGCGGCAAGTTCAAAATGAAGTTGCGAAGCGGCGGTACGCATCTGCTCGGTGAGCGATTCAATCAGACCAAGGAGCTCCTCTCGGGGACGTTGCATCAGCGTCTTTGTGTGTACCCCGACAGGAGCGCTGGATCGCTTCCTGCTTGAAGCTACGAGATCCTCCGTGTCATCACTCTCTCTCGCCAGCATCTCAGTGATATCACCAATTCGTTTTCGAAGTGGTTTGGGATCAATACCGTGTTCTCGATTGTAAGCAACCTGCTTTTCACGTCTGCGATTGGTCTCATCGATAGCGCGAGCCATCGAGTCGGTTATGTTGTCGGCATACATATGGACCTCACCAGAGACATTTCGAGCCGCTCGCCCGATTGTCTGGATTAGCGAAGTTGTCGAACGGAGGAATCCTTCTTTATCTGCATCCAAGATCGCGACAAGGGATACCTCAGGAAGGTCGAGACCCTCGCGAAGAAGATTTATGCCAACGAGTACGTCATAGTCCCCGCTTCGAAGTTCACTCAACAACTCGACTCTTCGGAGCGTATCTACCTCTGAGTGAAGGTAACGGACACGAACACCCTGTTCCAAAAGGTAGTCAGTGAGATCCTCTGACATCTTCTTGGTCAGAGTAGTGACCAGTATTCGCTCATCTCTAGCCACGCGCAAACGAATCTCACCTAGCAAGTCATCGATCTGGCCTTTTATTGGTTTAACCACAACTTTCGGATCGATGAGGCCAGTTGGTCGAATCACTTGCTCTACGAACTCGCCACCGCTCTTTCCAAGTTCATATTTTCCAGGTGTTGCCGATAGGTAGACCTTCTGGCCGCTTCGCTCAAGGAACTCGTTGAAAGTTAGTGGTCGATTATCAAGTGCGCTTGGGAGTCGGAATCCATATTCGACTAACGTCCGCTTTCTGGAAGCATCGCCTTCGTACATCGCACCAATTTGCGGGACTGTAATGTGCGATTCGTCGATGATGCAGAGAAAATCATCAGGGAAGTAATCGAGCAGGCAATTTGGTGGTGAGCCAGGGTCTCGTCCATCGATATAGCGCGAGTAATTCTCGATACCTGAGCAAAATCCCAACTGCAACATCATCTCAATATCGAACGTCGTGCGCATACGCAATCGCTGAGCCTCCAAGAGTTTGTTGGCGCGCTCCAGTTCAGCAAGCCTTACATCCAACTCTCGCTCAATCTCTGAGATCGCTCGCTTCATCGTCTCAGGTCCCGCCGAGTAGTGCGTGGCGGGAAATATGAAGACTTCATCAACTTCGTCGACTATCTCACCAGTCAAAGGGTGAAGATGCGTTATCCGTTCTATCTCATCACCGAAGAGCTCAATCCGAATAGCAAGTTCTTCATAGACTGGAATGATCTCTATCGTGTCACCACGAACACGGAAGTTTCCGCGCTCGAAAGACATGTCGTTTCTCTTGTACTGGATATCGACAAAGCGGCGCAACAGCTTATTTCGTTCAATTTCATCGCCCTTGCTCAGTCGAATCATCCGGTCGATATATTCCTGTGGAGTACCGAGTCCGTAGATGCAGGAGACGGTGGCTACAACGACCACATCTCTCCGGGTCAACAATGAGTAAGTGGCCGAATAACGAAGTCGCTCAACTTCGTTATTGATGGAGGCATCCTTTTCGATGAAAGTATCCGTCTGTGGCACATAAGCTTCCGGTTGGTAGTAGTCGTAATAGGAGACGAAGTACTCGACGGCATTATTCGGCAAGAGATCTCGAAATTCGTTCGCTAACTGCGCCGCCAAAGTCTTATTCGGCGCCAGCACCAATGTGGGTCTTTGTACCTGTTCGATAAGCCACGCAGCTGTCGCGGACTTTCCAGTTCCAGTGGCGCCAAGTAGAACAACATCTTCTTCGCCACGACCGAGTCTTTTGGTCAGCTCTGCAATAGCAGTGGGCTGATCCCCGGAAGGAGTCATCTCCGAGATCACTTGGAAGGGCCTGGCACTGCGCGGTGCCACGAGTGTTGGTCTGGTCATAACCTTCCCAGAGCTCTGGGCAAGAGTTCTTCATTCCATGCCTGCTCGACCTGACGAAGCAGATCTTCTTTGCTCCCGGTGTTATCCATGACTAGGTCTGCCAATTCTTCTCTCTGCTTGGCACTTGCCTGAGTAGCCATTCGCTTTCGCGCTTCGTACTCTGGCATTCCTCGTTCTCTCAGCCTTTCAATTCGAAGATCTTCCGGAGCCTCCACGGTGATCACGAAGTCAAAGCGAGAGGCGCCATTGGTCTCAACGAGAAGCGGGATCTGATTGACCACGATCGACCCTTCAGAAGCAGAACGAATGACTGACTCAGTTTCGGCGCGAACTCGAGGATGAATGATTGCTTCTAAATCTTCGCGTGCCTTCGGGTCGGAGAAGACGATCCGGGCGAGAGCCGCACGATCAATCGATCCATCCCGGAGGATTTTGTCGCCAAACCTCGCGAGAACTTCATCGAAACCTGGCGTTCCACGTTCAATAACCGCTCGTGCGAGTTGATCAGAATCGATGACAATCGCACCAAGCGCTTGGAGGTAGTCACCAACTAGCGACTTGCCTGAGCCGATTCCCCCTGTGACTGCGACGGTGAGCACGGGCTCAAAACTACTCGGTGGCTCCCTCAGCTGTCGCAACAACTACGCCAGCCTCAGCGGCAGCGGCATCAGCAGCTTTTGCTTCCGCCTTCTGCTTCTTATGTGCCACGAAGCGAGCTTGTGCCTCGGCATATTGACGTTCCCATTCTTCTCGTTGGGACTCAAAACCTGGGCGCCACTCTTGGGTCTCAGGATCGAAACCTTCTGGGTAGATGAAGTTGCCATTCTCGTCGTACCTGGCCTGCATTCCGTATTGTGATGGATCGAAGGCTTCGACCTCGACGTCATGACCTTCATTGGCCTGCTTCAACGAGAGCGAGATTCGACGTCGCTCAAGGTCGATATCGATGATCTTGACGAATAGTTGGTCGCCAACTTGCACTACCTGTTCTGGAATCTCAACATGGCGTTCGGCCAATTCAGAGATATGAACCAGGCCCTCTATTCCGTCGAATACTCGAATGAACGCTCCGAAAGGCACCAACTTCGTGACTTCTCCGGGCACAACCTGATTGATGGTGTGTGTCCGAGCGAATGCCTGCCAAGGATCTTCTTGAGTTGCCTTAAGCGAGAGTGATACGCGCTCGCGTTCGAAATCAACTTCGAGGACTTCTACCGTAACTTCATCTCCCACGGCGACCACTTCACCTGGATGATCGATGTGCTTCCATGAAAGTTCTGAGACGTGAACCAAACCGTCAACTCCACCAAGGTCAACGAACGCACCGAAGTTAACTATTGATGAGACCACTCCCGTTCGGACTTGGCCGCGCTGAAGTTGATTGAGGAATGAGGTGCGTGACTCGGACTGGGTCTGTTCGAGATAAGCGCGTCGTGAGAGCACGACATTGTTTCGATTCTTGTCGAGTTCGATGATCCGTGCCTCGACCTGCTTTCCGATATAAGGAGTGAGGTCTCGCACGCGACGAAGTTCAACAAGTGATGCCGGAAGGAAGCCACGCAACCCGATATCAACGATCAGGCCACCCTTAACGACCTCAATAACAGTTCCGACGACGACTTCGTCTCGATTCTTCT
>Ga0222713_10005608_pt1 | contig 12147 bp, 9 predicted proteins | sample C33_649DmetaG_FD_165061 | JGI IMG/M metagenome (GOLD analysis project Ga0222713, IMG submission 165061) | Estuarine water microbial communities from San Francisco Bay, California, United States - C33_649D | ecosystem: Environmental > Aquatic > Marine > Unclassified | place: USA: California...
ATAATCACCGAATGTTTTCAGATCTCTCCATATTGATTCCATTCCCGGCTCCCAAAACACTTCAACCGGAGCTGAAGGGTCTGTAAGATCGACAACCGATGTTCCTTTTGATGTTCCGACAAGTCCATACTCATTTCCGAGCTCATCGACGTAACCCCAGACATCGTTATTTTCTGATCCATGCAGAGCATTATAATTAAGGTATCCAACCTGTTGCAAGTTCAATTGTGCATAGCTCACTCCAAGATGAACAAACAGTACAATTAAGGGAAACAGCTTTTTTAGCATGTTAAATCAATTTACAAAATGAATAGAGCTGCGATGATGAAAATCAGGATAAGGGCAAGATACTGCCATACATCCACAAAATAGGGATAGTACCTCTTGTAAATTTCCTTCATACTCATAGCTCAAATGTACAATTAATAATCGTTTCTAAATAGCTTCAGGTTGGTTGATATGACTCAATTTGAGAGCTTTTTATTATTATCTTTGCACACATCTAATTTACAGGCATGGCAAAAGAGCAAGTAGCGGAATCAACGCAAGTTCTTGATTTTGAAACATTCAGAAATGAAGTTCTTGAAGATTTTCGATTGGCAAACATTTCAAGGGAGGCCTCTTTACTGGGAAGAAAAGAAGTTTTAACTGGTAAAGCAAAGTTTGGAATTTTCGGCGATGGTAAAGAGCTTGCACAGATCGCGTTGGCAAAACAGTTTCGTGATGGTGATTTCAGATCAGGCTATTATCGTGATCAAACGATCATGATGGCTATCGATCAACTCAATGTACAACAATATTTTGCTGGATTGTATGCTCATACGGATGTTGAAGTTGAACCTCAGTCAGCCGGTAGACAAATGGGCGGACACTATTCTACCCGAAACCTTGATGAAAAAGGTGAATGGAAGAATTTAATGGCTCAAAAGAACAGTTCAGCAGACATCTCTCCTACAGCAGGACAGATGCCCCGGTTACTTGGACTCGCTCAAGCTTCGAAATATTATAGAAAAAATAAAGAAATTCAGGAATTAGATGAATTTAAAAAATTCTCGAATAAAGGTAATGAAGTAGCATTTGGTACGATTGGAGATGCGTCAACCTCCGAAGGACCGTTCTGGGAAACGATCAATGCTGCCGGAGTACTTCAGGTTCCGATGGTAATGTCTGTTTGGGATGATGGATACGGGATTTCTGTTCCAAGAGAATTCCAGACAACAAAAGGAAGTATATCAGAGGCGCTTGCAGGGATGCAACGCACCAAGGATAAGCCCGGATATGAAATATTTATAACCAAGGGGTGGGATTATGCTCATTTGTGTGAAACATTTGAGAAAGCAGTTAAAGTTGCCAGAGAAGAACATGTCCCTGTGCTTGTTCACGTTAAAGAAGTAAATCAGCCGCAAGGTCACTCAACCTCTGGATCACACGAACGATACAAGTCGGCTGAGCGCATACAATGGGAAACAGACTACGATTGTATTAATAAGTTCAAAGAATGGATCCTCAACTACAACGCTGAAGGAAATATGATAGCATCGAAAGAAGAGTTAGATACGATTCAAAAGGATGCAAAAAAATTTGTAAGAGAACAGAAAAATGCTGCCTGGAAGGCATTCACAGATAACCTGAGCACCGAATTATCTGAAGCCATAGCTCTTATGAAGACCGTTGCCAAAGATAGCCCTAATGGTGTATTCATTCTGAAAGAGGCAGAAGCACTTGAAAAGGCTTTTGAACCTATTCGCAAAGATATCCTAGGAGCTGCACGAAAAGTTCTTCGAATGGTCAGAGAAGAAAATTCAGCTTCGAAAGCTGCGCTATCTGCATGGATCAAAAAACAAATAAGTAACAACTTTGATCGATATAGCTCTTACCTATATTCAGAGTCCAAAAAATCTGCATTGAACATTGCACCGGTAGCTCCTGAGTACGATAGTTCAGGAAAAATGGATGATGGAAGGATCATTCTTCGAGATAACTACAGAAGCATCCTGGAAAAATATCCAAACGCATTGGTGTTTGGAGAAGATGCTGGTAAGATCGGAGGTGTAAATCAGACACTTGAAGGGTTGCAGGCTGAATTCGGTGAACTTCGTGTTTCTGATACGGGTATCCGTGAATGTACTATCGTTGGTCAGGGTATTGGAATGGCAATGCGCGGACTTCGTCCAATAGCCGAAATTCAGTACCTCGATTATTTACTATATGCCATCCAGGTCATGTCTGATGATCTTGCAACAGTTCAGTATCGAACTAAAGGAGGACAGAAGGCTCCATTGATCGTTAGTACAAGAGGACACCGACTTGAGGGCATCTGGCACAGTGGTTCTCCAATGGGGATGATCATCAATTCATTGAGAGGTATTCACGTATGTGTGCCAAGAAATATGACCAAAGCTGCAGGATTCTATAATACGCTTTTAAAATCAGATGATCCCGCGTTGGTCATTGAGCCATTAAATGGTTACAGATCAAAGGAGCTTGTTCCAACGAATATCGGAGAGTTTTGTGAACCACTTGGAATTCCTGAGATCGTAAAAGAAGGAAAGGACATTACCGTAGTATCATATGGATCGACATTTAACATGATCCAGGCGGCGATTCCTCAATTAAATGAACTGGAAATAGATATAGAGTTGATCGATGTACAAACATTGCTTCCATTTGATATTCATCATGCGATCCGTATATCTATTGAGAAAACCAATAGATTATTGATCATTGATGAGGATGTGAGCAGTGGTGCAACTGCATTCATTCTGGATAAAGTACTCGTAGAACAAAAAGGATATTATTTCCTTGATTCTGCACCTGAAACGTTGAGCGCTAAAGATCATCGTCCGGCCTATGGTAGTGATGGTGATTATTTTTCAAAGCCAAACACAGACGATATTGTCGAAAAGATCTACTCAATCATGCATGAAGCAGATCCTGACAGCTATCCGTCAATCTATTAATAGTAAGCCCGTAATCGGGCTTTTTTTACATCCTGTTGTATGACTTTTGAAACATATCTGAAACTCTTCAACTCAGCTGACCTGAACTATCCGGAGCATCGATCGGCCTTTGTTCCAATAAATCATTCACGAATGAACCGATGGCTGAAAAAGGGCCAAATTCATCATGAAATGAAAGATCGGCTTGAGCAGGTGAATGAAAAGCTGAATTGGATTTTGATCACTGAACCCTGGTGTGGAGACGCTGCACAGGCGTCACCGTTCATCTATTTGATGAGTAAATTAAATTCAAGGTCTACTTTGGAAATCCAATTGAGAGACTCCAATTCTGAAATCGAAAAATATCCTACCAATGGAAATCTTTCAATTCCTAAATTGATCATCAGAAATGAGGAAAATAAAGATATCTTCACTTGGGGCGCACGACCAAAAAAGCTCGAAGACCATCGAAAATCACTGATAGAATCAGGGATCGATCCTCGAGAACTAAAAATCAAAGAACAGCAATGGTACAATGAGGACAAAGGCGAAAGCATTGTAAACGAGATCGTTGAAGGGATTCTTTCAGGCTTATAAAGCCTTCCCATGAAATTCCTTCGTGAGCGATTTATACTGCTCGGTGTATGTCCCATCGGAATGTCGTATGGTAATTATTCCTGCCTGAAAATTTGATTTTGCTTTGGTAAAACACATCACTGATCTGCTATTTACACCTTCTTTAGAATTGACTAAGTAGTCAACCGATAAGTTTAAATCTTGATTTAAAGCTATTTCCAGGATTACATGACGATGTTCGAAAGGATAAATACACCAGAATTCTCCATTTGACTTCAAATGATATCTTACATAAGAGAACAGCTCTAAAACAAAGGCAAGATCACTGTGTTTGGCCTGGTTGATTTTATCGCTTTCTGAAATCAGACCATTCAAATAAAAAGGTGGATTACAAAAGATAAGATCGTATTCGCCCTGTACCTCTTTATAATCTCCTTTTACTGCTTTTAACCGATCATTGAATCTAGAAGATTCAAAATTCTCTTTGCAGTCCGAATGGCTATTGGCATCAATTTCTACCCCTGTCACATGAATAGTCAATGACATTTGAGCGACCATTAGTGAAAGTACACCAGTTCCTGCACCAATATCCAGGGCTTTCCCTTCCACATTCCGAGTCATCAACGAACCAAGGATCATTGCGTCCGTCCCAACCTTCAGGGCTGAGCGATCCTGTCTAACAACAAATTCTTTGAATTTAAAAACGGACATTATCCGAGGTACATTTCGATCAGACCTTCTGGTGCTTTGATCGTCATCTTTTTCCCTTTTCGATCCAGCTCCTGAACAAGTCCATCAATTAGTGGAATCAGAACCTCTTTCTGGTCTTTCATGATCTGTAAAAGTGGATTTGCCTGAAGATCAATAACCTCTATAATTTTTCCAACTTCACCGTAATTGACATCCACCACATCAAAGCCTAATACTTCATGATCGTAGAATTCTGTACCCTTTAGTTCTGGAAGAACTTCACTTGGAAGAAAGAGACTTTTTCTAAGTAATAACCTGGCGTCATTTTCACTTTCCACCCCTTCAAATTTAACCGCAGCATATCCACGATTTTTCAATTTAAAAGTCTCAATAAAAAATGGGGTTAACTGACCTCCTAATTCGATAAAAACGGCATCGAGTCCAGCATAATCTTCCGGATTCGTAACGTCTAAAAACAGCGAAACTTCACCTTTATATCCGTGAAGTTTCGCTACATATCCTAAATGAAAGCAATCTGCTTTATTCATTCAAGTAAAATTATTCTGCAGAAGTTTCCTCCTCTCCTTCAGCTGCAGGAGCCTCTTCTGAAGCCGTCTCTTCTGCTGAAGCTTCAGTCGTCTCCTCTGCTACTACCTTAACTGTTTCTTCAGTCTCTGCTTCAACTATTGCCTCAACCGTTTCCTCAGTGACTGCTTCAACCGCCTCTTCTGCTGGAACTTCAGTTGCTTCTTCAACTGCTGCCTCAACTGTTTCTTCAGTCGCCACTTCAGCTGCAGGAGCTACTTCTTCCTCAACTACAGGATTGTTTTTTGCTTCTACTGCTGCTGCTTTCGCATCTTTTGCGTCTGCTTCAGCCTTCAAACGAGCTGCTTTATCTGCTGCTGCATTCTTTGCCAAACCATCTTTTTTACCCGTGATCTTAGCATCTTTCTCGGCTTGCCATGCATTGAACTTAGCCTCAACTTGCTCTGCAGTTAAAGCACCCTTCTTTACACCATTCAACAAGTGGTTCTTATAAAGAACACCTTTGTATGAAAGGATAGCACGTGCCGTGTCAGACATTTCAGCACCATTCTGAACCCACTTAAGTGTGTTCTCAAAATTAATGTCGATTGTCGCTGGATTTGTGTTAGGATTATAAACTCCTAATTTTTCGATGAATTTACCATCTCTCTTAGCTCTGCTGTCTGCAGCTACTAAATGGAAGAAAGCATTTCCTTTCTTTCCGTGTCTTTGCAATCTGATTCGAGTTGCCATAATTTACTTTACAATATGGGGTGCGAAACCCCGGTTTATAAAAATTTAATTGGGGTGCAAAGATAGCTATATTTTTGAAATACAATTCCTTTCGGCAAATTTAATATTGAATCAAGAAATAGTAATTTTAGCGCTATGAAAAATTTAACGGTTTTCCTCCTCGCGCTTGCCTATTCAATCTTTGGTTCAAATCAACTGAATGCTCAGGAACCTTTACGTTTATCGGAGATCATGAAAGGCAATGATTTTGTCGGATATTCACCTGAGAATGTATCCTGGAATGTAATGGCTGACGCTATATTGTTCGACTGGAATCCTTATTCAGAACCTGGATATTCACCCTACAAAGTATATCCGACTTCTAAGGACAGAAAAACACTAGAGATCAAAATAAATGAAGAGATCTCATTCGACAGAAACCAACAAAAATATGCAACTCAATACAGCATTCTGGATCAAGCACTGATCGCCTTCAATAAAAAAGAGGGAAAATATAAATTGGTGTACATGGGGAATGGAAGGATCAGTGAAATTCAGCGGGTAGCTGATCCAAATAGCGTTTATTTCGTTCAGTCATCGAATTTGTTCCGATACAACATAGACGGATCAATAAGGCAGATCAGTAATTTTAAAGACGGTGACGCCAAAAACTCATCCACTGATTCAACCTTTCTGATGAAGCAATCCACTGAGCTCTTTCAGTACATTCGTGACAAGAATGATAGGGCTGAATGGAGAAATGATCAAAAAAACCCGATCTTCAGCTTACCTATTGCCCATTACTACGGAAAGAAAACAATCGAAAATATTCAGGTTTCACCGAACGAGAACTTCATTACTTTCAGATTGACACGATCCCCGAAAGGACAAGAAACAGAAGTTGAATACTACATTTCAGCGGATGGACATAGCTACCATCAATCAGCAAGAGAAAAAGTTACGAATCAGGATGCAGAACATTGGCTGGGAATCCTTGACATAAAAAACGATACGGTATATTATGTCGACTTTTCCTCTCTCCCAGGCATCAGAAAACGACCTGAATATCTGTCTGATGCTTCCCCTTATGACAAGGACAGAAATATAATTATGCACAGCATCCACTTCTCTCCCAACTCCACCATTGGAGTTTGTGATGTTAGAGCCTATGACAACAAAGACCGCTGGATCGTTCTTGTCGATTTGACGACTGGCAAGATCGAGATAGTTGATCATCAGCATGATGAAGCATGGATCGGTGGTCCGGGAATATCGAGCTGGAATATGGTTGAAGGAACACTGGGATGGACAAACGATGCGAGGTCAATCTATTTTCAATCGGAGAAAACAGGTTTTTCTCACCTATACCTTTATTCACTCAGAACAAAAGAAATCACTGCGCTTACCATGGGAGAATGGGAAGTTCATGAAGTTCTTCCTTCGCAAGATGGTAAGAAATTTTACATTACTGCCAATAAAACACATCCGGGAAACAGAGATTTTTACCACCTGAATGTTTCGGATAAAAAGTTAATCCCGATCCTTGTTAAGGATGGATATCATGAAGTTGTGGTATCACCAGATGAGACCAAACTTGCAGTGCGCTACTCCTACAAAAATAAACCGTGGGAATTGTATTATTGCATGAACAATCCCAATGCTGAGCTGATCCAGCTAACAACTTCCACCAAAAAAGAATTCAACGCCTATAACTGGAGAGCACCCGAGGTGATTCAGATCAAAGCATCTGACGGAAAAATGATCTATGCTCGTCTATACAGACCTGTTAAAGAAGTTGCCAATGGTGCCGCTGTCCTCTTTGTTCATGGCGCAGGATATCTGCAGAATGCACATAACTACTGGAGCACGTATCACAGAGAATACATGTTCCACAACCTTTTAGCAGATGAAGGTTTTATGGTTCTTGACGTTGACTACAGGGCAAGCGAAGGATATGGAAGGGATTACCGAACAGCCATATACCGCCATATGGGAGGAAGAGATCTTCAAGACTACATCGACGCAAAGAATTATCTTGTAAACACACATGGCATAGATCCTATGCGAACTGGGATCTATGGCGGTTCTTATGGTGGCTTCATCACCTTAATGGCGATGTTGACTGAGCCCGAGGTCTTCAAGGCTGGAGCTGCTCTTCGTTCAGTTACAGATTGGGCACATTACAACCATGAATACACGAGTAACATTCTGAATTACCCTGAAACAGATCCAGAGGCTTACAGAAAAAGTTCTCCAATCTATTTCGCGGATCAATTGAAAGGAAGATTGCTCATGTTGCATGGAATGATTGATGACAACGTACAATTCCAGGATGTTGTTAGACTAAGTCAACGATTTATCGAACTTGGAAAAACAAACTGGGACATGGCTATTTATCCTGTTGAGGCACATGGATTCAGAGAAACCTATTCATGGGTTGACGAATACAGAAGAATTTTAGAATTATTCACTAAAGAACTACTTTTCACAAGATGAGTCTGGTTGTTAAAGAATTGAAGACCCTGGAGGAAATGCTCGAGCATATTGATGTATTGAATGAGCTCTATCCAACACTCACAATGGATGAATATATAAAGGACCTCACTGATATGCTCCCCCACAACTATGGTCAGGTAGCAGTCTATGAAGATGAAGTATGTCTGGGCCTTAGTGGATATTGGATCGGGAAAAAACTATGGTGCGGAAAGTATCTCGAACTGGATAACATCATCGTGAGATCAGCTGCAAGATCTAAAGGAATTGGTCAGATCATCTTTGATCACCTGGCTCAAAAAGCAAAGGACAACGATTGCAACATGATGGCCCTCGACAGTTATACGACCAACTACAAAGCGCATAAGTTTTTCTATAACAATGAATTCGCACCGAAGGGTTTTCACTTTATTCGAATTCTTAAAAAAGATCAGATCCGTTAAAAGGAACAATCATTTTTAGAGCAATCCTTACCCAATTTACAAGTAGGGCAAACCACGTGTATATTCATGCAGAATTTATCGGAAACGGTATGATCCTTATTTTCTACACGCAATGTCGTTTGTCCATCATAGGATTCTCTTCCTGCAACTTCGATCATCCCTCCTATTCTTACTCCTATTTTGTCGGCATATTGAAGAAAAGAATTTGAATTATCCTTTACGGAAACCACCTTTCCGCTTTTTCCAATCATGACTTCGCTTAATAATCTTTGATATGGAATCAGAATTCTACCTTCTCTATCCGGAATAGCATCTCCATGTGGATCGAATTTAGGATTCTGTAGATAGTCATCCAGACCATTGACTAATTTTTTTGACTTGATATGTTCTAGCTGCTCAGCTACTTCATGCACCTCATCCCATGTGAAATCCAATTTTTCCACAAGAAAGGTCTCCCATAATCTGTGTTTTCTCACCACATCCATCCCCGCTTTTTGACCCTCCGCTGTAAGGCTGATCTTTCCGTATTTCACATAGCTCACAAGCGACTTTTCCCTCAACTTTTTAAGCATGTCATTTGCCGTCGCCGGCTTAACATTCAAATACAAAGCAAGTTCATTGGTACCTACTTCATTTCCATGATCCCTAAAGTGAATTAGTTGGACTAGAGCCTTTAGATAATTTTCTTCTGCCTGTGAGAACATAATCAAAGGTATATAAAAGTTTGAAACATTTTTTATTAGGTCTACCTAACTTTATTATTTTTACAATCCAAACTATATGAAATACTTCCTTCAACTCATTTTCATACTGTCCTGTTTCGTTTCAACAGGTCAAAATGAATTTACTTTTTATATCAAAGGATCTGAAGGCCCAATTGAAGGAGCAACCATTCAAATAAAAGGTAAAAGTGAGATCTACTATTCGGATGTATCAGGTAAAATAAGCATACTAACCACCACTGACACCATACAATTCAGAGTTTATTTCTTTGGATACAAAAAACAAGACCACCTTATATCTGCAAAAGATAAGAGTGAAATGACCATATTCTTAACTCCTGAGCTTCAGGAGATGGACGAAGTAGTTATCAGTGGGACCCTGAATGAAATAAGTCGGCTCAAGACAGTAACACCCATTGAAGTATATAACAACTCGTTTATAGAGAAAACAAGATCTCCCACTATTTTCGAAGCTCTTGGAAAAATTAGTGGAATTCGACCACAGATCAATTGTAATATTTGCAGTACTGGAGATATACACATCAATGGATTAGAAGGCCCTTACACGATGATCTTGATCAACGGAATGCCGATTGTTGGGAGTTTATCAAGTGTTTATGGTTTGCAGGGTATCCCGAATGGAATGATCGAAAGAATAGAAGTCATTCGAGGACCATCATCCGTACTATATGGTAGTGAAGCAATTGGAGGTATTATCAATGTGATCACAAAAACTTCTTTAACCGGGAAAAGAGTTTTCATTGAATCTTCCCTATCAAGTATGCTTGAAAGCAATACGGATCTTGGGATACAATACGGCAAGAAAAAAAATGCACTTTTAGGGCTCAATATTTTTTATTTTAATTCTCCAATCGATCAGAACAATGATGGGTTCACAGATCTTTCTATTCAAAAAAGGATCTCACTTTTTCAATCCCTTAATTTTCAAAAGGTCAAGTTGATGGCACGATATGCCTGCGAAGATCGCTGGGGAGGACAAATGAACTGGACTCCAGAATTTCGAGGTGGCGACTCTATCTATGGAGAAAGCATTTACACTAGTCGTTTCGAATTGATTGGTCAGTATAAAATTTCGACTAAGTTCAACTATCAACTTTCATACACCGATCATTCTCAAGATAGTTACTACGGTACAAATCCCTTTAAAGCGAGTCAAAGGGTATTTTTCAATCAACTTGTGCATCATCTGAAAGTTGGAAAGCTTTCTTCGGTTTCAGGCGTTACTGCCCGAGTAACGTATTATAACGATGGAACAGCAGCGACCAGTGAAGAAATGGGATATCAACCAATCACTTTGCTTCCAGGCATATTTTCTCAAGGTGAAATTTCATTGAAAGAAAAGACCTCCCTTTTGTTAGGCGCTCGAATTGATCATTCAAATATACATGGCATTATATTCTCACCACGTGCTGGATTCAAGCACGACATCAGCAGATTTCACTTATTGAGACTGAACGCCGGAACGGGATACCGAGTGGTAAATGTATTCTCGGAAGACCATGCAGCACTAACTGGTGCACGAACAACAATAATTGAAGGAGATATTTCGCCCGAGAAAAGTTACAACGTGAATCTTAACTATAACGGAACCTACTTCTCAAAAAAGGGATTTCAAATATCTATTGATTCAGGACCTTATTTCACTTATTTCTCAAACAAGATCCAACCGGATTATGACACAGATCCAGAAAAGATCATTTACTCGAATTTGAATGGATTTGTGATCAATGCCGGAATTCTTCTAAATGTGGAATTCAAAAATGAGCGGATCAACACCTCTTTAGGAACAAATTTCTCTTTTGCACGAAATTATGAAAACGGATTGATCGAAATTCCTTATTTGTCAGAGCCCTATAACTTCAATTATTCATTTTCATATCATTTGTTGAAATTAAATATTGATCTGGACTATGACATGCAACTGATCGGTCCAATGAGACTGCCTCTAGCCGGACCTAATGACCCGAGACCTCAAAACTCTGATCCTTTCGCAATCCATAATTTGTCGATCGTTTACAAAAGATCAAACAATTTTAAATTATTCCTTTCTGCGAAAAATCTATTTAATTGGACCCCTTCAAAACAACTCCCTTTTTTAATCTCAAGAGCTAATGATCCATTCGATAAACAAGTTGTTAGAGATGAGATCGGAAATCCTTTAGCAACTAATGAAAACCCATACGGCCTAACCTTTGATCCGAGTTACGTTTATTACAGTAATCAGGGATTTAGAATTCAACTTGGGTTTAAATTATTCTTTTGACGATTCGATCATCTGACCAAATGCAAAAACCCATGACCTTCCAATAATTCTTCTTGGGCACCGATGGCCTTATATTTATAAAAATACACCCCATCGGCCATTTCGACTCCGCTAATGCTTTGTCCATCCCAGGCCGGAGATGTGGACGTTTCATTGAATACTTCAATCCCCCATCGATCCAGAATGATCAGTTCGACTTCTTTTATATTTACCAATATTAGCTCATACACCTCATTATTTCCATCCTGATTTGGAGTAAAAACATTCGGCGCTTCTACTGAAACTGGCACAATAACAGGAGGTACTGGAGGTTCGGTAACGATAACCGTCAAATATGCAGTATCTGAACAATTCCCGGAAGTCACAATCAAACTTACTGTATATACCCCAGTCGTATCGTACACCTGAGTCGTAGAGCTCAGATCAGTAAATACTTCAGAATTTCCATTTCCATAATTCCAAATGTAATTAACCCCATTTGTACTGCTATTTGTAAAGTCAACATTCAATGGATAGGTTCCTACTAGAGGATTTCCATTAATTTCTGCGAATGGAGGATTATTCGGTAAAACCTGAACAGAATCATACCTGAAACATCCCTGTGATTCGATCGAAAGATAATACCACCCCACACTTAGATCGGTCCAAACAGATGCATCTATTGAGTTATTAGAATTCGCACCAGGTCCTGTCCATGAATAAGAAGGTGTGCCTACGAAACTTCCATTAGTGACTACTGAAAC
>Ga0222713_10005609_pt1 | contig 12146 bp, 19 predicted proteins | sample C33_649DmetaG_FD_165061 | JGI IMG/M metagenome (GOLD analysis project Ga0222713, IMG submission 165061) | Estuarine water microbial communities from San Francisco Bay, California, United States - C33_649D | ecosystem: Environmental > Aquatic > Marine > Unclassified | place: USA: California...
CAGATTTGGTTTGTACTATAGGTATAAAAATAAACCCCCAATCTAAGACTGGGGGTTCTTGTTATAGGTCATCTAACCTATTATAAATCACAGGTTCTTCTCCGATGAAATTTACCTGGTTAGAATTAGGGAACCAATCAACTGTGAGTGGTTTCTGAGTAAAGTTATACCTTTCATTCAAAACTGATGCGTTGAAGTAATGAGTATGACCATCGAACTTGTATCCATAACCAGAGTGGATATGTCCACAGATGTGGATTTTTGGTTTGATAGAGTCGATTCTTTCTCTCAAAAGTTCACAACCTAAGTTGACTCCCATATTGTATGTTGAGATGTCCAAGTGACCAAAAGCAGGTCCGTGAGTAACTAAGATGTCAGTATCAATTGGAATTTGGTCCCACACGGCTTTTAGTTCAGCGCCGTTGCGTGGGAGGTTGAATGCCCAATTGTAGAATTCAGGTTGCCATGGAGACCCCCAAACTTTTACCATTTCATCATAGTCATCGGTATCCTTACCGATTAGGAACAAATCATCTTCAAGGTAAACAGTACCTGGGTTGAGTTCCAAAAGGTGAGAGGTTGCCAATGGTTCTTGAATGAAACCCCAATCGTGGTTACCTGCAATGAAAATCTTGTACTTGTAATTTTCAATACCGGCAAACCATTTGATGAAATCTTGAATTTCATTTCTGTATCCTCTGTTTGAGATATCACCCGCATGGATAAGTACATCTCCACCATGTAGACTTGATGTTACCTGTGAGTGTTTACCGTGAGTGTCTGAAATGAATGTAAGTCTCATATGGCAAATATATAACAAAAAAAAGACCCGAACAAGTCCGGGTCTTATACACAAAGGGATATATAAATTACACCAAATAAAGGTGTGTTCACAATAAATATCTTAAAAAATAAAAAAATTCTTTATAGGAGTAGTACTAATGATAATTTATTGAATTATAGACTCAATAACATATCGATTAGTTCTTGTTGTGGGAACATATCGAATTTATCTTTTCTTACGTTTGTGTGAGTCAAAAGACCTTTAACATTTCCTTTGTATGCTTCGTTCGAAAAATCGAAAGCCTTTTCACCTTTTTCTTTTATAAGTTTAGGTAGACCTTCTCTTATATCTATAGAATCTCTGTTACCAATAAACAATATCAAATCTTTGAGTTGTGAAATTTGTTTGTCGGAGTATCCGTGCCATGTTTTAAAACCTTTGAATGGTTTTTTCAAAGTTACAATCTGAGACTCATCAGCCACATGTTTTGTGTAAGTTTTACCATTTACCAAATAACCAAAGTTACATACTTCGATACCAACTGAATTTTTGTGCATATGTGAAGAACCTGTTGCTCCTAAGTGGCTAGCCCAATTTCCTTCGGGAAATGCTTGAACAATTTCACCATCATATTTGTTGTCATTTCCGAGTACGGATTGTCCACCTAATACAAACTCAGTTGCAATTCTACCACGATTGTCACGGTCCCAAGCTGAAATTACATTATAAGGGTTGTGCCAACCTGCGGTGTGGTGGATAAATACATATTCGGGTTTTATGGGACCTTGCACATATTCTGATGGTTTTAGATATGATTTGTTAATGATTAATTCATTTGTAAAATCAATAGATTCAGATAAATCTGTTGATGCCAAACCCATAAGGTTCCAAGTAATAGGTCCAACAATACCGTCTACCACTAATCCGTTTGTTTTTTGCCATTTTTTTACGGCAGTTTCTGTTTTGGGACCAAAATCACCATCATCCTTTAGTTTAAGGAATCTTTGAAGAAGTTTTACGTTTTCCCCTTTTGAACCAATTTTAAGTGTCATAACTATTATTTTAGCTATAAATACTACAAGCCACTGAGTCGGTCGATTTCAGTCTTGTTAAATTCTAATCTATTATTCAAAGATTCATCACTCTTGTGAATTTCATCTCCCAACTCATTCAGGATATCGTCTAAATTTTCGTTGTTGATGTGTTTACGTTTTAGTTGTGTAAACTTTTGATAGACGTTATTTAAGATTCTGATTTTGTTCATTATCTTATTATTTGTCTTTTATAAATAGTTTTATATCACGTAATCACCTTTTGGAGTATTTATGGTTATGTCCAAACTTGTATTAGAGGTAGATAGAATTCGTGAAATGATGGGTCTTATTTCAGAACAACAAAGTGATTCTTTGGTTGTTGTGGAACCATCTGAAAGGACTATTAAAAGTATTTGTGATTCCGCCAAATTTTGTAAGGCTCAGGGACCAATTACTTTTGGTCAATTGAAGGCTATTGTCGAGAGTGCCAAAAGTGAAAGATTAGCCAAACACATGGGTGAAGGTGGGTTCAAAGCGATTGTTAGATTACTACCTTGGTTTTTACCTCAATTAGCCTTAGGTGGATTTATCGCTGCCGGTATGAGAGCCATGAATAAAATCATCAAACCAGGACTTACTGAAACGACATCATACAAAACATGGTGGGGAAGAACTATCATGAGAGTGATGGATATTGCAGAAGGGGAGTTATCAACAGGTGACCCTTTTAGTAAGATATTCTTTATTTCTGATGGATTGATGAATATGATGAATGAGGAAAACAAAGTAAAATTTGCAAGACACATTGCAGATTTGGCAAGTCAAAAACCAAATGATGAACCTGTTCCTGAATTTTTCGTTGAAAATGAATTGAGAAAGTGGGTGAATCAAAGATTTTTACTTGACCCACCATTAGAACCAAAACAAACAAAAGAAAATGAGAGACTTAATTAAAAAGGTTCTGACTGAGAACTTGCCGACAAAAGGAATGGTACTAAAAGAAAATGTTGAAGTATCAAAAGGTCTTCAATATATGGTTGAAAATAAACTCCCTTTGATTGAGAATATCTACAGACCATTGTCTGACGAATACTTCAATCTTATAAATGAAACAAGAGACTTATTCAAAAAAGGATTGATTGAGTTGTGTGCCGATGACATGTGGGTAGTATCCACAAATGTAGGGAAAACAGCAATGTTTGAGGGTGAAGAAGTTTGGTTAGATATTCCTTTCTTACTCGAAGATGAAAATAATTGGGTTGATGACTTATCAGATGATGTTATTGACGAATTGTTGAATGGTGAAGTTTTTGAAGTAAATGAAGACTTGAATGAAGCTGAGTACCGAGGAAAAAAAGTAAAATTGGGTTCACCATTTAGAACACCAGGTGGACCAAAGAAATTTGCAGTTTATGTGAAGAACGATAAAGGTAATGTCATAAAGGTTACATTTGGTGACCCTAATCTACGAGTTAGAAATAATAACCCCGCAGCAAGAAAATCATTCAGAGCAAGACATAAGTGTGACCAAAAGAAAGATAGGACTAAAGCAGGATACTGGTCTTGTAATGTTGCCAGATACCGCAAACAATTGGGTATCAAATCTTCATCTCCTTGGTAATTTAGTTATCATTCCTTTATGGAATTTCCTTTTACACAGAATACCTTCGATGGTAAGATAATGAGAACGTTCTCTTCAGATGTTGATGAGAACGAACTCAAGTGGCATTATGATTTGAAGGATAGAAAAATCCAAGTTGTAAAGGGTGACAATTGGGAAATACAAATGGATAACCAATTACCCGAAAAACTAACACCCTTGAAGGAATTTTATATCCCCAAGGGTGTCTACCACAGAGTGAAAAAGGGTGATGGTGATTTGGTGGTAATAATTACCGAAATAGATTAGTTTACTCTGTAAAAATTATAGTCTTTAGATTCAGGGATTGTATTTGGGAAATAATAAATCTCAATAATATTCCCATAACTAATCTCTTTATAAAACCCTTTTGGGATTGACGCTCCACCCAAAACTTTTGGTGGATTATTATCGAACACCACTCTAATTTTTACTTTTACGAAATGGTGATTAGCCAATTCTCTCTCCCGAGATTCCAAATATTTCCAAACACCACGATTCAAGGATTCGTGTTGTAATGCACAATTCATATATGTGAAAGTTTCCCACAACATATCTTTGGAACAATTGAAATCAGCTGCGGGTGCCATATGACCTTTGTCCCATTCATTGTGTTCATAATCTTTATGGTCCGAAGTCTTTATACCTTCTTCTCTATAGAAGTCCATTCCTGACCTCGAAGCTGTGCCATTGGGACAGGCTACCCCGTACTCAACATATCGAGGTTGTTCAAGTACTTCAGAATATGCGATGTTGAAATAGGGAGTGGTCCACCACAAGGAATCTCTAAGTTGTCCGAATGAGGGAAGGGAAATCAGCCCAAGGATAAAAAACAAATATTTCTTCATGATTAATAATTAGTGTTTTTCACCTTTGTTGATAACCTCATTTACTCTTATCTGAGGTTGTTTTTCATAACCCCAAGTTTCTTTAATTCCATTTTCAATAACCCGTTCTTCGAACTCAGGAAAGTTATCCACTTTTCTCCAATTTGTTTCCTTAACACCATCTCTGATGATATGGTCGGCCCTCATGAGTGAATGTAACTCACAATATTTGGTTTCTTTAACACCATTTCGAATGAAATTCTCAACCCACTCGGTTATATGATGCTGATTCTCAACCACAGTCAAAGAAATGATTTTGAATATATTTTCAAAAAAATAGAAGTTATACCACAGGGTTCCTTCTTTTGTGAGTTCAAAAATCCATTTCTTTTCATCGGTAAAAATTAACCACCGACTACCATTATTGATATACGTGTCAGCACCCTTGACCTTGTTATCAATAATTTTTTCTATAAGTTCGTATATATCTTTATTCATGAAACAAATTTAGTATATCGAACCCCATTAAAACAAGACCCACCCCTGTATTTATAGTATTATGGTACAGAATATTTTATTTTATATCACTATTGCAATTGCTGCGTTTATTATAGTGGGGGAAACTATCACGGAAAAATTCCCCACCCATAAATTTTCTAAGTGGTGGAGAGAAAACTTTGTGAGTGAGGAACAAAGTGGGAATGATAAAGATTGTTGAAAAAATGCGGAAGGTGAGGGATTCGAACCCTCGCGGCTATAACACCCTAACGGTTTAGCAAACCGTCCTCTTCGGCCTCTTGAGTAACCTTCCAAAAAAAAAGAGGACTTTCGTCCTCCTGTGGAGCGGAGGCTCAGGGATTCGAACCCCGGGAGGTATTACCCTCAACAGTTTTCAAGACTGCCGCATTCGACCGCTCTGCCAAACCTCCATTTCATATAAGTACAAAGATATAGAAAATAAGATATTAATCAACAATTTCCTTATTACTTGATTCAAAATTTTGAGAATTGTAAAAATTTTCTCTCACCTTATCACTTATGGGGATTGGATTTCCATCTTCATCAATTCTAACAAAAGTAATATGTGTTGATAGAATGATTTCTTCTTCGTGTGTGTAAACATTGAATGCTCGGGCTTCCATGTAAAGATTACAACTTGTATTACCGACCTTCTCAACCATCCCGTAAATCTTGAGTAGTGAACCTTCTTTAGCAGGCTTCTTGAAGATACACTTATCAATACAAACTGTAACCATTCTACGGTTGTGACAATATTCCATAGCATAAGCGGCTGCGGATGCATCAATCCACGCCATGAGTTTCCCCCCAAACAGGTTACCGTGAAACCCTAAGTCCGATTTTTTTATTGGGTGAGTGTTGATTAATTCCATGTTCTAAGTATAGAAAAATTTGGTGGATTATCAAATTAATTCTATATTTGTTTTATGAAAACGAACCTAACTTTTTTATTTTTGATTCTGAGCATGCTCCTCAAGGGTCAATCTGCTTACTACGGTTATTATGGTGGTGGTTATTATAATAATGGTAGAACCTGTGATTTTATTTTAGTACAGGGAGACACGTCTTTGATTACGACCTTCAATGGTTTGGACAAACGAGATTTTGGAATTTACTTGGGTGTTAGGTATGGTGGATTGTTCAGTGGTTCAATTTTTTACACCCCCTTCAATGCTGTGAATCGTATTGGTATTACCAAGGGTTTTTTAAACGATGGTATTCGTGGTATGGGTGGCATCAAGATTCAACCTGTTGGAACATCTTATCAGTTATATCCTGAGTTTGGGGTTATGGTTCACCCTATTAGGTTTTTTACTCGGGACCCATATTCATTTGACATAACGTTATCCACTCACATATCAAACAAAACTAGATTTGGTTTTGGTATTTCCTTTCCCATTCAATATCGGAACAATTTTAGATTGTAAAACAATCTAATTTGAAGTATTTATAATGGTATGTCGAATAATTTCAAATTACCAGTTGAACCGATTAGAAAACTTATCAGAGATATTGTTTTCGATATAAAATCGGATTATAAAAACCCTAGAAAAATTGTTTATGAATATGTAAACGCTGGGTTCGGTAGTAATTTCGATTTGGAAATCATTTTGAATAAGGGGAAAGATTTTGATAAAAAATTTTTGAAACCATATGACATTGAGGCTTTTTGGGATGATGACACAAATACGTTGGAGATATTTTTGAATATTGATTTCAAAGCGGACACCTCGTTTTTTTATGATTTAATTGGGGATTTGAATGATATTTTATTTCATGAACTTACTCATAAAAAACAATATGAAAGGGGTGATAGAATTCCAAATAGAAGAATTACCAAACCTGAAAAGTATTATACACAAGACCATGAACTTGAGGCTCAAATTGCTGGTTTTAAAAGAAAATCAAAATTGAGTAGAGTTCCATTGGAAATGGTAATGAGAGACTATTTTAATAAAAGAAGGGAAAAATATAATTTGACTGATAGAATTATTGACCGTATTGTGAATAGATTATTGAATTATGGCAACTAAACAAGAAATAGAAAAAAATATCAAGACATCACAAAAGTTACTTGAATTCGCCTTATCAACTAGCTATGGTATTAAAAATTCAATGAAAGTAGATTTGGATTCGGATTTGAGCGGTTATTACCCTTCTCGTGAAGATGCTCAATTAGAAATAATAACTGTTTTTATTGAATGTAACTCTGAAAACGGTGATTTGTTGGAACCCAATGATGTCATTTTCGAGTTGAGAAAAATGGAAAAAACTATTAATGACATTATGGCAAATCCTGTAATTCAGTTTAGAAAAGATGGTAGTTTGGGTAGAGTACCCAAAAATGATATCTCAGAAGCAATGATTTATAATATGAAAGTGGATTTGGAGGAATTTAATGTTACTTGGAATTTGATGGTCCACCTTTAATTTTTTCCAATAATTCTTTTTACGATATCTCTTAGAACTTCTGTTGAAATTGTCAAAGCTCCAATCATAGATATTCTATCTACTAAATCAGTAATTTGTTCTTCACTCATTCCTTTACCTTGTAAAGTCATTGCCAAGTACCCCAACAAAGGAATCATATATATGTAGGAGAGTACATCAGAAGTAAATGATGCCGTACTAACACCCGTGGCTAAAAACTTCTTAAATGAACCAACTAAACGTCTTGTCTTCTTCAAACCATCTTTGAATTGATTCTCAATATTGAGTTCTTTGATTTTACCAATTACATCCTTGGTAATTTCTCTATGTTCAACAAAAAATATTGAAACCAATCCAACCAATAACAAGATAAGTTGTTCTTCACTTAAGTCAGGATATTTTCCTTTCAGATATAATTCAGCAGGTTCCAATAACGCCCCAACTAAACTACCAAAAGTTAATAATATTTTGGTGTTCAAACCAAGTCTTGATTTGACTCGCTTGTACAAATCAGCAGAATAATCAGCACTGTGTTCATAAACACTTTTGAGATTTTCTCCAATACCTTCAGTAATTAATAATCTACTTTGAGATTCTGTAATTAAAATATCCATAATAATAAATACTACACTATATTTATTTGTATATGGCAGATTTGAACCCACAATTAGAAGAAGGAGATAGAGTTGTCCTTTTATATATGGACGACCACCACAGTCCTGTAAAAGCAGGAACCGTGGGAACGGTTGTTAGTGTCGAAAGAATCCCCTGGGGAGACTTAGGATATCAATATAGAATGATTTGGGATAACAAAAGTACTTTGTCTTTAGACCCCGAATTAGATTCTTGGGTTTTTAAAAAAGATTGGGATGAAAAAATAAAAACTAAAAAAGTAGACGAATCATTCGAAATCTACGAAGAAGTTTTTAGACAACTCAATAACAAGTCCATCTAATATCAAACATATCCCCACTTGAATGTTGTAATTCAATGTCTAAAAACACTGGATTTTGAGGACCTATGTAAGCCCCCAAGATATTGAAGTTGAAATATTCTAAAGCCTCTTCACGACTCATACCGTCCTTCTGAAGTATTTCCAAAACAGTTTTGAGATTATAGACAACTCGGGGTCCTTCAAAAGAACTAACCATCCCTAAAACCGCTTCGTGGAAGTCATCTAAAATAATGATGTCTTCAGATAGTTCTTCTAATTTTATTTTCTCCTCCATAATAAAAAAGGGACCCCCTTAGTCGAATGCTTGAATTAACCAATAACCAAAATACTTCACTCTTTAATTCAACTCGGGGGTCCCAATAAAAAAATATAACTAAAACAATACTCCGTCAAGTTATTTGTAAAACTTTTCTGCCAAAAACTTCAAACGATTTCCTTTAACGTATTCTTTTATTTGAGTTTTAGGAATCCAAAATTCAAATGTACCGAAGTTCTCAGCTACTTTGTCAAGATTTTCTTTAAAAGATTTTGCTTCTTCGATGGATGTTAGGTATTTTCCGATACCCATGTAACGACTACATACTGGTCCGATACCTGCGGCGAGTGAGATATCGTTTTTCAAAGTCTTGTTACAACAACGACACAACTTACCGTTATTTTTTGTCAACTTACCAATAACCTGTACTGCGTCGGTGGTCATGTGAGTGGTAGACTCCAAGTCAAGAACAATTGGGAAGAAAGGAAGGTTGTATGTCTCTTTAATCTTGAGAGCAACTTTGCGTTTCAGTTTTACTGTCTCATTGTTCAATGGAACACGAATTTCGATTTTGGAGGAGGAGTTGTCGTAGTTCATAACCTTTTTATTATTTACTCAAAGATATGGATTCTTTTTTACTCTCACAACTATTTATAGTAAAAAAGTTTTATGAATGCATATTTTTTTCCAATCTCAAATCAAGACAGAGAGGATATCCTGAGCAAACACAGAGAGTTGTATAATGGGTATCAAACTTTGAATCCCGCGCCTGTAGAAAACAATCAACCACTTTATACTCAAGACTTTGCAAATGACAAACTTGGTATGGTTGTCAATAACAAAGGTGAAGTAAAAGCTTATACAAATATGGGTATCAATGAATCCGTTGACCACAAGGTTGAAGAAGGTCATATGTGTGAACAGTGTGGTAGTGAAATGACTGAAGGTGTTTGTAACGAATGTGGATATGGAGGTATGGTTCAAGAACAAGACAATGGAGGACAATTAGATTTGTCTTTATTGGGTGATGCTATTATGGGTTCACAACCATTCCAAAAATTATTTACGTCTGTAGACCCATCAGAATTTGAAGATGAATTCGAATATGCCGATAACATGATTTATTGGGCGTCTCAAGAATTTGAGGAAGAACCATTCTATGATGATTTGATTGAATATCTAAAAGATATGTATGCCGATAGTTTCTTTGATGCGTATAGAGTAACAATGGGTGATGAATTTTTAGGTGATGAAGAAATTGAAGATACAGATTTTGAAGAAATTGATGAAATAACAGCTGACGATATGGACATTTCAGATGAAGAAAACGCATATGATTTTGAATCTGATGGTCCTGTAGATGTTTATGGTACAATGCAAAATTATGATTATGACACTAACTCTTATCATCCAATCAATTCTATGAAAGATGTTGAAAGATATGATGATAGTTCTGACATCAACGATATGTTTGGTGATTTGATTGATGGTTTGGCATTCAATGATGATGAACCCTCAGACACATTCCAACATGATGCTGGTGATGTAAACAGAGCTGGTGATGGTAACTTAGGTATGGATACTGAAGATGATATGGATTTGTCTGATGTAAAGCCAGCATATACTTTTGTTTCAGGTGGTTCTGATGACCCATATAACGAAGGTGAAGAAATTGAAGAAGAAGATATTGAAAATGAGGTTGATGAATCTATCAGAGAATCTTTTTCAGAAAAAAGAAAACTCGTAAAAGAAATGTTTGGACGAATGTCTCGTTTCAACTAAAATCACAAATAAATTTAGAAATAAAAATCCCCTTTATTATTAGGGGATTTTTGATATATTAGAGTTATGAAAATTGACAATGTTTACGTTATTACCTTGGATTTATCCCCTGAATATCAACAGGATTTAATTGATAGAATATCCAAGTTAAATTTACCTCCTGGTACCCCCATTGAAATCAGACAAGGATTCTTGGGTACTCGATTAGGTACTGAAGAAAATTTACCGTACAGAATTTATGATGGATGGGATTTATCTGTGTTTGGTAATAAAAACTTTTGGTGGACACGACCTGTTACATATGGTGAGGCAGGTGGTTGTATTTCTCACACTCAATGTTGGGAGGATGCGTATGCAAATGGATATGAAAGAATTATGATTCTTGAGGATGATTTTATTCCTTTCCTACCAATTGATTGGACAATTTTTGATGAAACTGAAAATTATTATTGGGACATATGTTTGATGAGTCACAACTCATTAGATAACCTATATGTTGATGTTGCTAAACCGGCTGAAGTTGGTTTGGAGAATTTTATTAGACCTACGTATTTTTATAATACACACACTTACTTGTTGAATAAAACTGGTATTAATAGATTGGTTGAGGACCATTTGGGAGTACTAAAAGAAAATATCATTGTTTCTGATGAGTTTTTATCTGCGGTAATTGCTGGGCATCCACGTTATGACATCAGGAATTTATTTATTCCAAACATGATTGCATTGGCAACTAAAAAAGATTGGACAGGTCAATCACGAAGTGAGGGACTTGGTAATAGCTTAACTGAACCTGATGCAATATGAATTTAGAAACCTATAATCCATTTAGTGATAGAATCATTGTTTATCATTCATCAAATGATATTTTGAATCAAATAGATGGGATGGTTTCTACATTCTTATTAGCATTATTGAATCAATATCAATTTAAAATTGGTAATCTTTCTAACACATTACTACATGAAGTTTTTACATCTCCTGTTAGTTGGTGGGGTGATGAATGGTTCCAAACAAGACATAAAAGAGGTATTTGGAATTTACGTTATACAACAACTGAAGATGAGTTTGTATTGTCTAACATTTTATTATATAAAAAACGACCCTACTCTCAGGTAGTTCATGTATACTGTGAGGATAATTTAGTACCCCTAATCATGAAGAATTCTATGTACAAAGAATTCATAGAAAAATACGAAGTTGGTAAAGAAGGAAATGTCTATAAAGAGGTAGTTAAGAATCTTTTCTATAGTTTTGAGGGAGATTGGCAAGAAAATTTTGAACATCTAAAGTCCACATTTTTTGCTGAGGAGAATAGAATGGTTGCTCGTATTTTATCAAAAACAAAACTAGAAGAGTTATCCTCAATTATTGATGATAAAAAACCAAAACAAGTTTTAGTTTCTACAAAAGATTTAGTATTACTACAAACATTAAAAGATACTCATCCTGATGTCAAATTTTTACATATTGTTGACATAAAAAATGAAGAATATAATCCAGTTACATTATCAACAATAAAGTTGTTTTATGAACTCTTTTTGTTTATTGACACTGAAATAAAGTTTTTAGATGATGACGATAAGTTTTCTGATATTGTTAAAAACTGTGTTGATTAATTAAAATTGAAAACAAATTTGTTGTTTTGAACGGTTTTCACAATTGGTGTATCCGAAACTTTTAGTCCTAATTCAATATGTAAGAATAATGATAAATTAATTTCATTCTTACTTATATGTTCAAATATCTTAGGAATGTTACTTTTAGTTTTATTAAAGTTATGATAGAACATCATTAGTGAACCTAGTTCTAATTCCCCACCTAAATCAATCTCATTTATATCAATAACTTTGGATTTTAAAATGTAAGTTCCAAAATAAAGTGTTTTGTAAAAATTGGGGTTATCAATATATGGTAGGG
>Ga0222713_10005612_pt1 | contig 12142 bp, 7 predicted proteins | sample C33_649DmetaG_FD_165061 | JGI IMG/M metagenome (GOLD analysis project Ga0222713, IMG submission 165061) | Estuarine water microbial communities from San Francisco Bay, California, United States - C33_649D | ecosystem: Environmental > Aquatic > Marine > Unclassified | place: USA: California...
ATGGTCTCATTGCCGACGCATCAGGATCTCTTGGCACTGCTGACAGAAAAAAACAAATCAGCATTGTTGAAGACACATATCGACACCTGTCTGCAATGCATCTCAGTTGCGAAAACGAAAGCGACTTGGCTCTTATTTCTCGCAACCTCACCGACATGGGCGTGTCATCAGTAATTCAAGGCACAACCCTCACCTGCACAGACCCAATTTTCGGGCATCAGATTCTGATTGAAGTAGGTAAACCCACTCCTCTCACAGCTCCCCCCGTCAGAACTCTCAACGGTCCGGGCAATGCAGTACGTGTTGGTGAACGAGCCGATGTATTGGGTGAAACTTCTCCCAGACCACCTCGTCGTTTGGGGCACGTTGTGCTCGGCACTCCACACTTTGAAAAGGCAACTGACTTCTACGTCAATGGTTTGGGCTTCAAAGTATCTGACCAAGTGCTCAACGGTTTTGCCACCTTTATGCGCGTAGAGACCGATCACCACAACCTCTTTATTCACCCTGGCTTCACCAGTCATATCAACCACTACGCATTAGAAGTTGACGATGTCGACGCAATTGGTAAAGCCGGAATGGCAGTACTCGCCGACCGCCCCGATGCAAACGTTGTGGGCATTGGTCGCCACAACTTAGGTGCAAACATATTTTGGTATCTCACCGACCCTTCCGGAAATATGTTTGAGTTCTTCTCCGACATGGACCAAATTACCGACGACGAAGACTGGGAGCGCAACCACTGCAAACGCGACTGGGAAGGTGCCGATGGCCCAGCTGGTTTCTCGGTGTGGGGGCCAAAAGAGCCAGAAAGTTTTATTAACCAACCCGACTTGCTTGAAATTGCGGCTGCCCGCGAAGCTCGCGGACTCATTTAGGAGTTGTTATGGACCTGGGAATTCATGGTCGCCACGCCATTCTTCTCGCATCTAGCCGAGGCCTCGGCAAAGCATGTGCAGAAAGCCTCGCTCGCGAAGGTGTCAACGTTGTCATTAATGGTCGCACAGAAGCAGACGTGCACAATACGGCGAGTGAACTTGCTGCGAAGTATGGCATTTCCGCAAGTGCTGTTGTGGGCGATTCATCAACAGAAGAAACACAATTACTTCTGCTTGAAGCCTGCCCACAACCCGACATCGTTTTGTTAAACGGCGAAGGACCTGCACCAAAGTTTTTCCAAGATATAGCAGAAAACGATTTTTCAGAATCTCTAAAAAAAACTCTCATAGGCCCACTGATGTTTGTGCAGCGAGTTACTCCTGGTATGTGCGAACGGCGCTTCGGGCGCATCGTCGCCATTAGCTCTGCAATGGTGAAGTCTCCACACTCGGCAATGTCGCTTTCGCACGGTCCTCGCCTTGGTCTCACTGGTGTCTTAAAAGGACTCTCGAAAGATCTTGCACAATTCAATGTCACCGTTAATCAATTGCTTCCTGAACGCTTCGACACATACCGACAAGAGCAAATGGCGCAAGTCATGATGCAAGTTCGCGGTCTCACTTATGAAGAAGCACGTGCCGACCAAGTGAAATCTATTAAAGCTGGCCGCCTAGGTCGTCCTGAAGAGTTGGGCGATGCATTTGCCTTTTTGTGTTCTGCCCAAGCGGGTTACCTCAGTGGGCAAAACATTCAACTCGATGGCGGCAGCTACGAAGGCGTTTTCTAGAAAGCTCATTCATGACAACCGACATTCTTATTGTTGGCGCCGGCCCCGTTGGGCTCACCGGCGCTCTTCTTGCACACGAACTTGGGCTCTCGGTACGCATCATCGACCGCCGACCTTCCACTCAACGTGCGCCAGCTGCTCACGTTATTAATGCCCGCACGTTTGAAATTTGGCGACAAATAGGACTCGACGTGGCCGCCATTCGTTCGCACGCACAAACGCCGGAAAAAGCGGGGCACGTGCATTGGGTGACGCGCCTTGGTGAAACCATTATTGGAACGCTTCCTTACGAACAACAAGGCGATGACAATTTCGATATCACGCCAACACCGTTAAGGAACCTTTCTCAACATCGCCTTGAGCCACTTCTCACCGCAGAACTTCAACAACGCGGTATCGCTGTTGAGTATTCAAGTAGCTACGTCTCTCATGTAGAAACCGACAGCGGATTCACTTCCACCGTTCAAGTTGGTGATGCTCTCAGCAATATTGAGAGCACTTGGCTCATTGCTTGCGATGGTGCATCTAGCTCTGTTCGCCAGAGCGTAGGTATTGCAATGGACGGCCCCGACAACTTGCAAAAGTTCAACATGTTCCATTTCCAAGCAGACCTCGGTGTACTCGTTGGTTCGCATCCTGGAATTTTGTATTGGATCTGTGACCCATATTCAGGTGGCGCACTCGTTTCTCACGGTGGCGACAACGAATGGGTGTACATGATGCCCGCCGATGGGGCGCGCACAGAACCATTCACCGATGAAGAATGCTTCACTCACATTCGCCGAGCACTAGCCCCGACAGACTCTGAGATCACATTGCTGCGTCAATCGTCGTGGACCATGACTTCGCAGTTAGCCCAGTCGTACCGCAAGGGCAGCGTCTTTCTCGCTGGCGATGCGGCACACCGCTTCCCACCAACCGGCGGCATGGGCCTCAACACCGGTGTTGGTGATATTCATAATCTGCTGTGGAAAATTTCCGAGGTTGAGCGTGGAAGCGCAGATGATGAACTACTCGACTCTTACGAATCTGAACGGCGACCCATTGCAGAGCGCAATGCTCAGGCGAGCTTAGAAAATGCTTTCAAAATGTTTGATGTGTTTATGGCGCTCGGCATAGACCCCGACAAAGATATTTCAGCAAAAAATCTTGAAGCGGCGCTGAACTCTGCCGAGTCACTTGCCTCAATTGAAACTGCAATTAACAACCAAGCAACACACTTCAATATGATTGGCCTGCAAATTGGGTACCGCTACATGAGCGAGCATTCCACAACACCACTAGAAGTTCTGACCGATGAACTCATTACTACGTATCGGCCTAGTGTCGAACCTGGAAACCGTTTACCTCACGGTTGGCTCGAACGTAATGGCGAAACCATTTCGTCACTTGATCTTGTTCCGCTTCGCTCGCACATCGTGATAGGTGGGGCACAATATGTGGGCGAAGACTGTGACGTTCGCTTGGGAACCGACTTCACTGATTCCAACAATTGGTGGTCTTCTACGTTGCAGTTACTTCCCCATCAAGCACTCGTCGTACGACCCGACCAGCACATCGAACAGATTCGCGGCTAATTAGTTTCCTGTGCTTTTCTAAGCGCGTTGTTTACGTGACGGCAAGAACTTCAGAGCACATAAGCCACCAATAAATGCCACAGCCGCACCGGTGAAAGTTGCTGCATGAAAACCATGCATGAATGCTTCGCTCACAGCACCTCGAATTGCCTCGCCGGCTTCAGCCGTAGGTGCTTTGGATGCAACAACAAAGCCAGCTCCTGCTGACTCTTTCGCAATTGCCACTGCTTCTTCTGGCATATTAAAGCCACTAATGAGCGTGCCGAGCTTGGGCCCGTAGAGCGAAGCAAAAATAGAACCACTAATGGCAACTCCTAATGTGCCACCTACTTCCCTGCTCACATCGTTGATGGCTGAGCCAACACCTGCTCGCTCTGCAGGTAATTCACCCATCACCGCATCGGTTGATGGCGAAGTAACAAGCCCGAGCCCACTGGCTAAGAACAACATCCCAATGACAATCGGCCCCCAGTATGCAGCGTCAGCTCCGCTGAAACCCATAATGACGAGGCCAATACTCATATTGGTGAGTCCCATTGCAACCACTCTTTTGCTGCCAAATTTCAGCGCTAATCGCGCAGCGATAGGAGCGGTGACACCCGCGCCAAATGCGAACGGCAAGGTGTGAATGCCAGACGACAACGTGCTGTAACCACGTACGAATTGAAAATACTGCGTCACCAAAAAGATGAATCCGAAGAGCACAAAGAACGCAATGCCAATGGAGCCCGTTGCTGCAGATACTCGCGCATTTCGGAAAACACGCACATCGAGCAAAGGTTCTTTTGCAGCCAATTCGTATCGAATAAAGATTGCAAACAACGCAGCAGTCAGTGCAAATGAAACAAGTGTCATTGCACTGAGCCAGCCACGATGCGGCCCTTCAATAACGGTGAATACCAATAGCCCCACCATGGCGATTGACAAAATGAATCCCGGCACATCAAGCCCACGTGGATTGGGATCTTTCGACGATGGGATGAGAATTGCACCCAGGATCAGCGCAATGACACCAACGGGCAAGTTGATGAGAAATACAGAACCCCAGTAGAAGTGTTCCAGGAGCAACCCTCCTGAGATTGGCCCAAACGCAACTGCCATTCCCGATACTGCCGACCACACACCAATTGCCTTCGCACGTTCCACCGGATCACGGAAAATATCGATGATGATGGCGAGCGTTGCAGGGAAGATCGCTGCAGCGCCAATGCCCATTGCACCGCGCGCAATGATGAGCGATGAAGTGGATTGTGCAAACGATGCCCACACTGAGCAAGCCACAAATGCCACCATGCCGAATTGAATCATTCCTTTGCGTCCGAGCCTGTCGCCGAGTGCGCCAAAGGCCAGCAGTAAACAGGCAAAGACCAAGGCATATGAATCGACAATCCACTGCAAGCCACTCGTCGATGCCCCTAGTTCAGTGGACAAGGTGGGTAGTGCAACGTTGATGATGAGGTTGTCGACCACCACCATGAAAAGGCTGATACACAGCACCGGCAATACGAGCCAACGGCGGGCCTGGACTTGAGGATTGGGATGAATATTCATACTTGACAGTGTCTAGTGTGAAAACTAGATAATGTCAAGTGATGTCTGTAGCCACTTCTGACCCCCTCCGCAGAGTTGTCTTAGATGTTGCTGTCGCTATTGCCCGCGACGAAGGGCCCGATGCCATTTCACTGCGCAAAGTTGCCCGCGACGCTGGTGTTTCTCATCAAGCTCCGTATCACCACTTTGGCGACCGAGCAGGAATTTTTGCCGCAATTGCCGAAGAGGGTTTTTCCAAACTTTCTGCGGCGTTAATTAATAGTGACAACAAGGGAATCGCGGGGATGTGCGAAACCTACGTACGTTTTGCGCTCGGACATGCCGGGCACTTCCGCGTGATGATGCGTAATGACTTGTGTGATTTGCAGAATTACCCAAGCGCAATTTTTCAAGCCGACCGTGCATTCAATCTTTTACTCGAAGAAGTCACCACAGCACTTGGCGACGGCGCCAGCGATGCCGACATTAAAACTCATACCGCATTCATTTGGTCGGTTGGTCATGGGCTAGCCACCTTGCTGCTTGACGGACCGCTGGAGATAAAACTCGAAGGAATTGCCGACGTCAACGCTCTCATACAACGCGTTGCACGTCTGGCAACTTCTTCATTTCTAGATTAGCTAGCGCGGCGACGCACTAAAAGAGCACTACCAGAAACAACAAAGAGAAGCGCAACAAGCAAGAGTTGATTGTTACTAGTTCCTGTCGTAGGAAGGTCGTCTGTCGGATCATTCTGTGTTGCGAGTGTTGCCGCTTCCGTAGTCGTTGACGCAACCGTCGTAGATGTAACCGTAGTTGAGGTCACCGTCGTTGTGGTTGTGGTTGTGGTCGTAGTAGCCGCCACCACTGGAATACTCGCGCGCACAACTAGAACACTTCCCACGTTTGCTACACCAACAAACACATTGTTTCCATAAGTAATTGATTCCCAGTTCCCACCAACATCGGCACCCGCTAATGGCAACCAGGTAGCTCCGTCTGTGCTCACCATCAATCGATTGGTTCCGCTTGCGGCAATGGCCATGAAGTAGCCATCTCCGGCAGCAACCGCTTGCCAGAAATTAGCTTCTGCTGCACGAGCGGTCCACGTGATGCCATCGGGGCTCGTCATCACACGATTGGTACCTGAACTAGCAACTGCAACAAAGAGTCCATTGCCGTAGGTGATATTTCCCCAGCCATTTGCTTCTGCTGCTGTGCGGCCAGTCCAAGTAACACCATCAGGGCTGGTCATCACGCGGTTAGTGCCTGTTTCCGCAACTGCAACAAAAACTCCGTTGCCATAAGCAATGCCGAACCAATCGTTGAAGATTCCAACACTGGAAGGTGCCGACCATGTAACACCATCGGTACTGGTAATCACAGCATCACCTGCGTAGGCCAAGGCGACGAATTTACCGCCACCGTAAGTGACGCTCTTCCAATCGGCTGCAAACACCGATCGCGCGGTCCATGTAATGCCATTCGGGCTCGTCATGACACGGTTTGTTCCCGTTGGGGCAACAGCAACAAATACGCCGTTGCCATACGCAACACTTGTCCATTGGTTGGCTTCTGCCTGCGTACGTGATGTCCACGTGGTGCCATCGGTACTCGTCATCACTTGATTGGTGCCCCTTTGTGCAACAGCAACATAGATTCCATTTCCGTAAGCAATTCCGCGCCAAGAACTAGCTTCAGATGCTGCTGGGGAAGTCACCACTATGCCTGTTGTCGCATCGGCAAGTGCCAGTGAAGCACCTCCTATGCCCGCAGAAACCAATAGAAGACTTAGTACTGCGCCACGCACGACCGAGTGAGAAAAGGGTGATTTCATAGTGTCCTCTAGTTAGGAATTAAACAATGTTCCTCACTATGGCGCATATTCGATACAGCAATGTTTTGTTTGAATTACTAGGTATTTAAATTTTTCTCACAAGAAATCTTCATCCGTTTTGCGCCTGCGACGAAGCACTAGGTAAATGAACATTGCACCAATGGCAAACAAGATTGCGGTCGACAATGTGTAAGTGAGTCCACTTGAGCTACTCGTCGATTCCAGTGTGACTGGTATGCCTATTACGACATCTGACCCATCGGCGTTCTTGCCGCTTACCACCAGGTCTGCGTTGCCATTACCTAAGCCACGAGGAATGTCTATTGAGACTTCAAGGATTCCATCGCCATCAGTTGTGTAAGTTCCTAAATATTCTTGGCTTGAACGGGTGCCTTGCATTACCCAAAGTTGAACTTTGCTCAACGGCTCAAAGCCGCCCAAAGAAATTCCAGCTTGATTGCCATTCACTAGTCGAAGTCGTCCGTCTTCAGTAAGACCAAGTTCGTTGCCATTCTCCGTACTCGTGTTGATATCAACTGATACATCGCCAACGCTCACAGCCAAGGACGAGGGGTTTTGAACAACACTTGGCGTTGCAGCAACTCCCCCGATGATCACCACTGGCTGATTGGTATTTGGTCGATCAAGAAGAACTGGGTCTATTGGCGGAAGAGGAACTGTCGTAGTGGTTGACGACGGTGTAGTTGCCACAGTTGTAGTGGAAGCAGCAAGCACCGAAAAGGAGTACTTCGAGCTATTGGTTTGATAACCATCGCGGAACTTACATGTCGCAACTCCTCGCGAGTCACCTTTTACATAGGCCGTCATTGTGTAGACGCCAGGTGTAGAAGGTGCAGTAATTGTTCGGGAATAGAGCATCACACTTGATTCACTTCCCACCGACATTATGGTAAATGTGTCTGTTCCGGCTCTCGGAATGCCCATCGCCCACGATTCGTCATAAGTCAATTTCTGCAGCCGGAAATACATATCGGGATACCACGGAGCTCCGTCGGTCTTCATGGTGTTTGCGCACTTCAATTGCACGACAACCGAAATTTCTTCACCGGGATTCATGCGGTTATTTCCATTGGCACTCACCGTCCAGGCCTGCACTTCAACAGGTCGACTTCCCGCAACAGGCAACACAACATTCGGAGCGATAGTTGTAGTCGTACTTGTAGTGGTTGTGCTAGTTGTTGTGGTGCTGATCGCACCAACAGTCAACGATGTTTCCGGACCATTGTGTCGTCTGTTTATCAGAAGATTGCAGTAAATGTAATCAGCTGCTGCTCCATTGCCATACACCTGCAATGTATAAGTTCCCTCAGTGGCCGGCGCATTAACTTCACGTGTCCAAGTTGCCGTGTAATTGTTATTCGACAGAACCTGTGAACCCCCATAAACATTGCCACCACTGATGTTTACGCCTGTTGCAGTCTTTATTTCATATTTGAATAATGGAGTACCCGAGGGCGTTCCAAGGTAAATCACGTTGTTCATCTTGTTTGGGCATGTCACCGACACTTCCATTGTAAATTTTCCTGCCGGTTCCACTGAAGATGGCGACAACGAGACGGTCCAATCGCTGTTAGTGGTTTTCTTCACTGTTGTTGTCGTCGTTGTCGTTGCTTTTACTGTGGTCGTAGGTGCAACCGTCGACGTAGTCGGCGCAACCGTCGACGTAGTCGGCGCAACCGTCGACGTAGTCGGCGCAACCGTCGACGTAGTCGGCGCAACCGTCGTCGTAGTCGGCGCAACCGTCGTCGTAGTCGGCGCAACCGTCGTAGTTGTTGTTGGCGCAACCGTCGTCGAAGGAGAAGTTGTTGTTGTCGGCGGAGTGGAAGGCCCAACGACGCCAGCAGAAACATATGGCTCGTACCCAGCAGTGCCGTCGTTGCCAATAAAATAGAGTTGCGAACTTCCACACGTTGTTAAACCTGTGAAGTAACCGCCGAAGCTACCCGGCCCCAAATCAGTCACCATCTGCGTTCCTACAGATGTGAGATCTGTTCTCCACAGCTCTAATCCATTGGTTCCATTGTTGGCGGGGAAATAAAAAGCACCTCCTAACGTCGCACCTGGAAATGCAGTGGTAACGCCGTTAGCGGATCCTGGATTGATGTCAGCAATCATGGATGTTCCCGCGGAAGTTCCATCAGATGTCCATAACTCTTGACCGTTCACACCATCAGTTGCAGTGAACATCAAGTTATTGCCGAGACTTCCTAGGAACCTTACGTCTGATCCCGTTGCACCTGGGTTGATGTCTGCCACCATCGTTGTACCTGCAGCAGTTCCGTCACTTGACCACAATTCCTGGCCAGCTGCAGTGGTTGCAGCTGTGAACCACACACGCGTTCCTACAGTTGAAAACGATCCAAAAGTGGTGCTGGCAGAACCTGTGGTGATGTCTGACACTAAGTTCGTGCCAGCGGAAGTACCATCGCTTACCCATAGCTCAATTCCGGTGGATCCATCATTCGCAGTGAAATAGAGATTGTTATTGAGTACTGCAACAGACGACGGGGTCAAACTAGCGACACCTGAGCTCGTACCTGGACGGATATCTCTCACCATCGTTGTGCCAGCAGAAGTTCCGTCAGACGTCCACAATTCCCAGCCAGCGGTCGAAGTGGAAACCGCGAACAGAAGTCTCCCGTTCATACTTGCCAACATTCGTGGCGCGCTTCCAGTAGTACCCAACACGATGTCTTTCACCATGTACGTGCCGGCAGCAGTGCCGTCTGATCGCCAGAGCTCTGATCCATAAACACTTTCTGTTGCCGGAAAGTACAGAACCCCATTGACAAGAATTTTGGAAGATATTGAATCACTGGGCACACCTTCGCCGGCGCCTGGGTTGATGTCTTTCACTATGTATGTGCCCGCATCAGTACCGTCTGTACGCCAGAGCTCCTTGCCGGTGGCGGTGGTGCTCGCAACGAAGAATGTTTGCGTGCCTGCGTCAGTGATGTCGTACGGATTCTGAACGGACGTTCCGACTCCAACAGTGCCGGCACTTGTTCCATCTGTTGTCCAGATCTTGTTCTGCCCGTGAAACAGGTGTTTGCTACCTAGGCATCCCCAAAAAATGGTTCCGACTGTGTTGTAACCGGTTCCAGTAGATGGAGCAATGTCTTTCACAAAGTAAGTGCCAGCCGAAGTGCCGTCGCTGCGCCACAACTCACGGCCCGTGGCAGTTTGGAAACCACCAAAGACAATTCCCCAAGGGGTAGAAAACGGATACAACGCACCCGCAGACGCAGTTCCGTTGAAAACATCTTTCACCATGGAAGTTCCCCCAGATGTACCGTCACTCACCCAAAGTTCCGGGCCATTGACGAGATCGTTTGCAGCAAAGTACAACTTGCCACTATTCACCGCTACGAACTGGCTAGTAATTCCGCTGGTCGTTCCAGCAGCGATGTCGGCCACCATGTACGTGCCATTACTGGTTGCGTCGGTGACCCATAGCTCATCGCCGTTCAATGCTGTTTTTGCAGTGAAGAACAACTTCGACCCCGCTGGCTGAAATACGAAGCCTGTACTAAACGCACTAGAACTCACGGTGGGGTTGACATCTTTGATGAGAGCGGTTCCTGAAGAAGTGCCATCAGAGAAGAAAGGTTCAAAACCTGCTGTGGGGTCTTGCGCATTGAACACAACACCACCGTTGAAAGGCGTGATATTGGTTACAGAGCCTGCCGTACTTCCTGGCTGAATGTCTTTCACCAGGTATGTACCCAAATCCGTACCATCAGAACGCCATAGCTCTCTACCGTTTGTGCCATCATCTGCACCAAAATATGCGACCCCTCCGCTTACAACAACGGGACTTGCGGTGATCATCCCACTTGCAGTACTCGCCCTAATATTTTTGACAAGCGTTGTTCCGATTGAAGTTCCGTCAGAGCGCCATAGTTCTGTTCCATTTGTTACATCTGTGGCAGTGAACAATAAAGCATTGCCGAAGAGAGCAAGGCCGCGAGGCGTAGAAGAGGATGAACCGGTGGAGATATCATTTACCATGTAGGTGCCAGCTGATGTTCCATCTGACCGCCACAACTCCACTCCATTTGTCCCATTAGTGGCGGCGAAATATGCAACGTCATTCAAGACAACAAGTCCACAAGTAGTACAACTCGTAGTGGCCATTCCTGGGTTACTTCCATTGGTACCTGGATTAATATCTTTCACTAGCGCCGTACCAGAAGCCGTGCCGTCAGAAAACCACAGCTCTGCTCCTTCTGCTGAAGTGGTTGCCATAAAGAAAAAACCACCTGAAACCGCTCCACCAAAGAGGTTCATACTGAGGGAGCTTCCCCCTGAACCGGTGAAGATATCTTTCACCATGTACGTACCAGACTCTGTTCCATCTGTTCGCCACAATTCTTGGCCGTATAGCGCATTTGACGCAGGGAAATATCCAATTCCGTTGTACATCTGAAAATTGGTTGTGGTGAAGCCGTTGTCTTGCGTTGGGTTAGTGTCTTGCACAATTTCAGCGCCAGCACCGATGGCGTGTGCAACATTGTTTGCAATCCACACAGTGCACGTAGCAACAGCAATGCATATCACCATAGGAAGCGGAACGATGCGCTTGATTAAGTTCACCATATGAGTAGTAATACTACTCATAAAAGTAGTATTACTACTTCAGATTCCCAAAGGTACTATTTTTTCGGCGTATCCCCGAAAATCACGGCCATAATGCCCTCAAGCGATACGTCGTTCCACTTCTTTTGCGACACTGGGTTATCGCCCATTTCAATAAGTACACGGCCGAGAATTTGACCCATAAACCAGTACACGGTTGCTGGTAGGTCGATGTCTTTCCGGATCCAACCCTTTTTCTGAAACGGCAAGAGCATTTCGGCAATTCCCATGGCGCCCTGCTTTTGAGCAAGAGCTAACGACGCAGCCAACTCTGGGCGGGCATAACCAGCCCCCAATGCATTGAGGCGCACCTGGCGTAACTCCCAACGATCTGTATCGAAGTGCGTCAGAAGTTCTTTACGTAAAGCTTTTCGCAATTCATCTTGATTCTTGCACTTTGCAAGTGAAGCAGCAAACACTGAGCTATCGACAAACTGAGTTTTACGAAAACGGTATGTTTGTGCAGCTTCCACCAGACCATCACGACTACCAAAATGTCGATACAACGTAGGAACAGTGACGCCTGCCTCGGCGGCAAGGTCATTCACTCGCACCGCTGCTTCCCCACCCTCATCAATTGCAGAAACAGCTAGCTCCAAAATGCGCTGCCGAATTGAGTCTGAATGAGGCATGCGTCCACTTTAGGGCGAATTGCGAGAGACACAAGGCAAAGTTTGCACACATAGTCGCAATAGGCTTGCATCGTGAGCGATGTTGCGAGAAACACCCATACGGAAGAGTTCGCCGTTGAGGCGCACGGGCTGACCAAACACTATGGAGACGTTGTGGCACTCGACGGTCTCGACCTCTCGGTTCCAGCTGGCTCAGTCTTAGGTCTTCTTGGTCCGAATGGTGCAGGGAAAACAACTGCAG
>Ga0222713_10005615_pt1 | contig 12135 bp, 12 predicted proteins | sample C33_649DmetaG_FD_165061 | JGI IMG/M metagenome (GOLD analysis project Ga0222713, IMG submission 165061) | Estuarine water microbial communities from San Francisco Bay, California, United States - C33_649D | ecosystem: Environmental > Aquatic > Marine > Unclassified | place: USA: California...
TTTCTCTAACAACTCTCTGATGCCACTACCATCTTTTGGTACAGTCTGTACTCTACTAGTCCCGTCAGCATGGCATATAGCAGGGTAAAGATTAGGAAACTTACAGATAGCGACTGACTGCATATAATTGTGAGTATGCCAATTATTGGGCATATAAAAATACTGATCTGCCATCTCTTCCAAAATAACAGGGGCAAAAGGTCTAAATTGTTGTCTGCGTTTAATTTGATTTACTTTATCTTTTATATCTTTACCTCTAGGATCTGCCAACAAACTTCTATTGCCTAACGCCCTCGGCCCGAATTCCGCTCGACCATTAGCCACACCAACCATACGATCAGACAAAAGTTTATCCAGTAGCCCGTTGACGGGATACGGACCACTAATATCACGACCAATAAAACAATTGTTAAAGTTAATTTTACGACCATATCCGAGAGCACTAGCGCCGAGGCTAGAACCAGCGTCACCAGGATTAGGCATAATCCAAACATTGTCAAAATACTCTCCCAAAAATCTATTAGCCAGACAATTAAGAGCAACGCCACCGCCATACACTAAATTTCTACTCTTGCCGTAAAGTATTGCTTTAGACATTACCATTTTTATAAGCCACTCAGTTACATGCTGTGCGCTATGTGCGATATCCATATCATCTGCATCTGGTATAAAATCTTCAGTAACACCTATATGCAAATTTTGTTTGAATTTTAAATCTCTATAGCTGTCAATGAATTCATCATTCATTTCGCTTATATATTTAGGCTCACCATATGCGGACATACCCATTAAGATATATTCTTCATCTAATGGTCTAAGTCCAACTCGTTTTGTCATCGCACTATAAAACAATCCAATACTGTCAGGGTAAGTCTGTCCCCATAGTTTTTTATATTCAGCACGTCCTGTAGTGTTATTATATGTCGCATCCCAAATAGTAATGGTATCAAATTCACCAATAGCATCAATGACAACTACTGTAGCATCATTAAATGGACTAGTTTGAAACCCTGCGGCTGCATGACTTAAATGATGGTTATGTGTATGAATTTTGCCGCCACGCCCGTCTTGTAGTTTGTTCACTAAGTCAGAACCAATAATTTGTTTTACAGATAGGTTGGCCAATCTAGAACCTTCACCGGTTCGTAACTGTCGTAAAAATTTCATCCACGGCCGTTCGTAATAGTGAATCTCGTTGTATGAATATTTTGTGTGAGATAATGCATCAGTAACTAAGTCCCAGCATAGGTCTTTGGTATGTTTTTGTTTACTATACCTTTCACTATGCCCAGCAAATAGTATATCACCGTGAACATCTACTATGCTTAATGCGGCGTCATGGAATCCGCAACTGATTCCTATATAGTTCATATTATTTGTAAATGAAAGGGTCTCGTTTTTTAAGTTCTTTTAGTCGTTTGCGAAATTTATACTCTCTGTAAAACTTCCCAAACATTTTATTTAAAATAAAACGCTTAATTGCATACAATGTATTAACAATGAATCTCAAAACTGTTTTCATATAATCCTTCATAATAAATGTCAAGTATACTGAAAAGTTCAGTTCTTAGATTATCCATAAAAGGATCATCGTTCTTCAACATTGTGTTAATCAAGTTTAAAGCAGGAACACTGTTAAAACAATAATGCCCGCTAGCAACTACTTTGGTATAATCATCAGTCACTTCACTAGTGACCCATCTTTCCCAATACCCTGACTCTAACACATATTTAGAAAAATTTTCATACTCCGTACTATATTTTTTCCCCAAGGCTAGCATAACACTTGTTTGGATTGCTCCCAGTTGAGGGGCTATATTTAATGCATCCACGCCCGCTTGACTGCGTAAAATCAATTCATTAGGCGATAGATAATCTGCATTATGTTCTTTCAACAACAAGTTGTATGAATGAGTATGTGATACCGCAGTTGATACTAGTTCGTTGTTAAACAATCCTACTTGTTTGTGCTTTGTCAAACTTCCAGTCTGTGATACAAAGAATTTTACATTGTGTTTATATTGTGATAAAAAGGTTAGTTGCTCATGTATTCTGGATACACTATCTTCTATATCCTCACCTACATTATCTTCGCTGCCAAACTCTAACATAATATCAGGATTTAGGTATAAGGCATATTCTATAAGAATCTTAGCATAATCGTACTGTTTATCTTTATCTATTCTGCTAACATCAATATGAATTAAATCAAACCCATTACCAATATCATGTTTTATTGTTTCTTTGCATTCTTGAATTGCTATTTCAAGTGACTTACCTTTATCCTTGTCGCTAAAATACGGACCGCAATGATCTCTACAAATTAGAACCCTATTTTTATTATATCCACTATGAAAACGTATTTGATTTACCAATTCAGAGGTAGTGTATACATAACCCGAGTTGTAATCAACTTGATTTCTGCTAGCAATAATCATCAATGGATAATCATTATGCTTAGAGTACTCTAAACATAAATCAACGATTAGACCACTCATAGGGCCTACACCCAATTTAAATTGATTCAAGACCATGTATGACTCTTTCAATGTACAAACACGCATCTAGTACTGCACCAGATCCAGCGGGGCTACTAGTAATATGTTTGGCTGCTTGTTTGGCTTCTTTCCTAGCACTGCATGGTGCGATGCCTAATTTTACTCTACTCAATATGGGTGCATCATTGTACCCATCTGCAATGAAAGCAGTTGTTTCAAAATCACAGTTTTTCTCAAACCAATTCATTCTATCTTCTTCTGATACTAGAATAAGTTGAGACGGATCATACTTCCAATCACCCACAATACGAGCATAGGTTATAGCCCAACCTGTTACATCAGCGGTGATAAAGGTTATATCTTGTATATACTTCTTAATTATTTTGAATCCATCTTTATCATGTGGACCAAAGACTTTGAACATTTTTCCCGCACTACTGTATAGAATATGCCCGGTGTTTAACACACCATCAACATCCAATACTAATTTTGTTATAATCATTCTCGTCAACTTTCATTCCGGTATAAATTTCAAACTGTCTCATAAACTGATACTTATAAAAATCTTTACCAGATATATATTTTATATCATTTTCTTTGGCTTGATATGATAGTAATCCAGGATTCACCGCTAAGTCAATAATCAATTTAGTATTGCTATCAACTTCATCATATGGGCTATTACTATCTATCGTACCATACGGGGTACAATTTATTATAACATCTGTTGGTTGATTACGCAACTCCCAATTACCCAAACTAGGGCTGTAAATATCTACCTTATTAGTGTCTGATAGATAGCGATAGAACATGTTCCCCATACAACCATTACCTAATATTGATATAGTATGTTCAGGTTTGATGGGTGAAGATGACCATATAACACCTTGCAAATCGCTATTATACCCGTATAGTTTATTATCACGAACTACTACCGTATTGCAACTATCGTAATTGGTAACTGACTTGTCTGCTTCGGTTAAAAATTTGATTACTTGTTTTTTATAGGGCATACTGACGCTTATGCCCGATACACCATTATCTAATGACATTTTTATACTCTCACTCAGGTCATTAGTACCTAAGGGAGTATATGAAGCATCTATGTTATAATGGTTAAAGAATGATGTGTAATAATACTTTCCTGTTTTGCCAGGATATTTACTTAGACTTATATATTTTTTCATGTTCTGCGAATAGTTTAATACCTAAATACCACAGAAATATATCAAAGGGGGATGTGTGCAATGGACTCATGTTCCAATATATTATGGGTATTAACAGTTGTACTTTCTTATAATCTATACCCTTGTAATCTATATATTTTTTCAAGTTTTCTTGGTAGAACGACATGTGTTCTACATTTGGTATCTCTAGTGTAACTTTAGATCCATCAATATTAAACTTAAAGTCATTATCTTTAATCTTTGAATAGTTAAGAATAAATCCACCTGCTAGTTTAGCTAGATCATAGTATATATCACCCTTGTCTACTAGCCCAGAAAATTCGTGTCTCCAATCAATTATGGTAAACTTGTTGTCATCTACTATTACATTATCAAAATGCAAGTCACCGTGCATAAATCCTGGTAGATTATGTGTGCTTAGATAATCCCAATCTAGATTATCCAAATAGTATTGATAGTCTTTTACTGGTACTCCGTCAACCGAAGTCACTTGTTTTAAATCAGGGTATTTTTCTAAAAATAGAGTTACTCTGGCTAATGTTTTAGTCTTGTAAAAGGATAACGCATGTTCATCTATGTTGCTCATACTATGTATCCAAACTTTAGCATCTAACCAGGATAGAAAATCTTCAAACTTACTAGGATCGTTTTGTTGATATACAGTGGTTCCTTTAACATAATCATATGCCATAAAGTTACCCTTGTGCGTACAATTTTTAGGAAAGACTGCTGGATTTACTAGGGCTTTACGATATTTCTTTTCAGCAATATTAGGATCAATCCACCACTTTACAACACGGTCATTACATATATAAATTAGTTCGTCAGTTTTGCTAAAGTCAAACTTTTTGCTTTTAGTCAATGCATCCGAGTAGGTATCAATATTACCAAAATCAAGCCATGATGCTAACTGATTAGTTTCATTACCGTTACTGATTAGGTCTATAACTTCTACGCTATTCAATTGTATTAGGTTGTTCACAAAGTCAATCCAATTATGAATATACATAACTCCAGTAAAGGCTACCCAATCTTTAGGAGAGTCTTGTTTGAATTTCTTATCTACTATTTTGTTTTTATTCAATTTAAACATAGTGTATAGATTTGCTTTGTCTTCGGGTACATCTTTAACAAAGTAACAATCGGTGTCTTTTACTTTATCATACACAATTTCATCAAAAAATGTGTCACATGGAATATACCAAAACGGCCCGTCAATAAGTTCAACACAATGTTTTAATGTATATGCTGTTCCAGACTTATTGCTAGTCCAGTCACTTATGTCAACGAAACAAATATCTCTGTCTGAATAGGAGACTTCGCAGAAATCTTTAACCTGCTGAGACATGTACCCAGTTGGGATAATAAATTTAGTATCCTTAGGAAAATTATCAATGATATGTGATAGAATAGACTTTTCTTTATAAGGTAACAATGCCTTATTAAGGTTCTTGGTATAATCACCCATTCTACTACCAGTACCTGCAGTGGGTATAATAACAGTATTAACTATGCTCATAACTGATTCTACCATGCGTTCTACCATGATCATCTTGCAATCTATACACATCATCTAGTTCAGTAGTGCTGGTTTCTATAAACTCTAAATCGGTAATTGCAATAACACGATGTACATATCCAGGTGTTACATTAAATATCACATCAGGTTCAAGAGTTATAATATCAAAAGTATCTTCATACCGTTCTACCTCTTTATCCGTCATTCCCTCTGACAGATATTTTTTTATATCTAACGGCTCTTTACTTCTACGTAGTATCCCAATACCACTGAGTACATAGTTAGTCTCAATTTTAAACTCATGTACTTGTAGGCTAGTTCTATTTCCTGCACGAAATAAGATTCTCTTAGAGGCATAAGGTGTAGATGACCCATCTGCTATCCATAATTCGTATCCCCAGTGTTTTATAACTTTTTTCATTTTTTATCCGCGTAATAGTATTGTTCTGTAGTATGGCATTTGTCCCAATCTAGAGAAGATATTCCGGCTAGTACACATTCTTCTCTGTATATTGCATAGTTATATGTTTTGGTAATGTCAAAAAACCCTAAAATCATATTTTTTATATTGTTTGATTTTAAAAACAGGCGAAGTTCAGTTCCATTAATATTATTATTATGAATCATTGTCTTCCAGCATTCAGATGCTATGTCCATAGTAGATGAGTTGGCAACAAAATAAACATCATTCAATACTTCAACACTACCATTAAAACACCAAAAATAATTTTTGTCAAAATTGTCTATAGCATCTTTTAACTTATGTTCATCAAAAATAATGTCAGGTCTCAATTTTACCACTACATCATATGTAAAATTGTTTTCTTGTTCATACTGCTGTTTTAATTTTATACTTTCATGCCATGAATACCATAACGGTATGGGTGCTTTACTAAAAATTGAAGTATCATTATAATGATCAATTTTAATTTTTTTAAATTCTTTGCCATAATTATGTACCATAGATGCTAGTAATGGATATGATGATTTGATCGGCGGTACAGGTCTACTCTGTAACTGTTTATCATTCATAGCTTGAGAATATAGATTCCATGTTTTATCCTGAGATATATCCCAAGTGTGTAGGAAGAAATCTACATTAGGTAATAAGGTATCTATGAATCGTAAAATATTAGGTGCAGCCAGCGGCCCAGTTCTAATCATTCCACTAAAACAAATTGCTATTCTCATCTTACCCATCCATTCTTTTCAATCTTATCTAATACAGTATTGTATGCAATAACATGTCCTTGTGCTGAGGTATGTAGACTTGGTAAATCATCAGGATGTGATAGACTTAGGTCTCCCCATGACAATTCAACTAGATTACCTTCATTCATAAATTTACTGTACTCAGTTAACTCATGGGTTAATATAAGATGTTTGATATCGGCTTGCTTTAATAGTTGGTGGGCCATTGTCATCAACCCTATACATTTCAATCTTTCAATTTTCTCGTCAAATATCATTCCAGCAAAGTCATATAGTACTTTAGACCTTTCTTTAGGTTCATCTTTAAATCTAGCATAGTATCCAGATTCTTTGTTTTTGCTTGCAAACGTTTCCCAATAATCAATCACACCCATATAGTTTTCAGTAAACATCATTCCGTTATATCTAGCATTATCCTTGTAGGGATGTTCTAGTAAAGTCATGTATGTATCTTTACCATATGGAGGATATTGATGATAGTTAACATCTAGGTTAGTTAAGTCTCCCGTTTGTGTATGATCAAACGGAAACCATTCAACACGATTATAACTCGTAGGTGATACAATTACAAGTTCAGCTTTATCTGCTAACTCATCCACAACATACTTTACTTGAAGGTATATACTTAAATTAGTACTTGATCCTTTAGATAAATTAATCACAGACTTATTCAAGTGTTTGCCCAATAATGCGCCGTAGGGTTCATTAACTAAATCTCTACACCCTATACCTACGTTAAAACTATCACCGCATATAACAATTGAGTTTTTCATAGTAAATTATTTTCTTTAATATATCTAGTTAGTTCATGCGCCCAAGCTAGATGAGATTCGGGACTAGGATGCCATCCGCTTAGTACAGGGTTAATATTGTGTGTTGGATCTTCTATATAACTTTTAAACGTATTTTTAGGTTGATCTTTTTTATAAAATCTCACAGGGTCTACTAAATTCCACAATCCGGTATAATCTAGATTTTTGTACAATCTGCCAGAGCCATTAGTAGTTTGTGAATACTGATAATTTCCTACGTTGTTTTTTAATTTTTCTAGTTCCTGTCGAACATCTAAATCTTCCCATTCAGTAACGTTTTTGTTAGGAGTCTGATAAAAACTGTTAAAGCACATCCATTTGATGTTATTACTATTACAAAAATTTTGAAAATCTATTACATTTAACACATATCTAGGAATATATTCTTCACTGTTCCACAAGTATTGAACATATAATTTCCAAAATTCTCTTTGTGGTTCTGCTTGAAAGTGTTCTACTTGCGGCCATACTCTAAACATCCAAGACATGTATTCATCTTTGTACCAAAAAGAATTTCTTTCAGGACTAGACCAACCTATTATAACAAATAAGTTATCTACAGACTTTCCAGTCATAAGATATTCGTCTGTAATATACGTCATTGTCCTACGCAATATTGATCCGTTATCATCTGCTGGATAACCTAAATTAGTTACATTTGCATCTAATAACGTTGATAAATGCGTTGGGAAGATTTTAGGTATTCTATACGAATCATTTTCTTCTTTGTAATCATATTGACCAGGATGTGCTCCTTTAGCTACTGTAATCTTTGGGTCTACAATTTCACACCCGAATACCCAACTATCGCCGTCAGTTACAATTTCTAATTTAGTTGATATACCACTCAATCCCTAATCTCCTTATTTCTTCAAAATCTTTAATACTATGTAATCCGCGCTCGGCAGCAGTTGATCTTACTACTACATAATCAAATATACGACTGCCATCAGTAGCAATATTCAATTTCATACAATGATCATATATCAAACACCCGGGACCATAATATATAGTAGGATCTAAATTTTCTGATTGTTGTTGATTAGCTAAATGTGTAGGATTATGCAATACTCTATATGTATCAAATAAACTTCCTACCAAATCCATTGTTCTACTATCTCCATAGTATATCACATCATCAAAATTATTACCATTAAATTCAGTAGGGAATTTACTGATAGGCTTAGACGAATAGCATACCCCCGGGTTGATTGTCATCAAAGGGAATTTTAAATTTGGAGTATATATTACGTCTAGTCGTGCTTTTATTACCAAATCGTATTCAAAATGATTTTCTATTTCATAGTTACGTTTTAACATCAAACTTTCAGCAAAACTATAAAACATAGGATCCCATGCTCTAGTAAAGTTTTCACTTATCCATTTTTCTTGTACAAAGTATTTAGGAGAAAATGCTGATTTAATCTCTTCCTCATCCTGATGTTTGTCCTCATCAAAGAACCAATGATCTCTTTTTGGATAACGCCATGTATTTGTATCCCACGTATGTATAAAATAATCAGTGGTTATTGTAGGAGAATAACGTTCAGAAAAATCAAAATATTGTTTAATATTTTCTGCGGCTATACGCCAATGTCTAGCTTGCCCGCTTAGACATACTGCAATTTTATATGTTTTAGATGAGTTCATATGATTCGTTATCCAAATTTAATCCATATTGATTTTTAATATCTATTGTATTTTTCATTCTATAAATTTTTGGATCCATGTTATCAATATTATGCACGTTAATGTTTAGCATTTTAATATAAAAATATAAAACTGATTCTACTAATGGATTAGGATTCTTTTCTGACTTCGGAAAAGATTTTGAACCTAACAAAGGTAACCATCTATAAAATTCAGAGATTCTATCGTATGTTATTGAATCAGAATACCAAAAAATGTCTCCCATTCTATGAAAGGGGAAATCTTCTGTTTTTCCCGTATGCACTGCTTTTGCTGAATTATATTCAGGTAATGAGAAAATCATGTTGTTCACATATGGATCACTCATGTACAAATCATAACGCATTCTAATAACCATATCGTACTTAAAGTTGTTAGCTAATTCGTATTTTTTCTTTAGATACGCACTATACATAATTCCGTAAAATTGACTAGCTATCCAGGAAGCAACTGGTTTACCGTAATAATCAATATACTGTTCATTGAGTTCTATTACTGATTTTGATCTACTAAGACTCACAGCTTCATCTTCAAATACATATGATACTGGATTCATCAACTTGACAAATTTTTCTTTTTCTTCTTCTGAAATTTTAATACCATCAAAGTCTATCTGCTTTCCGATCTTATTAAATATATTCCAAGACATTGCATTAGGTGGAGTATTAAAGTCCCATGCATGACAGAATATATCAACTTTAGCATCATGTAGTGCGCTAAGTGCATTACTAAAATGCATCCATTGTGTATAGCATTTTTCCCATGTTCTGGGTTGCCCACTAAAACAAAGTGCGATTCTTTTACTCATCCAATAACCTCTTGCAATTAATATAAAAATTTTCTAGTTCAGGGAAAGTTTCTACAAAGTTTGTACCCCTACGTTTATCATGTTCATCTACAAATTGCACAAAATCCAATCTGTAAATACCTAATGTTGGTTGTGGATTCTCAATATGCCACTTAGCAGTAGTGTAAATTCTTTTCAACTTTTCAACTTCTTCTTCATAAAAGCCTTTGTTAAAATCTACGCTATCTCTTGTTTGAATATTACTATTCATAAAATCTATTTGCTCAGTTATCATATCTAAATGATCGGGTTCAGCGATGAAGATAGACTGATGAGGAGGAAATCTAAGATAAGGTATATCTAACAATATGGGACTGTACTCTATACTACCAAACTCTTTTTTGATATTGAGTATATCAGTTAAAAATTGGGTGTATGTAGTAAGGCTCAGTAGATTATAGGTGCTCATTACTGTGAATTGTATGCCCGGCACTTCACGATATGTTTTATAAATATTACTGATCCAATCTTCGTAATTCATTCCAAATCTAATATATTCACTTTGCTTACCATGTGCCTCCGCACTAGTAAACAATTTGAATCGTTTTAGTTTGTTTTCATTGATAATGATTTTTACTTTTTCTAAGAACTTATTAAACAACTCAGTCGGAGGATTCATATTAGTATTGATTGCCACTTCAAGTTCTGGATTAGGATTAGCAATGATGTAGTCTAATACTTTAAATGTATTCTTATTCAACAATGGTTCACCACCGGTAATTCTAAAATATTTTAAGTTCTTATACATACTAGGGAACCAATCCCAAAATGCATCAACATATGCATTTTCTTGATTGTTGGGTATTGGCATCATCTTCTGTTGCTTGATCCATGACAAGTTGTTGAAAGACTGTGACGTAGGATAAGGACCATAGCGTTCAATCTCTTCCATCCACTGACTACTAATATGAGGGGCACAATAGCTACATTTGAAATTACAAACATTTCCAAAACTAACTTCAACATAACTAGGATCCACATCATCATTCCAAGGTTTATTTACGATATCATTTAAATATGGATAAGCCCAGACTGGATCTGCACTCTTGTGTGTTCTGTCACTGTAATGATTACCAGTATCTTCAACATTCCAGCAGTAATCACATTCACGTGGGCGGTTTCCCTCTAGCATTAACTTACGCTGTTCTTTTTTGAATTCACTGTTATGCAATGCTGTAGGATTTCTTTTGATCTCCTCAATAGGTACATGATGGGTAGCTGGGTGATGGCAACTATGTGTATGCCCATTTTGCAAATGCATTGTGACTTGTTTCCATTTTGCAATACAAAAACTAGGGCTTACCTCATTCAATTCTTGATTAACTTTTTTAATATGATCTTGACTCATTACCAGCCTTCTATTTTTCGTATTACATCTATCTCACGTACTAATGGACCGAGATTATATTTATCCACATTATAGTGACGTTTAAAGAATCTACTCTGTTCGCTATCTAATGCACATATAGGCAAAGCTAACTTAGTGTGTAGTTCAATGCCATATGTCTCAGATAATTCTAGCGGATCTTCATCTTTAACGGTATCCCACATTTCAATATAATTATCAAACCATTGCACCTTCTTATTATCCCAGTCTGTGAGCATAGTCATGTGTGTTCCCATACGTGACCCCATGATAGCCCACATTCCATTTTCTACATCCATGCCTACATTGTGCCATATAGTTAGATTATTCAGATTGCGAGTGGCCACACTACGTTTGAAGTCATTTATCTCGGGGACTTTGCCACCAACCAAACACATCTTTACACCTTCACGGAATCCAGCGCGCCATGCTTGAAAGGGTGTATAGTTAGGATACGTTGTACTGTAACAATCATACATACTCCAATACAAACTGTTGCTATAGTCTAAACAAAAATCTACAGTAGTGGTATCATCACCGTCACTAGCCTCATGTGTTTTCATATTCAATACATAGGTCTTTGTCCAACAACTCATGCCACCATTACCGTAACGTAGTCCGTTAATAGCATTAACTGCTCTCCAACGATATTGTGCTTCTTTGTACACAGGATCTTTATCTCTAAAATCTAATTCTAAATTAAAGAATTCCATATTGGGCATATTATCGCCATCAATCAATACAAATCTTTCTGTGTCACTTGCTTCGGCTGCGGCTTTGTGTGCGGCATCACTACCCTTAACTCCATCGACTCTACGTGCCCATGGAATCATGTTCTTAATCTTAACCCAGAATTCTTCTTTCTGTGGTTCATCATAACTTAGATATATGCAATCTAAATCTGCAATTTCAACTATATCGGTATTCATGTATATATATTTCCCAATTATTAGTAGAACCACTGTACTCGTCATTAACTATGATTGATATATCTTCTTTGGCACA
>Ga0222713_10005618_pt1 | contig 12132 bp, 9 predicted proteins | sample C33_649DmetaG_FD_165061 | JGI IMG/M metagenome (GOLD analysis project Ga0222713, IMG submission 165061) | Estuarine water microbial communities from San Francisco Bay, California, United States - C33_649D | ecosystem: Environmental > Aquatic > Marine > Unclassified | place: USA: California...
GATACCGTCAGCTGTGTGAAGCAATACACTGAGTGATAGGATAGAATAGACGGAGTTTCGAGCGTTTGAGGGCGCAATCGGTTGTGTTCAAATACAAATTGTGCGGCAGAGACGATCGACTTTACTGAGCGCGTGCTAGAAGTACACTGTGAAGAAGTACTTGTGCTTCGAATAGTTAGACTGTAGAATCTGTGAAAATGCCAAAGTGCTTAATGTTAGTAGTACAAGGATGTATGACCTTTGATTGTTTCAGCGGTCCTGACTGTTAAGTAAACGAGCCTCAGAAGCGCATACCATCTCTGCGATGAGCTGCGATAAATCAGTTTCCGGTTGCCAATCGAGCAAGCGGCGAGCTTTGCTCGGTTCACCCACGGTTTGAGTTGGCTCGATTGGTCTAAAAAATTTTGGATTGACGACGACAACGACAGCGCCTGTCGCTTTATTAATTCCGATCTCTTCCGCGCCACTGTATTCAAACTCAATTTCCATACCTACTGCTTTGAACGCAAAACTAACAAATTCACGCACGGTGTGCGTCTTACCAGTCGCCACTACAAAATCTTCAGGTTGTTCGAGTTGTAACATTTTCCAAATACAATCAACAAAATCCCGAGCGTGTCCCCAGTCACGGCGCGCATTCAAGTTTCCGAGTTCTACTTTATCCTGTAAACCGTGCTTTATTCGAACCGCTGCATCTACAATTTTTTGAGTCACAAAGTTCGCCCCGCGTCTGCTTGATTCGTGATTGTATAAAATCCCAGAGCACGCTCGCAAACCGTACGCTTCCCTATACATGATAACCGCGCGGTGCGCCATGAGCTTGGCATTGGCATAAGGCGAACAAGGATACGTTGGCGTGTTTTCATCTTGAGGACATATTTGAGTTTTACCGAATATTTCAGATGAAGAAGCCTGAAATAGTTTGATGGCTGGATCTACGGTTCTTATTGCCTCAAGAACGTTGAATACGCCTAATCCAACGGATTTAACCGTCGCCAAGGGTTGCTGAAACGACAGGTGCACGCTTGATTGTGCAGCGAGGTTATATATTTCGCATGGTTTCACTTCCTGAATTATGCGCACGAGCGCCTCGAACTCACTGATATCTCCCTGATGCAGCACAAAACTTGCGCGAAACACTGAATCTTCTCTAACGATGTGCTCCAGGCGTTCAGGGAAACTTTGCCACGTGCTGTGCGTCAAACCATGCACAATGTAACCTATTTCGTACGAGAAAAGTCGTCATCATGAACATCAAGAGCAATAGAATTTATAAGGCCATACCTTTTGATAAAAGCAGATCAGCGAGATAGGATCCCGTTTGCCCAGTTACGCCAAGAATGAGTGCCACTCTTCGCGTGCCACTCTTCGCGTACATAGACGAATCCATATATTGTAATCTAACGAGGAGCAGTCCTTTCTACTAGAATGATGCTTTCTTAAGCACGCGCCCTTTTGTGCAGCTCTTGATGGACTCAGTTTCTTATCGTCAGCACGACGACAAGACGAATAGTTCTTGACAAGATGTGCTCTACATTTTTTGCTATCATGCTCTAGAAAATGCGTTGATAAGACGATGTTGGATTACAAAAATCATCTTATGGAGCATGAGCTATGTGCTCTCGACGTGTCTGTCTGTACTGCGTTTTGTAGTCGTTCAGCGGCTGGCCTTGCAATCTGCTTTTGTCATGTTGTACAAGTGGCAGGGATTCTCTTGCAATTAAAATATTCCAGCGCTATGTGTCATTGTCAACCCCCTCTACGGTTTGATACCAAGAGTTTTCCTAAATCAGTCCACGCTGCAAAATTACGTTGCGACTCGTCAGTTGGAATCGTCCCAAGAAGATGAAATGCGTTGCGTGCCAGTAACATCCTTAACGACGCGAAATCTGGGCTCAGGGTTCCACGTGGCCGCATTACCATGCTTCTTTGACTCGTGTCGAATGTGGAATATAGTTGTATTCATAAGATGCACGGCCGCGCCGGCAGATAGCCAGCGAGCGATCAAGTTGCTATCACCAAAATTATGACCATGCCTCAACGCAAAGCCACCCGTGCGGAGCCATAACTCGCGCCGCGCCATTTGAAAATCACCGCAGTCCGTTATTATAGATACATCCATCAGACCAATCGGACCCAAAGGCAAATCCTGAACGCGTTTCGTTTGTACAATCCTCGTTCCTTCACGACCTGCTTCTTCTTTCGAACGAGTGCTGGCCATAGCTTCACCTTGCACCTGGGAGATATCCGTTCGTCTTAAAATGACCGCATGATTGGAGTCGGGTAGCGCCTGTTGGATGATTTCATCAAGCGTAAAACGCGATGGAAGGATGATTTCTGAATTCGTCGATACAGTTATATCCGTTGTAGACTCTCGAAGAGCTATGTTACGAGCTAAAGCTTCGTACATCTTATCCTCACACGTCGCGCCAAGCTCTCGAGCACACGCTTCTGCAGAGATTATCACAGACTTGACGTTTGACGCTTGCGAAACATCCAGCGGCAAGAGCGTTATAAAAGGCAGAACATCCGCTGCGGTGTTCATGTCGACGATGACGACTTCATCGAGGACTTCGATCATTCTCCTTATAGCTATCGTTGATCTCTGCACTAAATCTCCGCCATAGTTATCGTTCCGAGTCACAATAAAACCTCCAACTGTGGGCGCTGTGCTTTTATTGACGGATGTCGTACTGGTAACTAATGCACGCTCTAAAGAACTGCGTTTGTCGCTGATTTCGTTCGGAGCATCGCCAAGATGACGCTGATCAACGATAGGCACCGAAAGCAGCGTTTTGGCCTCCATTCGAACACTGCCAAACGGTGGCCAGACGTAACCCACGCTTTTGAGATCAGCGACCCACGCTTTTGCAAGTTGTAAGTCGACTTCACCCAGAATATGAACATCCTCAACCAGTTTCGTCACCAGATCAATGTAAGCAGACGCTAATGACGAATGTCCTGCACTCGTCCAACTCGCGAGCGCTTGAAGCAATTCATCTACTCTATTATACAGGTCATCTTCGTCGGCGAAATCCACCATGTACGAGTGCGGGTTACGATATTGCGTGACGAAAGATGACGAAAATCCGAGTTTATATTCAGTATCCCACAGCAAGCGCTCGGTAATGTAGCTGCGCCAAATGTCACTCACTCTACCCGTGACCGTGACTGGAAGAAGTAATCCAAAAAAGGCTGGGCGTGAAACAATCACGGCCTGCGCGTTCCACGGCACATGTAACCCTCTCGAAGGTATGACGATGGTATTCCTTCTCTTGAAATTCACCGGCAAAGAATGCGTGAGTCTGTAGATTGCGTCGACATCAGGGTCGTGATCGGCCAGAGACTGAATGACGGCGAGCTTATCGAAGTTTTCGATGGATTTCCGCAGAGTTACGAAACCCGATCGCGCGTCGTACGTATTCTTTTGCTGGATAAACTGCAAAGGAAACCCTCTCGGCCAAATGAGTTCATCGTTTGAAGGCTCGAAGTACGGATATGGATTGAAAACGTGCGCGTCGTTAGTATCGACATCAAATCTATCCCAAGAGCTCAGACTTTCAAAGCCGTCAGGCTTGAGATGATTATCGTCGTCAAAATCATAGATTCTCTGACATCCACCGGCGGTGGCGTATAAAAAGCCTATAGATTTTCGCCCAAAATGATTCCAAGGAACATGTTTGAGAATTCTGAAAGGAAGGCTAACCTGAGTTGCGGGAGATAAGTAAACTACTGCTTCTGAGTTTGCGCGTTGAAATTCTTCCCACTCCGTGTGGTTTGTTTTCCGATCACCGATCACCACGAGTGAGACGTGCAATTGTTCCACGACGTGAACGACGGCTTTATTCACCTGCAGAATCGTCGTTATAACCGCGCACGTCTCTCGCAAGGCTAGTATGTCGTGAAATCCAATACTTGCCGCGACGCGCGCGCGGGAGACGAGAACGATTTGAATGACACACACAAACGCCGCCGCGAACGCGCAAATAGTAACGCGACGGCGAGTGTGACGCGGCATGTGCTCTTGCTTTTAAAAATTCTTCAAAATTTTCTATATCCGCCCCGTCCCTGCCCCTGTCTGCGGGCTGCGCTGCGAGTTGTGGTACTCGTTACAAATTTGAAAAGGTCAGTTAGCTGGTAAGGTCAACGAATGTTGCCAGATTGACGCCGTAGATCGCCTGCTTCGAAGTACAAGGCGTGCAAAATGGTCGAAACGAAATTTTCAGATCTTTCCAACGATATGAACATCGTTCGCGCCCGCGCCCTGTCGTTGGCGTTCGTTGAAAGCTTGTACCCCACAACCGCAGGTGATCACGCAGTTTCGGGCGTGCACGAACGCGATTATTTTTTGCGTGAGGTGTAGAATGGACCCTAAAAAGGCCGAATCAGAACCCAAATGTTTTTCCAATACTACAAGCGTCTTTTACCTCTTTACTTAGTATAATTTAAGAGAGTCGCTTTCGCGCGCTGCGAGCGACATCTTCGTCGTTGACCACACTCTCCGTTGCGCGCCGGTCGCTGCATCGCGTCGACGCTCGGCGCTGGAGAGGGAGATATTCGCGTCGCCGACGTGTTCGTCGCTTCAATCGGGGTTTTGAGCTCGAGGCTCGACGAGGCGGCTGTTCTTGTCATCGCGAACGATGGAATGAGTGCTGAAGTGCATGAGTCTTCGCGTGACGTCGCGAGCGCGGTCGCTACCGATGGCTAGCGGACGAGCGCGCCAAGGATACAGCGACGTACGATACGTCGACTTGAGTCGTCGAAGTCTCGCAAATCCCGCGTCGACGTCTCGAATGCGTCGTTCGAACGCGCCACACGTCGGGCGAAGAGAACTTATAATCGTATGCTGCCGCTGCGGTTTCAACGCACGAGTCGGGTGACGTGCGCAAGACGATTCTGAAGAAATCAAAGTAAACCAAAATGCGGGGCACATTTTGTCGCACGAGTCGATGATGCGCGCGAACTCGACGCGAAGAAGAAGCCGACGCCGCTGGGAAATCTTCATCACTGACGACTACATAGCCCACGTGGACACGACATTCGCGCGCATCTGAACTCTCCTCGGCGTTCGTGCGTTTCGACATACACAGACGATTCCCCTCTTCAATAGGACTTGGGTTCATTATGCCTTTCCATGGGTTCATTCTGCCGGTCCCCACGCCTGAGGCGCACGCGCGCTGGCGGGCCTTATTTTCCCCACACGAAGAGGAATCGTCAACGAGTCATAAATCGTTGATTACCGTCGTCATGCGAGCGCGACGCATCGGTGAATCCTCCCGCGCGCGCAACGGAATGAAGTAAGTTACTTTGTAACTTTTGACATATGTGATCAACCACGAACACGTTTTTAGGAATACTCTCACAGTAATATTGAACATCAAATGTCGACGAAGTCAATATCGGCAAGTAACATGATACCGTAACTTTTTGTCGATGAAAAAGCTAATAATCCATGACATCACTTAACACCACCACACTATTTTCGCGCCTTCAGCGAAGCAGTCGGTTGCGAACTCCCTTCGTACAACATTCCCGCTCCTAAACACCCAACTAAAGCCGCAAAACTCAAATAAGAGCCTTCGTTAGGCCACAGCAAGAACGCTAAACAGATCGTCCCCATTTTATTGAGAACACCAACTAAACTGAATGTTGTCGCGGATACGATCGATCGTACGCGCCAACTTGTGTAACCTATTCCCACGCCAGCGATACAAGTGAGTACGAGGATCGAGTTACTGAGCGCGTCACGAGAGATGACGCGAAAGAAATATTTAATTTCTTGACGCGCAAGCACTGCTAACAGCGGCAACCCGCAACCATTTGTGTAAAACACTCGCTCCCAGTGGTGTAAATGTACGGCTGTGATGAGCCACTTTCCATAAATCATCTGGCACGCGAGAATAAACAGCCAACATCCTACGTGAACCAAACCAATCCTATTTATTTTCACCCCTTGCGCATCTAGAGCATACAACGAGCTAAAAGCTACGACACCGACGAGCGATACAGCTGATCTCGAAGATAGTTTACCTGCGTTCCCTATCACCAAGTCGAGCAGATAAACAACGATCGGCAGGCTGCTTCTCGCGATCACCATGGTTCCAACGTTTGTCATATTGAGCGCCTTTAAATTAAAGCAAATGGACGTGGAAAATAATATTCCTTCGAACACATAGAAGCAAAGACTCTTCGCACTTATGCGCGTAAAACCGCTGTAAATGACCAAGGGTAAGGTCGTGACGGTTGCGAACACGAGCTGAACGCAAGTCAGCGCTAACGGTAAAGGGTATGCATTCAAAGCAGCTTTGTTCGCCAAAAGCATCGCCGTCGAGCAAAGTGAATAAGCAACGATCCATGGAAACGCTGACTTTGTATTCGTCACGAGGGTAGCCGTCATGGCGGCAGATCTGGCTCGGAAAGTCACAGCTACAGCGCGCGTCAGTTGAGGCAACCGTCGTGGTATTCGGGAAAACGGGTCGTCGCACAGCGACACACGCTCTGCTGTGCTGTGCTGCGAAAACTCTCAGCTACGCGTGAGCGAGCGGCGCTGATGCGCTCTGGCGTGCACGATCCAGTGGCCAAGGACGAACGATCGTTTTGTGAGTTTCTTAACTTTAAACAATCGTTATTATACACGGTAACTACGAGCGACATGGCCTAAATATTTTCAATAAAATTACATCGACATATAATCTGGAGGATATCTCATTCAAAGATCCACTCGGAAGCGATGTGTAAATTTTCTCCAGGAAGGGAGGTGCAACGGGCGGTCGATCACACGCTGCGCCAGCGGACGTCGCGCCGAGTGGTTTACGTGCGTGAAGATTCAAACATCAGTCGCGGTAATGCTTGAACGCGAAGATATTTGAATGGATTGTAGTACAGTAGTGCTTTGATGTTTCCCGTATCATGTTTCTGACAGCGCGTGGACGATCGCTCGCTTTGTGTGGAGCAGCCACACTTCGAGAGTTTGAAGAGGTCGTGTCGTAATTCGCATATCAGCCAAAGCGCAGAAGAAGAGCGATCGATAAAGTCGCTCCATGTAATGACCCATGAGACCGCCCGACGTGGAATACGCATCGTATTCTTTCGCGAGTGATTCATACATGTACTTTGGGTAAGCCCGTATGCGTTCTGATCCAACAGCGAATACACCGCTACGGGAAGCGCCGCAGCGGTGTAAAAGTCGTGCATTCAGATGAAGTCGTGAACACGCCCATGTGTACATACTGTGACCGCGTGGCGCGTCACCATCGGGAGGAGGAACGGCTAACGCACTCGAAACAGTAGCGTTATAATTTTCTTTTGTCGCTCCGATCCATTGGCACTGGCGCTGGATTGAGCAAGCACAAGCCTCGTCGCTCACACACGGCAGGGTATATTCGCATTTATAAACGCTCTCGCAGTGCTCCTGAGCGATAGCCAAGCAAGAAACTTTGGTGGCGGCAGCCATATTCTTCTCGATATGTGATAGTCTTTTGAACGACTTGATGCTATCGTCGATATAAGTGCGATTTGCTAAATGCCGTTGAAATCGCAAACTCGTGAGCGAACGACGTATATCGTAAAACGTAGCTTTGGCGTGTAGTTTTGATAAAAAGCCGCCATTCACGAACCAAACGACGTCGTCAAGCTCGGAATAACGTTGAAAAATGTGCATCATGAACGTATGGCCTTCGCGCCCGACGTTGTGAACGGTTTGATCGCACGCGTACCACGGGCCGCACTTGCAATATATGTAGTGTCTCGCTTCGAAACCATTATCGCGAAGTTCGCGAATCAGTCCTCGGAGTACAAAAAGTGTCTCCTGTGGCTCTTTGCACACTGAAACAACCATGCCCACGGTGACAGCCAGTCTTTGAACGCCGTCGTCTACGCTGATCAAAGTCGATGAGACTGACGACGCCAAGATCCAGAGCAGGAATATCCCACCAGCAGCGACGAAGCGACGTAAATTCGAAGCTGAAAATTTTTGCACCATCAACAGATCAAATGCGAATTTTATTTGTCACGCAGCAATAAGGTGTTACTAAATAATAATCCACTTGATGCCCCAGAATTTGAATGCACGCGCAGTCTAATAATCTCAGGCATAATTCTTCTCGCAGTATCCTCTGCGTTCTTCAAGGGGCACTCACGAGCGGTGATGTAGCATCAGCGACGTATATTTAGAGTACTCGTGAGTTGCCCGTGCAACAAACCGAGCGCACGAGACGAGGGCTGCTGCACGTAAACGTGAAATAATAAATTGTCTCAGACTGAAGAGCGCGTTAAGCAGAAAGGCCCGCAAGGCGAACGTTTGAAAGACGACACTGCTTTTTTGTAAGTCGAACGTTTATAATTTCAGGCCTTAGCACTACAGGGTATAGGTTTTGAGCGCTCTGGGGACCCGTTCAGCCGTTATTGTGGCCGTGAAATATGCACGTCGAATATGAGCACACGTGCAGGGGAGTTAAAGGAAAGATCCGAAAAAGTCGATCTGCCACGGCACGAATCTTTTGCCGCAAAAGTTTTGCCAAATAAATGATTTCTGGATTGTGGTTGTCGCTCGCGTGTGCGAACGCTCTCGATGTTATGCGAATGTGATGTGTATTTATAGCACACCTAGCGGGCGCGTTGTGAGCTATGGTTTTCGCAAGAAAAGTTGAAGCCTTGGTGACAATTGCGGTGGTTTCAACAACCGTGCTTTGTATAACGAACGTCGAATTGAAGATGTCCGTGAGGGACGTTTCGCGGATGGCGTCAAGGGTGGATAAGGCGGCGGCGCGCGCGAGCGCAAACGACACGGGGGGATACGTCCTGGTACTCGGCGACTCGAGAGATTGGTACGCGTGGTCAGAGTGGTGCGTGTTGCGCAAATATCGGGTTTCACGAGTCTGTACAGATTTTCCCGCGTTTCAAACGTGTTCAGAGTACGAACATACGGATCTGGTTTGCATGAACCGCGAAAACGTACCCATTGTCGTCATGTGGATGATGTATGGCGTCGCACTTACGCAACCATACCACTACAAATACAACACCACGCACGCAATTCCGAACGTTCCAGCAAACTCTTTAGAACGTGTCAAATTTTTACTTGAGTTGAATCAAAAGCTATTCTCAGAAGCGCCTGCTCTTGTAACATTTGCCTCAAATGCATGGGATGTGGAGAGAAGCAAACAGGTTACCGATTCGTGGGATGTTGAAAAATGGTTACAAAATGCAACAACTCTGATATCGCAATTGCGGTTGCTCGGGAACGACCAGATTGTGCTTGTGACATCTCAACGAGTGAACAATTTTCCAGACGACTGCGATGAACTGAATGCAGCCATGGAGAAACTGAGTCAAAGGGTGAAATTACCCCTGGCAAATGTTTCGGCGTGTCTAAATGGTCTTCCAAATAGCTACAAGCTTCGAGACTCACTGCATCCAGCCACTATTGCTGGCATTCACATGGTGGATTGCATTTTGAGCGAAGCCTCAAAAGCGTACGGTAAAAGCTTACTTGCTACGTTTGAGAGTATTTGTGACAAATAAACCATGTGTTTGACGGCTCATTCGTTCAGAGATTGTCGATTATATTGTGACTGCGCGGCGGGCGGAAGATGTGCTAAGGCGCTGGAGCTAAACGTGCGATCACCAAAGGCGACGTTCAGGCGTGAGACAGGCGACGTGCAGTTCAAGCAGAAGCGCGACTAGGAACGACTCAGATCACGGAATGTGGCATAACTTCACGTACGCCGACGCCGTCGTGCGTGTCGTCTCCAGCCTTTTCACAGAAAATGAAGCAATTTCCTGACAATTTCTTGAATTAAAGGAAGATTTCACAGTTTGTGTTGGGCAGACGAAGCTCAACATGCGGAATGTATGAGGATCGTGGTGGTGAGCAGACGAAGCTCAATTTGGGTAATGTTTGAGGGTCGTCGACGCGGCTATCAAATAAATTTTCAGCACGTGCACTGGGACGCGTCAATCGCGGAACGCGTGTACAACAAAGCGTTCGACGCACAACAACGACACAAGGCACATCGCAACCAACAGAAACGGCGAACGCGACAACTTGCAAGAGATCGTCAGCGCGCCGCGAGTGCAGTGTAATCATGAACACTTTTATTGTACAAACTCCAACGTTGGACGCCCCACGAAGAAACGCCGGAACGACTTAAGCACTTCATCGTGCATAAAACGCGAAATGTCGAAACTACGGTGAGCTTAGTTTTGTGCAAAGTATTATGTGTACGAGCCTGCTTTTGCCCACGAGTCATAACTCAACTTCGTTACCCAAATTTTACTCGACGCATGAACCCATTCCCCTACGGAATGGGTGACTTAAGCTGTTAAGTACTAGTACTGAACTCGTACCTGCAGCTCACAAAAAACGAACAGCGAACTCGTTTGCCGGCTTTGATTCTCTTGCGCTTGCGAAACTGTGTCGCAGTGTCAACGCGACTGTCGTGAGCGGCTCGTCGCTCCACCTGACTCATGTACTGCGTCGGCTGGTGATCACCACCCGGCAACTTCATTTACGCGAACATCTACCTCGAATTCGGACTGAAACTCATGCCTTCACGAACGACGACGGCCTGAAACTCTTTGATTGTGTGCATAGAATCTGTCGTCTAAGTGCGCCTTGAAAATAATCGGCGCGACACTGAAAGTTCATCGTTGAAATCTTCAGAGACTCCCGAGACTGATACAGATGCCTGAGCTATATTCAAGCCCGTAGGACGCTCGCATGGCAAACGGGTTGACGCCCGTTTCGATCAGAGCGCCTCGCGAAAAGTTTTCGGCAAGATTACTTATACAAATTCAAAAGCTATTCAAATTAAAGTTATCCCTGCTGATTTCCATAACGACGGCATTTTTAGCTTTATGGTCAAGAGCTTTCTTTAGTCAGGAGCATATCACGCGTTACTTTTCTTCGTCTCCATCACCATCGACTTTGAAAAGAAATGCGATTTTCAGTTGGCGCGAGAATTCATCGAGTGATGTATTATATAGTGACGCGCGAGCGTGTTATGGCAACCCAGATGCATGGTTTGAAGTTTACACATTGATCGCGAACTTAGAGCCGCATCACGTAGATACGGTCGTGCGGAATACTTTGAAATGGACAACGCAACACGGCGTTCGGTATTGCGTACGAAAAGTACTACATGATGCGTCACGCACTGCGAGTTGGAACAAAGTTGCAGCCACAGTTGAGGCGTTGATGTGTTCACGAGCTAAATGGGCGTTGAGCCTAGACGCAGACGCATTGATCAATAACTTTGAACTTTCGCCTCAAGATATGATAAGTCGCATTGAAGGAGAAGTTGGGAAAATAATATTCGATTCGATGGTGTTGTTCTTCAGTGATGAATTCGGGCGAAAGAAAAATATCAACCCGATAAACGCTGGTGTTTATTTCATGCGCGTGGACGATCGCACGGTTGAATTTCTGTGCAAGGTGTGGAACGACTACCATGGAATAGATTTGTTTCACTTTCCTTATTACGAAGAACAAGCCGCGATGCGAAAGTTCATGATTGAAGATGCGAGCGAATTTGCGCAAGATGCTGTAATTTTACCATATGCATTGTTTAATAGCTATTGGCGTGAAGAGAGGAAACCTGACGATTTCTTGGTTCACTACGCGGGTTTTGGACGTGGTCGCGCTGGTCCTAAGAAAAATAAAGACAAGCACGACTCGTTGTCGCGCATGATAGATGATACGCTGAAAGATGAACCGCCGCTAAGCAGCCCTGATGTGACGTATCCAGGCCGCGTGCGCTTTGCGACGACAACGACAGTTTTAAAAGTCCTTTTACGCATTCAGCCGACGAAGATCATCGTTAACTCGTGCACATCAACGGCAGTGAAATATGGCAGCGTGCTTTTCATTCGTTGAAGATCAAGTGGACTGCTTGCGATAGAACGTCATGAATCACTATGACCTAAATCGTGTCTAATACTACAGTACTTCTCGATCGCGCGTGCGGCGATATGCGAAAGGCGCGCGACTTTGGGTCCAGCATCTGACGCGACGCACAGATCTCGCGCGCGCGAGCGCGAGCGCCGTGTGTGCTGGAGTCTGCCATCACAAAACGTGTCAAGGTCGCGACGCGCCGTGCGTCGACTTCCGGCGCCGCGCGATTCGATTCACTC
>Ga0222713_10005621_pt1 | contig 12129 bp, 21 predicted proteins | sample C33_649DmetaG_FD_165061 | JGI IMG/M metagenome (GOLD analysis project Ga0222713, IMG submission 165061) | Estuarine water microbial communities from San Francisco Bay, California, United States - C33_649D | ecosystem: Environmental > Aquatic > Marine > Unclassified | place: USA: California...
ATTTCAGATACCGGCAGCAGCTATGTGAGCTCTACCAGCGCATTTGTGCAGATGTTTTCTGCGGCCCAGGGCTATGTGGCCATAACCAACGATCTGATCAACAGCGCACTCAATGCCAACAACTACCTGGGACCCACGTTTACCACGATGGACGATCTGATCAGCGGAGATCTGGCCCGGGTGAATCTGGCCTATCCGGCCTTTGGTGCGGATCTGCAGCAGCTGGGGGATCTCATTGATTTTGAAAACTACGGCACCCCGGCGGCACTGCTGCAACAGATCGCCCGCAAAGGCAATCTGCTGAATGGCACGCTACCGGCCCTGCAGGATTGCCTGCTGTCAGACGGGCTTACCAATCAAGACATCGCGGATCTGGTCAACGACAACGTACAGAGCCTGTTCAATCCCCAGGGTCTCACTCGGGCCAAGTTTGACAGTCTCCAGAAAAGAGCCTACCCCTGCCTGACCAATACCACTGGCACAGATCTCCAGGATATCCTGGACATCCTGGACGTGACCACACCCAACATCGAGACTCTGGCAGATCTCTTGAATCCAGTCAAGATCTTCCCCACTAGCTGGCCCAGCCTGACCATGAGCACGCCCAACGGTCCCATACTGATCTACAACTCCGATGCCACGGTAAATTCAGCGGTGGCCCAGGTCCTGGCCACCACTAGCCTGATACCCCAGGCCTGCGATCAACTGGCCAAGATCATACCGCCTGACCAGGCCCTGGCCAATCAGGCCCTGATCATATCTTTCGCCCAGGTCAAGAACATAGGTGGAGTGGGCTTGCCACAACTGGCGGAGGCCGTGCTATAATGCAAACCCTCAAAGGTCTTGATCTCATAGCCAATAGCCCCACACCATTGCCGGCGGCAGCACAGAGCTATCTCCTGAACACTTTTGCAGCCGGGTCGGGACCCAATGGCACCTATCTTGTGACGGATTTCATAGGCAGCGCCACGGGCATCACTGCCAATCCTGCTCTCAGCCAGGCCAGCACGTTTATCATCAACAATGCTTCGGGCAGTTTGTCCAGCCTTGGTACCCTATACGCACAGATGGTAGATGTAGTGGATGATGTGTATGGCGCACCACCCACGATCACCGTACCTTCGGGACCAGCCGCTGGTGTGTACCCCACCTACGATGATGCTCTGGAAGCTCTGGTAGTGGCCAGTGATGCTGCCATCGGCACCGTGATTTCAACCACCGGCACAGCCAACGTGGCCGCTATCAACTCGGCCTGGTTTGCCATGGCCAGCGAATGGGTCAAAGAACCCACCAATCAGGCCAAGGCATCGATCAACCTAGCCACTATCAGCACCAGCGCCCAGCTGCCCATAACTTCTTTCATTGGCGGTATCAATGCCTATGGACAAGACACCCAAGTGGGCATGAGCGCCCAGGTGTTAGAAAGCGTGGCCGATATCACGATACAGTCTGGGCAGGCCCTGGTGGGTGCCCTGCGCGAAGGACGCAACAACCAAGAAATGGACGCGGCCGGCATTGCGCACGACAACGCCAGCCCCAGCACACCACCCAGCCCTCCTCCCCAGGCCGCCCTGGCCGACAGCGAATACACAGTGGCACAAGCTCGCGCCTTGCGCAGCTAAGTCATTGATTTTGCAGAAAATTTTCCCTCAATAGAATCAATAACTTAGCGCGGTTGACCAAAAATACCCAAATCCGTATAATATAGGTATAGTAAACAACAAGGAGCGATCATGCTGATGCGGGTATATACTAGCAAGAAGCTGAACCGCTGGTCATTCCAACCAGATCCTATAGTGGTAGAAACCAATCTTGCATGGGCTATTCCTTACTGGACTGAACGTAAAAAGAAAAATCCCAAGATCTTCTGGACGATTGGTTGACCTCAATTGGCCCAAACTGTATAATACTGAAACACTAAAGGAGACAGCACGATGATGCCTGCGGGACGTTATTATATCGGTGATCTTTGCTATGTTATGACAGATTCCGAATGGGGCGAATGCTGTGACCTGTTCTTTGACGGTCGCACCGATCATGGCTGCAACCAAGGTGAGTTCCAATTGAAAGATGGTCGTCGTTTCGCCTGCTTCAATACTGCCTGGGGCGATGGCTATTACCGCAGCAACGAAGACACGGTGCATCCAGTTGATTCGGGTTCAATTGGCTGTATCCTGGTGTCCGACATACGTGGTCCCGAAGCCAGTGAACCCGAGACCCTGGGCGGCATAATGGAGTTTCTTCAACCGTTCGAAGTCAGCAGCGATGAAGGTGTGATGCAGTTTGGGTTCGTGGTCATCGACACTCACGGTGAAGAGGTCATCGAGGACACAGGAGTCGAAGAATGAACGAACGAATTAAAGAACTTATGGAAGAGGCTGGCATCTACGATTTCGTAATTGAGTCAATGGGCATCAATGAAGAAATGGAAAAGTTCGCCGAGTTGATTGTGAAAGAATGTGCCCAAGTAGCAAGTGACTATGACGGTGCTCATTATGTTGGAACTGCGATTGAAAAACATTTCGGAGTTGAAGAATGAGCAAGTCCTGGACCCTTGACGTTCAAACAGCTCCCAACGGCGAGCTTTTTATTGAGTTGAATGACGACATTCTAGAGTCTTCTGGTTTCAAAATTGGTGATGAGCTTGATTGGGAAGATAACAAAGATGGGAGTTGGACTTTGAAAAAGTCAGATAAAGTTTGGGTGATGGTAGAATGTGTTTCTATGTTCCGTGAACGATATATGGTTCAAGCACCTGCTTCTCATCCTGAGTATGCTCTTGATGATGTAGCTGGTGAAACTGCCAAAGAGTTTTCTCAGAAACACATCGGGGAAACCATTGTCTCTCATCGAGTTGTGTCACACAAAGACGCGTTGGCACAATGTGATGAAGACAATGCCTACTGCAAAGACTGGAATGAAGAACAAAAAATCAATGCTTTCTTTACAAAAGAAAGCGAAAAAAGGCAAGGAGACTGACCATGGGCATGCGCCTCAAGGAAGTAAATATTCTAGACACCGAACATGAGAGGTTCCGGGGTATTATGGCAGCAGGATGGGTCCGCGAGCTGGAAGAAAATGACGGCCGCCTGCACAAGGAACGGGTGCTGGCGAAAGCTCTGATGGCTGCCAAACTGGGCAGCGCAGACGCGCAGGCGTTCCTGTTCAACTGCTATGCTGCCTACAACCCATTCTGGGTGTATGGTGTGCGCAAAGTGCCTGAAACCCAGAACATCACAGCACAGACCAATCCCTGGCCCCTGTTCTGGGCCTTGCTGGAAGCCCTGCGCACCCGCTCGGTCACAGGCGGCAATGCCCGCGAGGCAATCGACGAGCTGAGCCAGCGGTTTGACAGCGACGAGTGGAATGGTCTGGCTCGCCGTGTGCTGATCAAGGATCTCCGCTGTGGCGTGAGCGAGAAGACCATCAACAAAGTGGTGGGCAAGACCGATTGGCGCATCCCGGTATTCACCTGCCAGCTGGCCCAGGACAGCGAAGGCCATCCGGCCAAGATGCAGGGCAAAAAGCGCCTGGAAGTCAAGCTGGACGGTGTGCGTGTGCTGGCTGTGGTCACTGCCACGGGCACCACGCTCTACAGCCGCAATGGCCGGGTGTTCGAAAATTTCCCGCACATCCAGGAGGCCATCGAATCCAAACGTCGTGCGTTTGGGCTACAGTTCCCTTTTGTGCTGGACGGTGAGGTAGTGGGTGAGAGCTTCCAGAAGCTCATGCGCCAGGCTCATCGCAAGGGCGGTGCTGACACCGCGGACATGGTCTATCACATCTTTGACGTGATTCCCTTGAGCGCCTTCGAAGAAGGCCATTACAACATGCAGCAGAGCCGGCGCCTGGAACAGCTGGAACGTGCTCGCAATGCCCTGCAAGAGACCGACTGCCTGCGCGTGATGGACGGACTTGAAGTGGATCTGGACACTGCCGCAGGGCAGGATCAGCTGCGCCGCTACAGCCGCGACGCCGTGGAAAACGGCTTCGAGGGCATCATGATCAAGGATCTGGATGCGCCCTATCAATGCAAGCGCAGCAGTTTCTGGATGAAGTGGAAGCCCACGATCACCGTGGACCTCCGTGTGATTGACTTTGAAGAAGGCACCGGGCGCAATCAGGGCCGTTTGGGTGCATTCGTTTGTGAAGGAGAAGACAATGGACGCCGTATCAATGTCAATGTTGGCAGTGGTTTTGCTGATAGCGATCGCGATGACTTCTGGGCCCGACGTGCTCAGCTTCGTGACTTCGTGGTTGAAGTCGAAGCTGATGCGGTCACCCAAAACCAAGACGGGACCTGGAGCCTGAGGTTCCCGCGTTTCATGCGTTTCCGTGGATTTGAAGCAGGCGAAAAACTCTAATGCTCTACTTTGCATACGGATGTAACACCAACCCTGTGGAGATGAGCCGACGATGTCCCGGTTCGAGATCTCTAGGCTCGGCGGTGTTGCTCAATCACCAACTGGTGTTCAGCCAACATTGCGATGTGCGCCCGCGATGGGGCGGTCAGGTCTATGGTGTGTTGTGGCAGATCACCCGGAGCAACCTGGCCGCGCTGGACGCGCTGGAAGGCCGACCCTGGTACTATGATCGTGACTGGGTCGTGGTCGCCACGCCAGATCACCGCGCACACCGTGCTCTGTGCTATCGCATGGTGGAAGATCATGCGCCGGCCCGGCCCAGCGGCAGTTATCTAGACTGTGTGACTGAGGGTTACCGAAGCCACGATATCGATCGCGCACAGCTCTGGCAAGCACTTCGCGCCATAGATCTCTGCTAATTCAAAGGTTTACAGTCGTTACTGCCGTGGTTGACACCAAAACCGCGATGCTCTATAATGGTTTCATATTTGGTGCTAGGAGCAAACATGTCTCACAAAACACGTGAATGGACTTGCGCAGTTCTGGATGCCATGGATCAGGGCATGCTAGACCCCAAGGCCGTGGTTGAAATGTGCATGAGCTACATGAGCGAATTCCAGGTGGCAGACATGTAATGGATCGAAAGGAATCGAAATGACCATCAAACAAGTAATCGCAGGACCCGATGTGCGCGTGCCGGTAAAGATCTGGACCAACGACATCGAACTCCAGGCACTGGAACAGGCTCGCAAGCTGGCCCAGCTGCCCTTCATCCACAAGAACGGTGTGGCACTGATGCCGGATGTGCATGCGGGCATTGGTTCTACCGTGGGCTCGGTGATCGCAACCGAGCGGGCCATCATCCCGGCGGCTGTGGGTGTGGACATTGGCTGCGGTATGAACGCGGTACGCACCAGCCTGCGCGCCGAGGACCTGCCGGACAGCCTGCGTGATGTGCGACTGCAGATCGAGCGTGACGTGCCCCTGGGTGCGGGTGGTCAGCATGACGAAAAGCGGGCGCCCATGCCCAGTACGGCCATGGGTCTGCCTTCGCAGAAACTCTTGGACATTCTCTACGCAGGTGATCAGGCTCGCGCCTGGCAGAAATGGGGACGCCAGCTGGGAACCCTGGGGTCGGGCAACCACTTCATTGAGCTGTGTCTGGATGAAGAGGGTGCGGTGTGGATCATGCTGCACTCGGGCTCGCGTGGCATCGGCAACCAGATTGGTCGCTACTACATCGAGCAGGCCAAGCGGCTCATGGAGCAATGGTTCATCACGCTGCCGGACCGTGACCTGGCTTACTTGCCGGATGGCACCCAGGAATTCCAGGACTACATCGACGCCATTGGTTGGGCGCAGGACTATGCTCGCGAGAACCGTGCTGTGATGATGACCGCGGTTATCGCTGCAATGCGCCGGCACGTGGCAAAGCCCTTCATCCTGGAAGATGAAGCGATCAACTGCCACCATAATTACATGGAGATCGAGAACCACTTCAACTCCAACCTGTATATCACTCGCAAGGGTGCTATCCGGGCTCGCCGTGGTGACCTGGGAATCATCCCGGGGTCGATGGGTGCCAAGAGTTACATCGTTCGTGGCAAGGGCAATCCGGAATCCTACTGCTCGTGTTCGCACGGTGCAGGACGCAAAATGTCGCGTTCGGAAGCTACTCGCCGGTTCACTGTGGAAGATCTCAAGACTCAGACTGAGGGTGTGGAGTGCAACAAGACCTCGGCAGTGATCGACGAGATCCCGGCGGCATACAAGGACATTGATGTGGTCATGGACAACCAGCAGGACCTGGTGGAGGTGATGCATACTCTCAAACAAATCATGTGTGTGAAAGGAGCGTGATATGTCAGTGAGCGCCATTGTAGAACGTGTGATGCGCATGGGTGTTGAGGCGAGACAGGGGCTTGGTATCCCCGAACTCTGGAATCTAGCCGAGAGGCAGCTAACACAGAATAAAAAGCGTCAACCATTTGCCACACTTGATGCATGGTTTAACGACACCCAACTTCGCTATGCACTTCTCAAAGAACAAGATCGACCCTTGGTCGTGGTTCGAGTTGACTCCCTTGCTGGCCTGGCGTTGTTGAGTTGGTCTCACAACGGTATGCCATATGTAAGAAAAGGAGCGTGATGACAGAAGAACTGAAGCCCTGGATCGAGAACGTGGCGGCAGCAGATGTGCCCATGGGGTGGCATCACGACTGTGGCGCCAATGCCATGCTGATCCAGATACGAGATCCACAAACCGACTGGTGGCCCCGCCCCCGACATCAATTCCGGGAGGTGCACCGGTTTGAATTCCTGGATGCTGACTGGAACGACGGTTTTCCCGAGGATCTCAAGATCCAACCCGACCAGGCCCAGGCTCTGGTTGCCCTGTTGCAGCGGGCCCTGGATCATGGCATGAACGTGGTAGTGCACTGCCAGGCCGGAGTGTGCAGATCGGGCGCAGTGGCCGAGGTGGGTGTCATGATGGGCTTCCGTGACGTGGAGCGCATGAGGATTCCCAATGTGCGCGTGAAGAAAATGATGATGCAGACACTGGGATGGACCTATGACGAACAAACGGTCTAAGAGACCCCCGCAGTGGTTCCTGATCCGGACCTGGCAATTCCTGCATCGGCGGGTCTGTCACTCAGACGATCGCTACCCCAACGTCCGCCGGCGCTGGCTCGGGGCCATGCAGAGATTCAACGATCACCACTTTGCTGAGCGTGGGCTGCGTCACGGACGCGCCACTGCACGTTTCGTGAACCGCTATACTGCACACCGCTGGATGTAGACCTCTGGTTGACCAGAAATCCGGTGGGTGCTACAATAGCGGTATCGTAATGTAGAGGTCCCAAAATGCTGAGTTTTAGCCAGCCCACCCCGGGCAAAACAGTTCGCGTGACCACCCGGTTTCCGGACCATTATTACTGGGCCACCAGCCCCTGGCAGGACACCACCTATGAAGGCACTGTCATGGCGCCTGATCGCACAGTGCCCGAAGGCAGTTTCCTCCTGCACACCCCTAACACCCCGGAATTTCCTATGCGTGTGATCGCCCTGGGCCGTGTGATCGCCCTGGAGTATGCGGATGGCACACAGGTACGAAAACAGACCGTGAACAACGAAGTGCGCGTGTGGCAGGTGCAGGGCAGCAAAGGCAATGTCTACACCGTGACCCAGCGTGGCGGCCACAAGAGCTGCACCTGCACCGGCTTCCAGTTTCGCAAGATGTGCAAACACACCAAGGAGGAATCATGATCAAGATGTTTGGATTCAAATCACGAATGGAAATAGAACGTCTCCGGAACGAACTCAAGGATCGCGACCAGCGCATCGAGCTGTTGCAGGAACAGCTGGCCGACCTGCGCAGTGAACAGGCCAAGGCCGTGGCTGATTCTGGGTTCGCTGTGGACTGGAACCGCATGGGCGCCTACAGCATCGAGCGCATCGTGCAAGATGGGCGAGCGGTCACGGTGATCGGCCACTGGAAAGGCCCCAACGACGAGAACTCAGGAGAGTGGTTTTTCCACTGCAATCAGGACACCCACGAACGCCTGGTGGAAGAATTCCGCCAGTATCGGGGCGGTTGCTAATTTACCCATTGACCGTGGGGTCGTTTCCTGCTAAAATAACAGCATGGACAATCGTTTCCTGCTAAAATAACAGCATGGACAATCAACTAGACCTTACCCAGTTCAGCTACGAACAGCTGGCCCATGCCCTCTATGCCAAAGGCAAGGCAGCCGGGTTCCACAAGATAACCGACAAGACCAAGTGGCGAGAACTGGTCATGGCCGAAAAGCTGGGTCACGCCTGTTTCCCCAAGATCAGCGCGGGCAAGCACAGTGACCGCTATGGCGCTGATGCTGACACCCAGACCGGACTCAAGGCCGAATACAAGAGCTCGGCCATCGAAGACCGTCAGCTGCGCAACCTCCTCAAGCAGCCCCGGGGACAACGCGGCACCACCTATGCACCACTTACCGTGGGCGGGGTCTACAACGGCGCCTACACCTACGAAGCCGTGGACAGCTACAGGCAGCATCAGCACTATTTTGGTATCTTCTACGAAGAACTGTGTGTGCTGATCATCCGGGTGCACGGTCAGGAAGTGGATCGTCAACTGAGAGAAGAACTGGACCGTCGTTCCAAATTGGCCCGGCCCGGCAGCACCAACCTAAATACTGTGAGCATCAATCTGGATCGCACAGACCTCTACGAGGTGGCCTATAGGAACGAACAGTGGTTCAACACCCAACACCAGTAAACAAACCCAGCGACAGCAAGCTAGACCCCAAGATCACCACCGGCCAGCTACAGGCCTTGGACTATCGCTATCACTACAGCGACAGCGAGCTACTGGCTGACTGGCAGCGCCTGCGCCTCACACAGGAGTTCAAGACCGGCAGCCAGTTTCGTCCCGGCATCAAACTGTGCCAGCACTTCTGTGACAATTTCTGGCACATCAGCAACCGCCGGGGCATGAGCTTTGCCAAGGCCTGGCAGGATTCCGACATCATGGAAGGGGTAAGGCAGTGGGGCCTCCAGGGCATGAGCAACCTCTGGCTCAGCTGGATACGGCGAGCAGTCTACATGCGTGCCGGCCTGGCCAACAGCAGCTTCTATCGACCACACTTCAGCAAACAGATCTGCATGCTGACCCAGCAGGAGGAAGGGCGCGTGTTTGATCCTTGCATGGGTTGGGGAGGACGCATGCTGGGCACCCTGGCCCAGGGCTGGCACTACACCGGCTGCGAACCCAATGCCACTACCTTTGCCAACCTGGTTCGCATGGTGGAGTTTATCGGGCAGGAACACCGCGTGAGCATGCATGCCATACCGGCTGAGCAGTTTGATTTTGACAGCATGGAGCCTGTGGATGTGGTGGTAACTTCACCGCCCTACTACGATCTGGAGGTTTACTGCGATGACCAGACCCAGAGCTATCATGCCCACGATACCTATGCGGCCTGGCGCGACGGCTGGTATCTGCCCCTGGTGCGCCGCTGCCTTGGGCTACTGCGCCCCCAGGGCATCTCGGCCTGGAACGTGATGAACGTCAACAGGTGTGACATGGTGGGAGACCTTGTGCGGGCACACGAGGAACAGGGCTGGCATCTGGTGGGCACCGTGGGCTTCCAGAGTCCCCTGGCCAATATCCGTAAACTGCGCAACCGGGACGTGACCTATCTTTTCCGCCGGGATCCGACCCCGATCAAGGGTCTAAAAAATCTTCAACAAAATCAATGACTTAGCAGGCATCAGAATCCTTGCAAAATCAATGACTTACAGCGGTTGACCAAAAACGCCAGTTCTGGTATAATAGCGGTATAGTGATAGACAAGGAGACCGCAATGCCGAACATCAACTGGGCATCACTGTCCGGAAGCCAAATCCGTGAAGTGATCCGTGCCTGGCCCGAACTGCCCGCTTTTGTCACTGGTGGCAAGAGCCAGATCGTGACACAGTCTGCAAAAGCAGCAGGACTCACGGTGCGCAATGTGAAGGTTACCAAGACGCCCGCCGCGGATCTCGAGGGTCTGCCCACCAAGCGCCAGAAGCATTTTGGTGCGGACGGCGAAGTCAAGTTCGTGGAGCACCGCCAGCTCTATGTGGGTTTCTTTGGTGGTCGCGTGGTAGTGACCAAACGCACCCGCGAAGCCTGCGTGGAATACTTGGCCAACGTGTTTGGGGTCAGGCAACAAGGTTGACCCCAAATTGGTCATCCCATATAATAGCCACATAACATCACAACAGGAGCTCACATGTATTCTTACTATCGACCCGGATATGCTCATGCCAGGAATCGTGCTGTGACTGCTCGCCCGCCCCAGATGGCCACGATGTTGGGCGCTGAGATCATGTGGGGCCTGGCGGCCTACGCCACCCGCGTGAACGACGGCTACGTCAAAGAAACCCAGTGCAACGAGCAGGGTGTGGTGGTGCGCGAGCGCAATCGCGACCTTATCAAGGCCGAAGTGGCAGCGGGCCTGCCCAACGTTACCCAGGCCGATCTGGACCAGGGCCGCGAAGCCCGTGAGTGGCATCGCAACCGCCTGGTGGTCAAGCGCCTCAAAGGCCAGGCTCTCACGGAATTCGAATCCAGCCTAGCAGATGCGGTCGCCCAGGAAGAGTTCAGCAACCGCGCCGACGCGCTGGCCATCGCTGTGGTGGCCAGCCAGATCGCCAGCTACCGCAAGGGCCTGGCCGAAGAGACCATGATGGACACCGTGGACCGTTCGCCCCTGGCAGCGGTAGGCGCCAAGGTCGCAGTGGAAGCCACTGTGGTGCGTGCAGTATTCAGCCAGAACTGGGGCGTGTTCTTTGTCACCGCCCGCACCCAGTGCAATCGCCTGGTGTTCTTCAGCTTCCGCGAAAGCCTGGAAGCCAACACCCCCATCCGGTTGCGCGGTACCGTAAAGGCGCATCGTCCGGATAGCACCCAACTGAACCGCGTGAAGCTGGTCTAACATGGACATGAAAATCTCAGGGCTCACGCCCCAACAGGCAGAGCTGTGCGAGATACTCTGGCAGCTGGACGGCGTTGAAGAGGTCACTGAGTTCTTGGCGACCTTGAGCCCGAATCAGCTGATCCAGGCCCGGGCCATGATGATGCTGCTCCTGGCCGAATACATAGACAGCCTGGATCTGGGCGATTGTGCCCAGGCCCGAGAAGTGTGCGAAAGGATCCGACAGCTATGAAAGTGGGTTTCAGCTTCAGCCGATGCCTGGCAGACATCTATGAAAAACGGGTGGATCCCGATGACGTGCTGGTGATCATTGCTCGCACCCGTTTCGACCCCACCGATGACCATGAATGGCAGGCCATCTGGAACGGTTATGCCAGACCGGGCAGAGAATGGCAGGACTACGAAGGCAGCGAAGAACATAACCAACAGCTCCGAGAACTGACCCTGGAACTCTACGGCACCGGCCGTTTGCATCAGCCCAGGCAGTTTGGACAAGGGGTCACACGCACCGCCGATGCCTGGCGAGACCTGACCGTTGATCCCAGAGAACTGGCCCGGCGCCCCCAGTCGGTGCAGGACGCCTGGGACCATTTCCAAACGCTCTGGAAATTGACACAGGACTAGACCATGATCGAGAACGATCTCATACGTATCTATTGGAAGTTCAAAAACAGCCGCGATTCAAACAAGAGGCTCCAGCTCTGGACCGTGGCTCCGGGGGCGCATGCACAGAGCCAGAACAATTTCGTCCAGCTGCTGGATCATGCTCGTCGGCAGGGCTGTGAATACATGATCCTTGACGCCAAATATGTGCAATTCCTGGGCGGATCTGCCAACCTCAGAAAGGTCTTTACACCGTCCTGGGCTGAAAAATTTGATCAATCCGTCAAAGATTCTGATTACTATCATGGAATCAGTGATAGACTGGATCGTCACGTGTCTATCTGGCAACAACAGCGCCTGGTCAGCCAGATCCGTTTTTGGATACGGATGTTTGTGACCGACCAACATCGTGGCTTCTGGCACGTGAACACGGGCGAGAGAATGACCAACCGCCTGGACCAGATGGATGTGATCTGGGCCGCAGGATTCCTGGCACGCCGCGGGCGACCGTTGTCCTGCGCACAGCCCTCCCAGTTTGGGTCTCGAGACAGCATCGAGCATCTCAGTCGCCTGGATCGGCGCCAGTTGGGCAGCAGCGACCATATCTACAGTAAATTGGATCAGCTGTACCGCAGCGTGAACCGTGACTGCTGCTGGCCCAGCGATCCTTGACAGCACGCTCG